>Ga0190313_1000077_pt1 | contig 60625 bp, 49 predicted proteins | sample 4870071011_MG_FD_169989 | JGI IMG/M metagenome (GOLD analysis project Ga0190313, IMG submission 169989) | Hydrothermal vent sediment bacterial communities from Southern Trench, Guaymas Basin, Mexico - 4870-07-10-11_MG | ecosystem: Environmental > Aquatic > Marine > Hydrothermal vents > Sediment ...
CCTCCTCTATAAGTTTCTTAATATAACTGCTAGGCGTATATGCTCTAAGCTCTGTTCCCAAGATTTCCTTATCTCCGGTGATTATGGGATAATTAGTTATCAGATGAAGAGCTATTAGAGGAGCATCGGTTTCATCGCGTATCATTTCTCTTGCCTCTGCTAAGTAATCCTCGTAGACCTCCTTTTCCACCCATTCTATAGGTAATGAGGAGATTATTGAGTGAGCTTCTTCATCGCTAAACTCTAGCTTTTCTTTAAGAATCTGTATAATCTCGTCTTTAACGGACTCGGGAGCTATTAGTTTGATTAATCCCTCAATAGCCGAGAGGAGGATTATACCAGGTGAAGATCTCGGATTATAGAGAGCAGAGAAAATAACATTAGTGTCTATTATAGCTCTAATCATTCAGTAACTCCTCTAACTTTATTCCCTTCTCCTCCATCCTCTTCTTAAACCGCTTACTCGACTCCAAAAACTTCATCTTACGATAGGCAATTATCATCTTACGGAGAAGCTCATCGAACGTTCTAGCACCTTCCTCCAGCTTTAACTTAGTTAAACTCAATTTAACATCTTTAGAAACAGCTATTGTCGTGCGCGAAACACTCATAATCTTCGCCTTCAACCCATTTCATCAAATATGAATGTACTAATTTTATGAGATTATAAATTTATAGAAAAAGTGATAATATTTTTACGATGTTCTTAGCCTATCCAAAAGTCTCTGAGTACCATCAAATATCTCTTCTAGGAATATTTTTCGTTGCGCCGCTAATCCAGCCACGAATAAATTCTTAATTGTGGTTTCGAAGTACTCATTCCTCTTTGGTTCTAGTTTGTTAAAATCGATTTCCGCCCCCACCTTATTTATGATAGTTAGGTCTGGCATGAATCCGTGGCTAAGAACTAAGGTATCACATTCGATTTTCTGAGATTCAGTAGTATTAAGACTCCTTACTTCTATCCCCGCAAGCCTCTTTAATCCATATATTCTAGATACTATGAAATTGTCTAGAATCTCTATGCCTTCTTCATCAGCAATCTTCTTTATTTCCTCACTAATCTCTTTAGAGGGAATATTCGTCACTATATATTTAATATTAGACCCCATCTCCTTTGCTCTAATGATAGTCTCTCTAACTAATTCATTATGCCCGTAGATGACTATATTACGCCCAATTCTCTTACCGAAAATATCCATTAACTTAACAGCTAGTAAAGCAGTGAAAACACCGGAGGGTCTAGAGCCTACTATTCTAAGATCATATTGGTTAACCTCTTTACCCCCGGTAGCTACAATGACTTTCTCAGCATTAATTACCATGACCCCGTTCACGGGATTAACGCAAATAATTTTAAAACCTTTCTTAATATCTATAGCGGTCGTTTCTGTTAAGGCTTCAACATCAAGCCTACTCATCTCATCTCTTAGCCATGATAGGAATTCAAAAGCTTTAATTCTCTCACCCGTATCTGGATGAACAAGATCAACATGTTTTAGATACCGTAGAATTCCACCTATACTATCCCTAGCCTCTAATATAATGAAGTCATCAAAACCGATTTGTTTAAGTTTTATACTGAGATAAGACCCAACGGGGCCAGCACCTATAATGACTAATTTCTTGCTAATCATTCTCATAAGTATCACCTAAAAATTTCTGATCCCTCGCCTCTAATTGTTATCTTCTCCACGGAAACGCCAAGCTCCTCACTTAATATTCTTACTATCTCTGGCAAGCATCTGCATCCCTGACACCTACCTTTACCAGCACCTGTCCTAAATTTTATGGAATCTACCGTTCTAGCACCTCTTCTTATTGCCTCTCTAATCTCTGCCTCGGAAACATTATTACATAGGCATATAATTCGACCATAACTCGCATTCTCCTTAATAGCTTCATCAATTTCATCCATACTCATCCTAGATAGACTTTTAATATCTCTTCTAGTAGCTACGAAATTCTCCTTCTCAACGAGTTCTAAGCCTTCCTCTCTCAAGAAATCCACTACCTTCTTGGCTATTACATAGGAGGCAGTGAGCCCAGGCGAGAGAATGTAAGCAGCATTAATAAATCCCTTGACTTCGGTTGGTCCAAGAACAAAATCCCATGAGTCCTCATCAACGGGTCTAACCCCAGCATAATACTTCATGATAGTGTTTACTGGAAAATCAGGTACTAAGGCCCGGAATTTTTCCACGATCATTTTGAGATCCGAAGAATCAACAGCAGTATCCTCTTTTCCCTCAGCTTCAACGAGGTTAGGACCCCACATAGGCGTTCCATCGGGAGATATTGAAATTGCTCCCCCCTTCGTCCTGGGATCTATCTTAAGCGGCATTGGAGCCATTATATGACTATAATGCCCCCTCAAAATTGGATCAAATACGATCATGACCCCCTTACCATGCCACATCCTTCTCTTCTTGATACTGGCTAATCTCTCAATTTCATCAGAGTATACTCCAGCAGCATTAATTACGAATCTAGTTCTTATTTTTCCCTTATCTGTGATCACAGCCTTTATCCTTCCATTCTCTATCTCAAAGCCAATAACATGCGTGTTAAGGACGAACTTGACCCCATTAGCAGCAGCATTCTCAGCTAATGCTATCGCATATTTTACTGGATCAGTTATGCCTGCTGTTGGCACGAGAATAGCAGCACGAGCCTTCTTATTAATACGTGGCTCTAATTCCCTAAGCTTTCCTCTCCAAACCCACTTAGCTTTAACCTTCTTTATCACGCGCAAGTAAATATAAGCAATCACTAAGGCAAGGAACTGTACAAATGATAAAGCAACTATTAGTAAACCAGGCCGTTGAAAAGGAAAATCAAGCTCCTTTGCAAGCTCTTCAAATAGTTTATTACCTTCGATGCACATCCTATTTTTATACTTACCCTTATGAGGAACAAAGGGATGAATAACACCCATATTACCCTTGCTCGCACCCCAACCAACATCAGGCTCCTTATCAATAGCAACCACATCTAATTTGTATCGAGAAAGCTCTCTAGCAATAGCGCAACCAACAACTCCACAACCAATGATAACAACATCAGCTTTCTCTGGCAATTTATCACTAAACAACAAAACATCACCATTACATAACTTAAGCAACCCTCATGAATAGGTATTGAGTAAAAAAGATAAGAGTATTTACACGTTCAGAAAAAATTGATAATAAAAACGCAAAATATCCCAAAAAAGTAAAAGAAGTGATGAAGCATTCGATTATACTGTCTTTTTTCTATAAATTAATAGTACCAAAATTGCTATAACGACTGCCACAGTAATTCCAATTCCTAATAACATCACTATGGAGGTTGGTGATTTCTTAGAGATATTAAAGACATATTTAGCCATAAACTGGTTAAGGTTAACATCTTTAGCATTAATTTTTAGTTCTAATAGAAAACTCTCATGCTTACTCATTAATTCACTAATTAGCTCTTGAGGAATTATTACTTCAAGCACTAATTTAGTTTCTTTTGATTCAATAAGTTTTATAGTATACTCGCTAGCATTGGCTACTATGCTTACAAGCTTCTTATGATAAATAAGGCCAGAGTCATCTTCAATGATTACTCGGAGAGTCAAATTTTCTCCTTCATAAAAGATCGTTGAAGCATTAGCATAACTCACAGATACTGTTGGTGGGTTTTCTTCTGTTTTAGCTACACTTACGACATCAGCTATGTGAATCCAATAATCATCCTCAAAACTAGCTTTAATATAAATAATAGTATCTCCCGCAAGTTTTGTGGCATAAGAAGCAATTAACTTTCCATCGGTCTCAGTAAATACGAGGGGCGTTGTACTTATATAATCCGTTACACGTCCCTCTACATTTGTCAAATTAGTGGTTACTTCAATAGTTATAGTTTCTCCTCTAGTTATAGAGTCTGGTAATGTTTTTACTAATATTTCCTTCTGAAGAGTTGGTAACTCTAGAATGTTTAATATGAACTGTTGCACTTCTTTTGCGGGAACTCTATAAACACCCCTCAATGCCCAATTATCAAATACAAAATTTGTAGCTAGTATTAAAGCAAAACCGCCTCTCCGTGACGCATACAATGCGGCTACTGAATATCCCTTATAAGAGGCTATGCTCATCCCAGGATCTTTAGGATTGAGAGCAACCCCATAGAATGGAAGACCACTCACTCCCCTAAATAGAACATGGTTGCTAACTGTAGCTATATCAGGCTCTTGAGTAATCGTGAGGAACTTCTTAGTGAACAGAACGCCAAAACGTTCAGCTAATCTATTTAATTCCGTAATATTATTACTCTCTGGAGTCATACCAATTAGGATTATATTCCCACCAGCCTCAACATACTTTACAATAGCATCTATTTCCTCACCACTGAATCTCACTGACGAAATTCCTACAGAGTGAGCGGTTGAGTTATATATACCATAGTAGGATGCAGCATCAGGAATAAATACGAAATCGTACTTAGATAGGAGTTCATATGTAAGGGGTCTTGATCCAAAATACCATTGTTCAACTGAGACATTATTATTTTCCAATAACTTATAGAGATTCTTATATTGGCCATATTTAAAGTCTATAGTCCAACTTGTATGCCTTAAATCAAATAACCACCACATCTTAGGTTTAACCAAGTGGAATTCCATAGAAACGTTAAAAGTATCGGATGCCGTAGAGAAAATTATCCAGCCACTATAATATCCCTCAGCTGCAGTAGAGAATGTCACATTGAATTCCCATAGTGTGGTGGGGGTAAGAGCACTGAATGTTGTTGGTGAGAATAGAGTAATTACATCCGATATGTTACCCACTAACTGTACATTAACAGTAACATCACGCATTGAGACTATCGTAAAGTTAAATTCTAATCTCATTCCCTGAAAGACTTTACTACCATATGGGAAGAATAAAGCTTTATTCGTAGCACCTGTAGGAATTCTAATGGGAGTAACAAATATGTTTTCGGGAATGGTTGTAGTTTCACTAAACATAGATTCCAGTAAATCATATGCTGCTGTTAAGTTAACGAAGCCAGCACCAGCCCAGAGTTCATAATACTTTATTCCCGCAGAGACTATTGGAGAAGCGCTCTTCATTAAAACGTACTTTATAATTCCGGGCCAATACTTTTTCTCAATACCCCTCGTTTTTAAATATTGTGCAATTAATGCTGCAGCTCCAGCAATATGAGGTGCCGAGAAGGATGTGCCCTCTTCAGCCTCTCCATATGGAGGAACTGCACCAGAAGCTGTAGAAATTGGGGCAGCTACACCGGAAGGAGCACATATATCTGGTTTGACAGCTAATAATATAGTGGGTCCTATAGAGCTGTAGAGAGTCTTTATTTTTTCGCCTCCGATATCGGTAGCTCCTACTGTGATAGCATATGGAGAGAATCCAGGGGATCCTACGCTCATGGTATTAAATCCATTATCGCCTTCATTACCCGCTGCTATTACTACCGTAACTCCTAACTCAGCTGCTTCCTTGATAACGCGTTGAAGAGGATCATAATAATCAGCTCCCCCACCCAAACTCATATTAATTACGTCAGCACCTTGTTCCACACACCATTCTATAGCAGCTAGAATTCCCGCGAGTGTTGCTGTAGTTTCTTTTCCAGATGGAAATACTTTAGCTGAAATTATTAATGCATTTGGAGCCACCCCAGTACCTAATTCTGGATCACCTTTACCCGCCCCAGCCGCAATACCCGCAACTCTTGTTCCATGCCATATATCTATCGCTCCATCTGATGGATCTGGATCATCATTCTTATAACCATATTTTCTTAATACAAATGATTTCATAGCAACGATTTTCCCCTGAAAATCAGGATGATCTGGATCTATTCCAGTATCAATAATACCTATTCTTATTTGATCTCCTTTGTATCCACGAATCCAGAATGTATCAGCCCCTATTGCTTTGCTACTTTGTAATGTCGTAGGATGAAGACCGCCTATTGGTTTTGTTCTTAGTAATTTATAATGTTTGTTATAATATACTCCAGTGACTCCTCTTATGCTCACAATGAGGGGCAGGGAATCCTTAGAAATCCTAACTAAAAGTGCTGGAAACATATTGTAACGATGAACGATTTCTACTCCAGAATCTGCTAATATGCTTATTCCTCTCTCCAATGTTTCGTAATCTCTAAACCATATTACTGAAAGGACCCTTTTTTCTCCCATCTTGTATATTTCTGGATCCACAATAATATTCGAATTTTTATTTGACAGTGGGGGATGAATCCTTGGTATATAGTAGGACATTACGGGAACTAGTAGTACCAGAGAGATAAGAAAGATTATAGGAATGAACGCTATAACTCTATTCTTTTTCATTCTTTAACCTCCTAAAGTTTACTACAGAATGAGGATGCGGATTCATTGGAATCTTAAATAAAAAACCATTTAAAATATTTTCTCCCTGATACATATATCGGTTTCTCGGAAATTCAAGAATCTCTTCCAGACCTTTACCCTCAGTTATCTCAATGACAGCTTCCAGCCCAGCATCAAACATGTAGTGTTTAAATCCCCCCTAAAATCATATATATTCACTGCAAGTTAAAATTCATTTTCAGAATAGAACCGATCACTTCAGAATATTCTCCCTATAGAGTTTTAGAAAACACTATCTTGGAAGAAACAATGGTGACTAAGTTTGGGTGTTCTTAAATTATTTGACCCCTGGAGAAGCAAACTGTGTACATGTCCAGTAAAATATACCATAAACCCCTACACGGGCTGTTCGCATAAATGTCTTTACTGTTATGCCACATCATATATTGGATATAAGGAAAGTCGGCCTAAAGAAAATCTTATCAAGAGACTTCATGATGATCTGAGAAAAATAAATCCGAGAATACCAATAGATATGAGTCTTAGTAGTGATCCCTACCCTCCTCAAGAAAAGATGCTAAGAATCACCAGAAATGTTCTTAAAGTATTGCTGCCATTAGGACTTAAAGTTCAAATAACAACAAAAAGCAACCTATTTTTGCTTGATCTTGATCTTATTAGAAAGTATAATGTTGCTGTAAGCGTAACAATCACCACACTAGATAATTCACTTGCGAAAAGAATTGAACCATTTGCACCATCACCCAAAGATAGAATCCATGCATTAGAGAAACTGTCGTGTGCTGATGTTCCTTTTTCTGTAAGGATAGATCCAATAATACCATTCCTTAATGATGATGAAAAAGAATTGAAAGAAATAGTCCAAATAGTCGCAAATATCGGAGCAAAACATATTGTTGTCTCTACATATAAAGCCAAACCAGACAACTTTTCTAGAATGGTTTATGAGTTCCCCGAATTAGAAACAAAGTGGCGAAGATTATATTATCCAAGAGGCAAAATAGGGATTAGATATGCATACCTACCTATAGAATTTAGAAAGAAACTGATATACCCAGTAGTCAATGAAGCCAGAAAACTCAAACTAACATATGCAACATGCAGAGAAGCTTTAACTTCCCCTGAATTCTTTAACGCTCCTTCTTGTGATGGAACACATCTCATACCAGAAAGAATTAAGTATAAGGGACTAGAAAGTTATATTTCAACTAAAACTATTAGATAATATTCTCTTCTATCTCGCTTTACATTAATATAATAAATTACATAATTTCAGATAGATCTCCAAGATATATTAATGGCTTAGAGGTCTTTTATCATGATCCCAGAGAAGTTTAAGCAGTATATTTTCCACGCTAGAAGAGAAATACTCGAGAAAATGGCTAGAGGAGAGGCAATAGATAGAAGAGATATTTATTTGAGCTTTACTAGGACATTACCAGCGATCATATCGAATGGTCCAGCTGGCTTAAATGCATCAATAAAGATGATTGGTTTAGTACCTAAGGAAGAATTCATAGAGGACATTCTAAATAAAATAAGGGAGTTTATAAGTAGTGGTAAGAAGAGTTCCGAGGAGGTACTTGGCTTCCTGTTAGAAAATATCTACGATGAAGATAAGATAGATTTTACAAAGCTCGGTACATTGGATTTGGCGAGAAAGAGGACATGGACTAATCTCAGAAATGGTGGAGAGGCAGTGCTAATATTTTTCACGCCTCCTTTGACGTCTTTTATGATAATCGCGGATGTAGAAGTTCATACGGAGGGAGCGTATTTTGAATATTTCAATGCGCTTCATGATCTTTTCCATACATTTCCGCATACGGGCAAGGTTGTAGGTAAGCATCCAACGTACATATTTAAGATAAAGGAGATATGGGATAAATCAGCTGACAGATTTGGGGAGAGAATCTATCCTTAATTAGGGCAAAATAAACATGTAGGAGCTTCAAATAGGATAGAGCTATGAGAAGTTCTGATATGTGATTATCGAGACATATGCATCATAATTGCTAATGTCTCAACTAGTTTATTATACGATTTGTTAATAACATTTTTTATTATTCAAAGATTTTTTAAAAATTGATGCGTTTTCTTGTGGTGCTAAGGTATGGGCAAGAAGGTATTGGTAATTATCATTGCTCTGCTATTGCTTGGCGGGGTTATTGGTCTCCTATATGTTCAAAAAGTTACTATCGCTGTTCTGAGTGGCCAAGTATCTTACACGGGCTCTTCAGTGGGTTTAGAGATTTCTCAAATAAGATACTTGCCATTACTTAATCTTGAAGTGAGGAACATCTCAAGATTAAACTATATGCTAATGACTCACGGTAGGCCAGAAGTGACGGAGTCTCATCCAGTTAAATTACCGAACGTCGTTAACATTACTATTAAATTCAAGCTCATTACTCCAACAAATACAGTTTTAGAATTTGAACCATTAAAACTTGGGGAAGGAGGCAGCCATAATTTTCAACTGATTATTGGCCCCAACGAGGGACTAACAACGACTGGGACATTCTATCTAATCATAGAATTCTACCTAAAGGTTACGACTCCGCAAGGATTAACAATAGTTGAAATTCATAAAATGATAGAGATTACATTTACTGTTCCAAAAGGCTCAGTAAACATAATAGAAAAGTAGTTCTAACCTAATCTCAATTCTTCATTCCAGCTAATTTAATACATTTTTCTAGTTAGAAGTGTCCACTAACTCCCTAACTTTATTCTTGTTAGGTTATAAGATTATTTTATTAAGAAGATTTATTTATCGTGGAAAAAAGGTAGGGAAAGTATTAATATAGTTCTATTTCAAGTATTTCTCATAAACTTGGTTAGTAAGGTTTATTCTATTTTAAAAACAAGATCAAAAGTAGATGAAATCGGAGCGAGATCGTGAACAGCATAGATCTACTATATTGAGAGATGACTCCAATGACTTACTCCATTATTGGTATAGACTCCCCGACGAAGACGATAGGTATTGCTGTTACTTCAGGATCTTTGGGCGTTGGTACGAGGGTACCATGGGTAGAGAGAAGCGTGGGGGCAATAGCTACTCAGGCATACACGAATATAATGTATGGGGTAGAAGGGCTTAAACTACTGAGAAAGGGTTATCCTCCTAGCAAAGTCTTAATGATTCTTCTGGAAAAAGATTTGGATAGAGAAAAGCGTCAAGTAGGTGTCATGGATATCTTTGGTAGAAAAGCTGTATGGACGGGATCAAAATGTCCAGAGTGGCGTGGACACTTAATCGGTGATGACTATATAATTTTGGGAAATCTCATAACTGGTTCAGAAGTTTTGGAAAGCATGAAAGAAGCATTCACTAACACCACTGGATCGTTGTTGAAAAGATTGCTGGAAGCGTTAATAGCAGGAGAAGAGGCTGGTGGAGATAGAAGAGGGGATCGATCAGCAGCAATCGTTATTAGGGGCGAGATAGAGATCACGGAAATGATTTATAGTGCTCCCCAACCAGCCTATAAACTTTATCAACAATGCAAAAGGAAGTATGAAATTCTATTTTAGAGCAAGATTCTTCAAAGATTTAGTGTATTCATATCTGAGACAATGCATGGAGTAAGGTGATGAGGACTCGCGGAATTATTAGAGTCTACACACATCAAATTTATTTGAGAAATTGTGTTTCGAGAATTTTCACCTCCGGGCATAAAATATCCTAACTTCCATAATATTATGAGGCTACAATTTGTGGCTATTTGAGTAGTATTTAAATATTTTTCGTTGAGTTCTGATATATCTGGTGAATCTTATGGAACAGATTAGGCTGATTGGTAAGAAGTACGCTATTTATATCCCAAGGAAGATTGCAAAGCAATTGAATTTAAAAGAGGGAGATAAAGTACTTATTTCCGTTCAAGAGGACAAGATAATTATAAAGCCATTAAAAAGGCTGTTCATTAAACGCAAGTACTGGTCCGAGACCTCGTTACGGGAGATAGAGCAAGAATCAGAGGAACTTTCGAAGATGATTGAGGATGAAGACTAGAGTTTTAGTTGATACGAGTTATCTCTTACCGTTTTTCGGGATACGTGTACGTGAGTTGGACGAAAGGACGGTTCGTGAATTAATCGATGCATTTAGTGGATCAGAAGTACTTTACCCAATTTTGATGCTTCCAGAAATCATGGCTAAAATATCTAAAGAATTGTCCAAAACTGGAAAGAAATTAAGTAATGATATCATAGATGCTTTTAATTCCTTACTCGGTGAAGTGGATATCAAGTTGGTGAGACCGAAGATTAGCCATATACTACGGGCAATTCAACTAAGATTAGATGGTCACCATGATATATTCGATTGCATAGCTTACGCTACCGCTTTCGAGGAAAAAGCACTATTCTTGACCATGGATTCCGAATTTATAGAGTTTCTTAAATCGAAGAATTACAACACAAGTTTAATAATTGATCACTCCGCATTTTTAAGAAGAATTTTGCATAAATAACAGAGTCCACAATCTCTTTCTAATCTTACCGACCTTTTCTTAAAGCTTAATAACAATTATCTGCTCTAATGTGTGCACACTACTTACTCAATCTCATCAGCACTATCACATTGCACTTAACAACTGATAACTAGACCCTATTGGAGGTAATCGAGTATTTTCATAGGAGAATAAAAATAGAGAAAAGAGCTAACTCTTTCTAAACTTCTTAATATAAATTACATAGCCTATGAGTATTACTAAAGCCATAGCGATTCCAGCATAAGCCCATATGGGTAAGTGTACAACATACTCTATCCTCGCTTTAGAGACATTTCCATATGTATCATTGGCAATTATTACAACAATGACTTTAAGGAATAGTCTCTGTGGAGGGATCCGGGCTCTATACGTTCTAGGCCCTATTAATTCCATCGTTTCATTTACCCATTCCTTACCATTCCAATAGGCATACAGTACAGTATCCACACCTGATTCATCATAGACATCTGCATAAACGTTTACTATGTCTAAGAATGATGGAACCAATGGATCAAGGACGACACTGATTCTTGGCCCAGATAGATCCGCTGATGGTCTATAATTGTATAAATCTGAGATTGATGGATTATTGTGCATATCCAAGGCTATTATCCTGTACCATACAAGCACAGGCTCATTTGTAGCTGGTATTTCAGCGATGTAATAATCTCTTTCGGGAACATAGGTCATTGTAATATTAATCCACTCCCCGCCTTCTATACTATATTGAAGTGTCGCTGATTTGACATTTGATGCGTCCTTTATAATAGCATACACTCTAACACTATCTATTATTCTCGGATTCTTTGGTTTCCTCCAAACACTCAAGATATCAGGACCAATAGTATCATTAATTTCAGTAATAACCACAGAGCTCTTCAAGCCAGCCTTATCCCATGCAGTGATCTCTACGCTACTTATATTACTACATGGAATTTCGATGACCCAAGCCCTCTTCTCCAAATTCTTAAACATTTCCTTCTCAATTATTCCCTCAGAAGAGTTAACTACGGCGAGAACTCTCTGTATTCCCGATTCTTTATCGTCCGGCCTAGCTATCACTAATACGTAATTATAATGAAGTTCCACTTGAACATCACCCCGAGTCAAGCTGGGTGGCTCCTTATCGCTTTTAATCATCTTCAACATTAAGTAAGCCATGTTAAGAAGAGTCTCAGCAACAATCTTATTAACCTCTTCTATCTTTTCTGGGGCTGGGTTAAAGTACCATTTACAACCCCTTATGATGTATTTCCCATCAGTATAAGTATATTCCATTGCAGAGTCGTTCACGAAGGTCTCTATTGTGAAAGCGAATATGTTATAGAAGCCATATGAGTGATCATCCCATGCGCCATAAGATTCATATATTATACTGCATTGCATAGCAGGAAAACCACTTATATAGGATGCCAAACCAGCAAACTCGGTGAATAATTCATGCTCAAAAGCCACTTGATACTTCACAGCAAATGGGAAGAATATTGCTCTCGTACCACTATGTAGGGAAACCGCTAGTAATGGTCTAGTAGAATTCATCAACTTGTCAAGAGCACTAGTCTCCAGCTCCGATAATGGTTCTGGTCCAGAATATATCTCTGAGAATGGATCTGCGTACTCCCCTTGGTTACTCCAATAAAATGCATAGTTCCTATTAAGATCTACCCCTCCAATCCAATCCTCACCACTTCTTCCATCATCATCATTATCAACGCCTTCAAAGTTAAGGATCCATTCTCCTGTCGCCTCATTATATACATAGATCATATCGATTAAGCCATCCCCATTAGTATCTTCTGGAGGGTCCTCGTCGATCTGTCCATCACCATCATCATCCACGGGTCTAGCATTTTTTCTCTGCCAATCATTCTGTTTTAAAGCAATCTCTATACCATCCGGATTAAGCATAGGCACAAAGTAGAAATCAAAACTATCAAGTAACTCCGTTATATTGGGATGCGTTCCATAAAGCGAAACGAGAACCATCATTGTGTACAGCGCGTTCTCGACTGTTATCATCTCTCTAGCATGATGAGCACCAATAAAAAGTATGGCTGGCTTAGTGGATCCATCACCATTAGTGATTTTCACAGCCCAGATATCTCTACCCTCCCAAGATTTGCCGATAGAGAAAACTTTAACCATGCTTGGGTATTTATTAGCGAGTTCTGATAAAATGTTAGTGAGCGCTTCGAAGTCATGATACTCATTAACCACGTAATCTATAGGTAAGGAAAACTGCTCACCAATGGAAAATGGTCTAATCGGTATTCTCACAAACCTAAATTCCCCAATTTTTGAAGTACCCCAGTATATGAATGGAGCTATCGCATCAACGATTCCATCCCCCTCAAGATCCGCAATCATTACAGTTTTTCCCAAAGGTACAAGCATCTCTGGGTACTCGTATTCTATGCCGCCACTAGTATTTAGAATCATGAAGGAATTATTGAAGAAACCAGCAATCTCGAACGAACCATCAGCATCAAAATCAGCTACCGCTGGAATAGTGTCGGATGGAGAGCACAATCTCTCAACATGTTTTGGATAGAAAAAAAGCAATAATCCATTATTCGTGATGGAAATTAAAGCTTCTTCTAATCCATTAGAGTCCACATCAGCTTTGCAAGCACCAATAATAGTACCATTAGCATCCATGAACCACCTTTCCTCTTCTTCATCAATTAAACCAAACTTGTCTGGACTCATCCCTAAAATCTCATCTGCACCATCCCCATCAAAATCTAGAGGCAGTAATCCTAATGTATAAGTAATTGTGGTGGTCACTGTGGATAGATTCCTCTCAATGAGATCCCAGATAAGTATCCTACCGCTACTAGTAGCCTCTTCTGATAATAAATATTCAAGATAACCATCACAATCAACATCACCTTTCGCGCCCAACCAGATAGTCTTACTATAGTTAAAATGATAGACCGCGTGAATACCAGTGTTATTGAGAATCAGTATATGCGTCCTATTCGTGAATATTAGGAACGAGGAAGGAGGTGACTTGAAGGATACGATAGAATTACTCACAACTCTCTCCACATGCCATGCTCTTACCTCATCTCTCTCCACATACCACACGCCGAATAATTGGCTAGAACTCGAAAAAAATACCACTTCGTCAACTGAGTCCCCATCAATATCGATAGCAAAGAGCTTTGTAATTCCCCATTTAAGAGGCTTCTTTTTGACGAGTCCATGAGAATCAAAGATAGCTATACTTCTCCAGTCAGTAGCAACAATGACTTCTGGAAGCTCATCATTATCAACATTCCCGATACAAAAAATATCAGTTTCTACTGGATAACCCCAGGAAAGTACCACTACATCGTATGATTTATTAGAAGCTAATACACCTGTCTCCATATGTTTAGGCATTACACGCTGTGCTTCGTATACTGGAGAAGAATTTATCGTAAAATGTGTATGCGAAATTGTTAGAGAGAGAATTAGTACAACTAAAATAGCTAAAGATAGCAGCTCTCTCTTTCTAATCATTCTTGTGGAGATTATCTTTACTCCCCCTCCCTAGAAAGCGCTGAGAGTAGAAAGAATATTCCTAAGAGAAGAATGATTACTGCGCCAATATAATAGCCAAACTCCTGTATAAGTATCTCTAAAGCTCCCGGATGCAAGGCTAACATAACACCGATAAAAATGAATAGAATGCCTAACAAACCAGATGTCAATCTTATACCATAATTCCTCTTGATGTGCTTCTTTACCTCTTCGTACTCGATTGCTCCTCTACGCTCAAATAGCTCTGAAAGAATGAAACCAACTCCCATACCTATGATTACTCCAGCTCCAGCATTGCCAAACAACATTCCAATACCAAGGCCGAGAAACATAAAGCCCACAAAAATTCCGCCTCTTCTAGACATCAAGTTCACCAGAAAGCACATTTTACCAGTTCCAGCGACATTCTTAAGTAGTTGATTAATATCTCAAAAAATGTTTATTATAGGCGTACTTAAACTTTTTTAGGTAATTTATCAAGAAATAAGCTCCACGCTTCAGAGCCTAAGACTAATTTCCAATAACCCCTAAGAATACTAGCCCCATAAACCATTAAGAACTAATTAAAGCTCTTTAGAAAAAATAGAGAAGTCAAGGTGTCTTTATTAATTCCCTTTCCCTTATCACTTCTTTACTAGGAATTAGGGATGTCTTTATTCCGTGTTCGCTGGGGATGACCGATTGTAGTAAATCTAGGATTCCAACCTCGGTTATAAGGACTAACTCCAATACCTAATGGAATAATCTGCCAGACAAATAAATTAGTAGGATTCCTTATGTTTACGTAGTAAGTTTCTTGATCGCAATCATGATTAATAATGCGATGAGCACTACGAAAGCGATTATTGGTAAGTATTCTAATAATAGGTTTTTCTTAACCGTAATAATTATTTTAACCACGGATTTATTTCCCGCAGCATCTCTTGCGAATAACTCTATAACATGAGTACCCTCCTCTAATTGAATGGTGTAAGAAGTACCCGTTCCAGTATAGACTATCTCCCCATCAATCTTTAATAAGAACTCTACTGGAGATAAATCATCTACATGCCATCGGATTGTGATCTGGCCTGCATAAAGCCTAGAATTGTTCTTAGGAGATAATACCTCTATTACTGGTGGCATTGTATCTCGCACAAAAAATGCTGAGGCCCTACTGATTAACATTCCAGAGCTGTAACATGCTACTGTGATGTTATAGACTCCATCACTTATGATCTCCAACAAATACTCCGTGGTATTTGGGGATAAAGAAAGAACCCGTGATCCATTCAATAAGATCCATATCTCATCTATCGGATAATCACCTATCACTTCCCATCTAACTATTATTGATGCGTTGCGAGTATAAGTACCATTTATTGGCGACTTGATTATGACTCTAGGTGGTTCCCTAACATGAATAAGAACTCTGTCTTCTCCAATATTTCCAGCCTTATCCACACCTTTAATAGTGATCCAGTAATCCCCGATTGATACGTTTAAGGAAATAGTAGTATCATCTGTCTCGATTATCAATTCCGAGTCAATGAACACCTCAAATATACACTTGCTGAAATCACTTACATCCCAAGCAATGGTGATAAGACCAGCCAGAGTATAAGAGTCATTTCTTGGATGGGTAATAGTGATTACGGGTGGCTTAGTATCTACTGCAAAATATACCACATATGTAAGGTTTACTCCCGATGAAAGCTCGGCAACGAATCTTAGAACATACCATCTCTGATCTTGGAGAATAATACTATACTGTGTGATGCCTCCATCAAGAACATCAAGCAAGGATCCGTTGAGGAATAAATAATACCTCAAAACATTTGTGCTATTCCTCCATTTAATCGTCACATTCGTTACCGAGAAGTACGTATAATTCGTTGGTTTCTCAAGCATAACTCCAGGAGAGCTCGGGTCTTTAGGATCCGTTAAGTAAATCATTACTTCCTCATAATCTGTTAAACCATCACCATCGGTATCTGGATCATAAGGGTCTAGTTCATGGTCTATCTCATAAGTATTGCTGAGACCATCGCCATCACTATCAAACTCCATAACGCTACTCTTATTCCAGTCCCAAGCAAATACCTCTTTGTAAAACCCAGCAATCTTCTTGGATCTTATCAGAATGGCTGCCTCCCTATTATTCTCTAAAGAATTACCAGACCAATTAATACTACCAACTAAAACATATTCATCATCCACCAGAACCCCCTTATTATGACAGAACAACGGCACATCACTATTATTAAATGCAGGAGCAACATAGAATCCTAAGCTTTCTAACTCATCAGCAATCTCATACGAAACATCATCTTCTAGGATTATCTGAACAGTTACTCCTCTTTCATGAGCGCTCTTTAGAGCATCTAGTAACTGATTGACAGCGGAGGTAGTATTATAAATATACATTAGCTCTAAGAAAATAAAGTGATTAGCCCTATTTATTAAACTAAGAAGAGTCTCAGTAGAATTACCTGGGGAGAAAACAGCCCAAACAACTGCTTGAGAATCGTAAGCATATATATTCTCGAATGGCGCGGAGTAATGAATAATCCCATGATTTGCTGGTGATTCCCCTCTTCCATGAATATCTGGATCATATTTTTCAGCATCATAGAATTCATCATTAAAAACATTCTGGAAGATACTAGCCACTGTAGCATTGTAAATAACTGCACACCAACCTCGACTAGCCGTAGAATAAGGCTCCTTAGGAATATTCTCTGGATCAACAGGATAAGCCGTGGCAACGAGGTTCTCACTAGCTACGAAGACTATCTTAGAATCGACAATAATAACCTTAGCATGCATGTAATAAGAATCGTTATCTAGTCTAACATCTACACTATATCCTTGTTGAGATAAACTGTATAACTTATAGGCCATCCACCTATTATACTCGTCGCCAGACTCTCCGAGAACATTACCCTCCAGAAGCACTCTTATACTCACTCCTCTCACTGCAGCGTTCTCAAGTAACTCATAAATATCCTCACTCCAGAATTCATAAACCATGATATCTATTGTCGAATTCGCCCTAGTTAATAACGAGTAAAGAGCTATGTACGAGGAATCCGGGTTAACAAAAACAGTTACTCCCGGCTTAATACTTATTGCCACTGCTTTCTCAGAAAAACTTTTCCGATCAAAATCCCGGATCGATTTTCTGGATATAAGAAAACTGGAATGATTCCCAGCTCCAATAATTAATGGTGCTATAGTAATAATGCTTAAGAGGATGATTACGAACATCCCTGATACTCTCACTCTAATCACCTCAACCAAGGATCTCTGAAGGTTGCGGGAAGCCTTTAAATATAGCATAGTAAGCTCCAGCCAACACTAAGGAGAAAAGTGCCATAGAGAAAAGAAATGCCAATACATCATTTCTCTTCACTCTCGAGAAACCACCATAGGGAGTTAGGGTGATGATCAACAAGATTATTATGCAAGTTATTATGAGTTCATAAGGAGATTGCCCCTCAACCATGGCCGCTGATAATGAAAAACCAAACAATATTCCCGCAGGAAACATGTATTTAAGCGCATTCTCTGATTCCCCAATCCTATACTTAGTAGCCATATAGAGAATGATTAGGAGAATTACTATAAAAGCATGGAACATCATCTTATGGCTGATTATCTCATCAAGGAGAAAAGCGTACTTAAGAACAACCCCAGAGATACCAGCATGCTCCATCATCACATTTAAAGCATTAGCAGCCCAATGAAAACCATGTCCTTCGAAATGTAATACCACGGCTAGAAAATAAAGAGGACTCACCAACCCATTATATTCTCTAAATACCTCATTATATATCATATAAAATAAGTAGCCCATTATGGGGGGATATACGAAGATATCGATCATATCACGAATACTTATCACTCCAGGAATGTAAGAGAAGCCAAAAATTAGCACTGGGATTATTTCTATAAAAAAGAAAGCTAGAGCAAGACCCCATAATAATTCCCTCATATACTGACCCCCAGCAAGTGGCATGAAGTAAGAAGAGAATTACTAATAAATAAAAAAATAATGGAGAAAAAGAGGATGTGTTAAGCTTTAACCAGCTCTTCTCCTTAAGTAAGTCATGGCAATAATTGCTACTACCAATCCTAAAACGAATCCTCCTATGCCACTCATCGCTGTGGATAAAGCAAGTCCCTGTGGAGGTGTGATATCTTCTACCGTAATGCTGAATTCGATTCCTTCCCATAAGAGAAATATTAAGAATGCTTCTCCAGTAATCTTTGATTCAAGAGTAATTGTAATTGATGATCCGAATATTAATGGAGGAAGGGAGACCATTCCTGGATAAAGATCGCCATCAATAATATAAGCTGGCGATTCAAAACAATCTTTAAACGGGTATCTCCCAGAACCGTCCGTAGCTACTATTATTACGCTATAATAGTCTAGGGGGGCAGAAAAGGTGATATTTATCCTATATAAGTGATTCTCCTGGAGAGAGAGCCTTGCATAAAATAATCTATCTAGCTGTGTTGATTCGTATTTCTTACCAAAATCTATGGAGTTCTCCTCCATCAACTCGATCCTAATGCTTGACGTTGTATTAGAGAACCTTATGAAGAGATATAACTCATGAGCAACCACAGAGAATACTTCTAAAGAATCCCTCTTCACATACTCCCAACTATAGTATGTGTAAAAGGGATTATAAGCATAGTCATAATGCACGATGAGGGAAAATACTCTCGGTTCAAGGATTCTAACGCTAAGGCCCGCATTCTCTCCTAAAGCTTCAGCTATTATGCGATACTCCCTTCCTTCTCTAATGTTAACCCTTACTAACCTATATAATGGATCCTCCTCCGATATAAATCCCTGAATCCCCGTAGTGACTGGTAACTCTCCAGAAGCATCTACAGTGGGTATAGATCCCGCTTCCCTAAGCGATATTCTAAAAGTAGCTTCATCACTTGGTGACTCATCGCCATATGGCCAAGCGATAAATACAAGTACTGGTTGGGAATTAGCTATTGGTGCTGTGAAAGATCTATCGCTTAGCGTTTTATCAAGCACATCATTAACATATATATTAACCCAACTAAATAATGCCCCAATGTCAAAATCTCCAGATCTAGTAAATGGTGTGTCAAAGGTTAATCGCTCCGTCGAGATTACTGAAATACCAGTTGTTAATGTTCTATACTCATAACTCTCACCACTCATAATATAGTATCCCGCGGCTGAGAAGGGATAATAAGTATAATACATGTGTTCAATAGAATCTATGAGATAATTGTTTGATAATCTATTCATATCATAGTACTCTCTAAGGATAAACGGTAAAGAGATAGATACCCAGTTGCTACCATTCAAAATCTCATAACTTAGATCATATAGATAACCTTCACTGATATTCAATCTCACAGCATATGCTTTATGGAAGTAATCATTGAGAGTAAAAGTGATATTTAATGATGAGCCAGGGTTAAGCTCTATAATCTCCCCTCTCATAAGAAACGATATATTGAACTCGATAGTCACCATCGGTTGAAGGCCCCTTATCACTAAGTAATGAATGCCTCTCTCCAGATAAGTGATGTAGGGATTGAATGGATACATCGAGGATGTCTCTGATGAGAAGTTTCCAGTAGCTTCAAGGTAGAATCGGTAATGGAGTTCTTTGCCACTAATTATCTCATATAGAATCTCCCCTATCACAGCCCTCTCTATCACATATAGGTATCCATAGGTAGTTGGATAGGAGTAATCAAGCCACTCCCAGAAATATTCCGTATCGTAGTCTATGTATCCATCCTCGTACTTTACCTCAAGCTCTGCATAATAAAGATATATTCCATCAAGATAACTTGATTCGTTAACGTACTCGAAACTGATGTGGTTTGATCCAAAGTTGAGGATTGCTGGATCTACCGATATAATCTCTTCTTCTTGATCCACTATACCAACGTAATACCCATTAACATAAGCCTTAAGATATTCACCTACATCGATGTCAGAGCAGGATATCTTTAGCTTAGCCTCAATAAGTTTAAAAGTCTTTTTCATTGAGGTTTGTTGAACACCAATTGTATAAAGTCCTGGATTCGACACATTTAACTCATAAACCTTTGCTGATGAACCAAAAATCCTTCCAGTGATACTCAATCCCTCAACTACGTCGTAAGTAGCCAAAATTGAGGACAATTCATTAACGACTACATTACAAGAAACTTGAAGGTTTGAATAACCCGTTACTCTAAGACCTATTATGAGTTTCGTAGGACCTATCAGAAAATATGATTTAATAAGAAAATCTTTCTCGCCAGCATCAAGCCCAATCCAGTCCGAGTCGATGGTGATATTACGTGTCATAATTCCAACTCTAGGATCCTCATAGGTTCCTGGAACCATGACAAAATATTCGATCGAAGCCCATTCACCTTTATTCTCATAAGAAACATTCAACTGATATAATCCAGTATCTCTTATATCGACAACTATTTCTTCGAATGAATTATTCTTATCAAAAATAATTCTATACTCTTCGCCAACATTTATAAACGCACCAACGGTTCTTTGATACGCTCCTTTGGGAACACTCGAATAAGTATTAATCGGATTTAGTATGCTATTTTGAGCGAAGAGTAGCGAGAGGGTTATTAAAATTAAAAGAATTGTTGCTATTTTTTTCATTTAAAATACCTCAGTGTTACGAATAGATTTGTAGGAAAGTAATCATCAATACATAATAAAACAATTATAAATTTTTGCCCCATGACGATTGAAATTCTCCAAGAAGTGTTAAAGGTTTATTATGGCATTCTCTTTATTGCGTGCTCTCACATCTCATAATTTCCATTTAGGAATCCTTTAGGACTTGTGCAGGCTAAGCTAGACGACGTATGGTATAGTTGTCCCATTACTTAATCCATGAGATTTTCATAGGATTTTTCACTAATTCCTGCGCCTCTTTATCAGCTTCACTGAAAGATTACCTCTTACTATGACTACTTTCTACGCTTTTTGACAAATCAGAGTTCTGTTCTTTGTCAAAATATAAGAATACGTTTTGTATTCGTTGATTACATACTCATCTTCTCAACCTTAACTTATTGATAAGTAATGTTGCTAAGAAAGGACCGATTGCTGAGCCTATCAAGATATAATCTATGAGGAAAATATTCTTTCTCGCTCCGAGAATATCCGCTATAATCCCGCCAATTAACGCCCCTATAGCCCTAGCAAGAGCAGATGATGATTCAACAAAGCCCTGATATTCCCCTACAGCGTCTTCACGAGCTAGCTCCGTCGCTAAAGCAATTGAACTTATTCTTACTCCCGGCCAAAGCGGAAGAAACCAGAGAATTGCGAGTATTAATGGATTCCATGTGAGCCCCATAGTAATGAAGTACAAAGTATACGCTATTAGTGTGGCTTGGAAAACCTCCTTCTTACCTATTTTATCTGCTAAATATCCATATACGGGGGGAGCTATTATAGAGCCCACCCCAGACAAAGCGGATACAACTCCATAGATCAAATAACTCCTTTTCACACACTCAAAGAACTTTATCTGGAAGAGGGTAAAGAATACCCCCGACCCCGAGCCATATAGAATTATCGTGCCTAAGAGAACCATTAAATCAGGATTCTTCTCAATAGTAAAAGAACCCATCACTCGTTTCCAAGCATAATGGATCACATCCTTACTCAATTTACCATATTGTCCGTACTCCCTTATAAGTAGAGCCCCCATCACAGCTCCTAATCCACCTACAAGTCCCGCTAATATGAAAACGAAATCCATCCCAAGCACATCAGCCAGATAACCACTCAGAAACCCGCCCAAAGTCCACCCAATAGCATTGAGGCCAAAGAATAAGCCTAAAGTCGCTCCCCTACGGGTAGACTCAACATTCTCTGTCAAGATGGCATTCAAGCAGGGATAGATCATTGAGGAGAAGAAGGAGGCCACCGTAAAGACGATTAGGTAATCAGTAATACTCCTAGCCATCAGGAATAAAGGAGCAATAAGAGCGAGAAATGCAGAACCAGCTATGATGAATATCTTTCTTCTTTTCAAAGCATCACTTAACGCACCCCAGAAGGGGGATAGAAATATCGTGAAAAATCCCTGGATAAGACTAATTAGAGCAACTTCAGTAAAACTCCCCCCAATATCATATATGAATACCCTAAAGATTGTCCAGAAAATAGTTGCATTGATACTGATGAGAATAAAGGGTATACCCACCCGAACACCAGTTTCGAAACCGCCTCTCAATCCCTTACACCAAGCTCAGAAATAGTTCTTAGAACTGATATGAGGCTATACTAAGATATAAATTGATAAACCCTATAGATACACTAGCAAAAATGTGGAATACAAAATTAAGTATACGAATTCATCTCATTCTCTTATCTCATATACCCAGTGCTTCCCCCTCCTTCTAAGCAACCTCATCAGCACTCTTGTTGCTATTACAATTGGTATGAGAACTAGTAATATTCGCGGAAGTATGACATAGCCAAAATGAATTAACTTTAAACGCGAAATTAGGACTCTATTTGCACTTACTATTTCCTCTAAAGCTTCTTCATTCCCATTCCACAGAATTCCGTGATCCTGCATGAGTAGCTTGAGTAAATATAGGTCAAATTCGTCCTCTCTAGAATATGCATGGATAAGCCCCATTATAAATTCTCGCACAGTCCAAGGCCGCTCATGCTCTGGATCACCAGGATCAGGATCATAAGTAATCATAACCTCCCAGATAGGTTTAAAGCCAAGAGATATAAAATCACCAGCCAAACCAATACCAGAATCATTCTCATCATCATATAGATCCCATAGAAAAGCAGCCACAGCCTCCTCAACATCAGAGAAATCAATATTATACTGAGATACATGATGATTTTCAAGCGAATCATTAATTATCCAAGCCTGCCCATAAGTATCAACATACCGATCTGCATGACGCATCCCATAATAATCCTTAACAACAGCCTGGAAAAAATCCGCGAATCCCTCTACCCAAGCAGTCACGGGATCAGTATGTTCATCCCAGGCATGATTCTCCTTCACATAAGGAGGAGGCTGAGAATAAGTGATATGCAGAAAATGCGCATACTCATGAACAATTATTGAGAAGTCTACCCAGTCATGAGCTTGAAGATCACCACTAACATAGATTACCCTACCCACAACATCAAAGTATGTAGCCGGATTACCCCTATCCATAGAGACAGAGACAGAAGGCGGATTTACTCCAGTAACATCACGCATAAAAAAGTTAGCCATAACCAAGTAATTATGAACCATACAAGCCCTAGAGAAGATACCGCCCAAGACATAATAAACCACGAGACCACTCTCAAGTTTAACAAAAGAAGCTCCAGAGGATAATATATAGGAATACCTATTAGCATGAACATATAACGAATACGCACCCGGCTCATCAATCTTAGCAAATTTAGATAACCGAGTGGAAACAATGATCCCAAAATCCCCATATATCTTTGCCACATCAGTATCCAATGAAAAACTCAGATAAAAACCATTATACTTCATTAAGTAATTGGCATGAACATTTACAATGAAGAAACCTGACCAATCAGTATAAGTATAGTTCAGAACCTTCGACCAGAAGAAGCGAACACCACAAACACTAACTCTTATCCTATAAGCCGGCTCCAGTCCACCAGAAGAATTTATGAAGACAACAAACCCATAAAAAGCAATTACGGATTCATCATGCTTAATGATAGTATCATTATTAAGATCCTTAATTAGATAAGTAATATTAGCACCAGTTAAATCAGCTAATACTGCGTGGAAATATGATTCCATAGAAAAGAATGTCCAACCAACCAAGACAAGCAATGCCAACGAGAGCAAATACTTGTTAATATTCATAATGGAATTCCCCTAATCACTAAGAAAGAGAACCCATAGCAAAGGAAATAAAAATATTCAGAAAAAGGAGAGTAAATAAAGAATTATAAAGGATTTTACGAAGAAGGTTGAGATAGGACAGCGAAGTACGTGAAGAGAACCGTTGGTACTGCTCCTACTTTCTCATAAGTTCTGATCTCTACTGTGTAGGTACCACTAACGAGCTCAATGTTCAATGCTGCAACATCTTCGGGCTTAATCGTGAATGTTATCTTACCATTAGCATCAGTTGTACCAGTACCGCTCCAGATTAAGCGACCTTGAGGATCTCGTATGTAGAGCTCTACAGTATATCCGGATGCTGGAGCTCCTGCCACAGTCACAGTAACATTGATTGTGAATGTCTCGTTGAATGTGGTCTTGTCCTCTGTTAAGTATACTTCCGCAGGTAAGTCAACGCTTGAGATCTCTGGGGCAATGAAGTGGAACTTATCTAGCCAGTAAGTGGCGTTGAACGGATAAGATGGATCGGCCCAGAAGGCCTCAGCTCTTAGGAAGATAGCTTGTGGATCGTATTCTGCCAGGTAGAATGGACCGTTACCAATGTATAGGTGACCATACTCATTGTAGAATAGCTTGGTTATCTCATATCTCTCCCTAGCCTTGTCCCATGTGACGTCATCCTTTATGTACGCTGGAATGTACTTCTCAGCAGTGAAGTTGTCGAACCAAGCAATCATGTCATCGCAATGAGTCTTTGCTAGTAGGTCAATCCACTCAGTACCAGCTCTACCGTCCCAAGAGTATGCCTTACCACTAACAGGTCCACCATAGGCTACGGTCCAAGCCATGATCTCCATAACTTCCCAAGGCACGTCAGGCCATACAGAGTAGAACTCTGCGGTTACTGAATCAGCGATTGGGTGCGAGTAGTTTCCGTATACTACTAAGGTATTCTCATCAACGAACTCCCAACCAGCAATCTCCTCTAGCCATGGTAGCAGAGAGGATGCTAATGCATCATCATAGAACTTATCGCCTTCATAATCCTCGGTAGTCCAGTCATAGTAGAATGCTATCAAGTACTTAATGTCTGTCATGTCCATTTCAATACCATGGTGCCACTTGCTGAAGATAAGCTTGAAGGTAACTTTTACAGTAGCTACCTTCTTTCCTGCCTCTGGAGCTGGTACCCACTCCTTAGCTGTCGAGTTGTAGATCAACGCAGTATCAGGAACAGTGAAAGTGCCCTTCTCGACGCTAGTGTAATTTACTCTAACAGGTATAGGCTCTCCAGTTAATGGGTGAGTATACATTCCAGGGTCATGGAGTACTCCTCTAATCACCTCACTGTATACATCTTCGAAACCACCAATTGGGTTCCATGCGCTCATGAATAGAGCCGCAGCAGATGAGAACTCAGCAATCTTCGCAGTTCCCGTGGAGGTGTGTAGCGTGACCAGACCCCATCTTGACCATAAACCACCGCCAATGTCATAAGCTAGCTTGGTTACAGTATTCTTGTTTACAGTGAAGTACTCATAAGTTACACATACGAATACTCTAACGGATTCTTGAATACCTAATTTGACCGCTGTCTTTAGAGCATCCCAGTATTCTTCCTCAGACTTTGCCTCGAAGATAGCATATTGAGTCCAATAGTCAAGAGTATCATTCTCATACTGCCACCATCCAGGAACACCGATACCTGGCATCCAGCCTAGCCATGGAGCGTACATCTGGGTAATAGACCATTCTGGATACTTGTAAGAAGTCATTGATACCCATCCTTCAGTATAGATGTTCCACTCATAGGCAGCTGGATCAGTCAAGTATACAGTATAGATACAAGTTCTTCTGTCTCTCTCAAGCCTCTCTACTTTAATACCAGCCTTCTCGATCAGATCAGCGATTAATAGACCCTCCTCGTGCCTCTCGTCCTCAATTCTTATAAAGAACTTAACCGTTATGGGTTCGTCCTTAAAGTACCACCAACCACCAACGCCACCCTCTGGAGCATTGGGATCCGCCACGAATTTAACAACTTCTTCTCCATACTTCTCATTAACTATCTGAGCCCATTCATTCATCGTGTCATTGATCATCTTCAAAGCCTTCTGGAAGTCTCCCTCAGCAGTCAGTCCTAGCTCGTTATAGATGTCGAGGAATACTGGTCCTGCTGGTTCCGATAACATTACTGGGGAATACATTGGTTCTCCGAAACCAGCAATTACTAAGTTAATAATGTCCCTTCTGCTTATTAGCCAGTTCATAGCATATCTAATCTGCCTAATTGCGAAGGGGTTAAAGTATTCTTTTCCACCAGTAGTGACTATCGGCCATACTGGAAGACCGTACTCTTCCGCCAAAGTCTTGTTATAGACTGGATTGAATTCTAGGCTCCAGTAGCCTGTGGAAGCTCGTATCGGCTTGACACCCTCAAGAACTTCAGGAGGCAACGCTGTAATTATTCTACCGCTTACAGGCCATAGGAATACATCCAAGCTACCATATCCTACGTCAGCTACTCCACCCTCTTGCGTCGTTCTTACTGTGAAATACATAGATACTACAGGTCCCGGTTGAGTAGGAGGTGCTGGTGGCTTGTATAATTCATACGCTGGTGGAGGAGGTGGAGCTGGCCTCCATAATAATGCTACAGCGGCACCAGCAATTACAATTATTATAATAACTACAATTCCAGCAAGGAGTTTTTTCTCCATTCCATATCACTCTTTGAAAGATTTTTTGATTCAGAAGGGGAGCCTCAGTATATAGATAATTCTATTGGCTATTTAAAGTTTTCCCAGTATCACTCATTTTCAATATAATCTCTTTTCTCCACAATTCTAATTTTTATCTAAACTTCCTAAAGGAGTATTACTAATGTCTTAAGAATAGAATATAGGGATTAAACTACGTAGGCATTACTATTAGTAGTCAAGAAAAAATGAATATTAAATTAGTGAGGAAAAACGCTAGTCTCAAGAAACTAGAGTGGAAAAAATTGTGCAAAAATAGATGTTTGATTAATGGCTTTATATCTTCCTTAATCTGGGATTCAGTATTGTATCCATCGCTATTCCAATCAGAGCAAATGATAATCCTACTAAGGCAATCATTAATCCTGGGATAACGACCCACCACCAGAGATTACGGAGAGTAGCGAATCTTGCTTGAGCATCGTGTAGAATCTGGCCCCAAGTTGGTATTGTTGGGTCTCCTAAGCCTAAGAAGCTAAGACCAGCTTCTGTTAATATGGCTCCTGGAACTCCAAGTGCTATGTTTGCGAATGTATATGGAAGTATCTGGGGAGCTATATGCCTGAGAACTATCTTAACACCACTCGCCCCTGAGGCTCTAGCTGCTTCTACAAATGGTTCCTCCTTTATCTGTAATGCCATACTTCTTACTACCTTCGCGAATCCAGGCCAGGAGAATATGGACAACAGAATCACGATATTCCAAACTGATGGTCTCCATGCTGCCGCCATTATAATAAGAATCGGTAATACGGGCATTGAATACACTATATCGTTTATTCTCTGGAGAAGCTCATCCCATTTTCCTCCTAGGTAAGCGCTTGTCACTCCATATGTCAGCCCAATAAACACGCTTATAACTGAGGTTAAGATACCAATCATTAGGGCAACCCATATACCCCATACAATTCCAGACCAAAGATCTCTACCAAAATCATCCGTGCCTAATAGACCATACACTCTTCCTTGGAAGATTGCTTTGACATACTCCATTTTGTTCTCTGGTGTATAAAGATAGATCCGTATCATGAATGTGTATTTGCCATGGAGAGGTTCTCCTTTTCCAGGAACGCTCATTCCAGGTTTTGCTTTTGAGAAGAGGATCTGCATCAAAAGGTCTGGGCTTAGAATCTCTGCTGTTAAATTAGTTGCTGCAGGGTCGTACTGTCTAGCAAAATTCAAGATAGATGATTTCGCCTTTGAGTCAAGCGATATGTACCATACATACTCGGAGGTAGTTATCATAATTCTCGTAAGTGGGTTCTTATCCATGGAAAATGTTGCTCCATCTGGTCTCTGTAGACCTATAAGTAAGAGAGGAGATTGATTAGTTAGTTTTGCAAACTTAAACTTAATAACAATTCCCGCTGGAGGGAGATCATATTTATAGTTATAGGTAATATTATACTCGATGATTGTTGTTCCATTCTTTGTAATTACCCCATATATTATTTCATGCCTAGCCGCTTTTTTGCCCCAAAATATCTCCACCCATGTCGGAGGAACAGCTCTGGGATTCTCCTCCCAATATTTTAAATTGTGCCAGTTCTTGAAAGCATTTGGATCTGCTATGAATGGAGCTGCGATTGCCATTGAGACGAGCACAAGCAGTATTCCAAGACCAATCATACCAGTTTTCTGTTTCCTAAATTCATGCGCAAAATCCAAGAATCTCTCTTTCAGATCCTCCCATCTCATTTCCGCATCACCATCCAACCTTCACCCTTGGATCTAAGATACCATAGATTAGGTCCGCAATGAGCATTGCTATTACGAATAAGAATGTGAAAACATAACCCTCGGCTATTATTACTGGCAAATCATTAGTTGAGATCGCTGCCCAATATAGCATTCCCATGCCAGGCCAGTTAAATACGGTCTCAGTTATAATGGCTCCACTGAGGGAGGAGAGAACCGATAGGATTATAATCGTAACTATTGGAGGCGCTGCAGCTCTCAGAACATGACCGTAAAGGATCCTACTTTCTGGTAATCCCTTCGCACGCGCCACTAAGACGAAGTCCTGTGTCATTACATCAATTACGATGTTTCTAACCACATAAGCCCACCCACCGAATGATACGAACGTTACTGTGATAAGTGGTAGTGCTAAATGCCATAGGAAGTCCAAAATACTGGGAAGTCCCGGAGGTGGTGGTGGAATAGAATGGGTGCCTCCGGGTGGGAATATTGGGATATAATACGCAAAGATAAGGATGAAAAGCATTCCAGTCCACCACATTGGGACACTGTTAGTTATTAATGCAAACGTTGCCACAGATTTATCTAAGAGAGATCCAGCATGTCTAGCAGCTTTTAGTCCTATATAAATTCCTATTATTGCAGTCACTATAGTTGATGTTAAGAACAATACTATCGTGTTTGGCAACCTTCCAAGAATTATCTTAACAGTATCCCGTGACCCATCTGGTGCAGTTAATTGTAATGCTGGATCAAATTTGAATATCATCGCATTAAATGTTCTAAGAAGAATTCGGTATACTAGAGGTTTATCGAGCATCCATCTTGCTCGGTATATTCTCTCCCTGCTCTTTAAGTATTCCTGAATTTGCTCTTGAGTTGCTGTCGGATGTTCTCTTATATAGCCCTGTAGGTCAGCTTGCAATTGTTCTCTTATCCAAGCCTCTGCATACATGTCTATTACTACGTTAAAGAGAGCGGAGATCAGTAGGGTTACTATGAAAAGCGTTATGAATGCGTTTAGGCTTCTAATTACTAAGTACCTACCATATCCCATTAATTTCCCCTCAACAAGTGCCCGAAGTAAAAATACGATTCGATAACCCTTGTTGATTATACTTTTTGATTACATTAATATAAAAAACTCTCGTATTCATCAATTATGATATCATTTCCATCAGTATTCTAGCTCTTCCTCCTCGATAACTACTTCCCCGCTTTTTGCCTTCTCCTCGAGGAAAATAGCCATAGCCTTAACCTGTATGAACGCTATGGCTAGAGACAATATAGCGACTCCACTTGCCAATAATAATAAACCTCCTAGAAGCCTTAACCTTGGGTCGATAGTAGGAGAAGAGAATAGGTAACCTCCTGCTAATATTAGGAGAATTGGTATTGCTATTGCTCTTTTATTGTACTCAACGCGGTACTTCTTCTTGAGTTCTTCTTCTGTTTCAGTCATTTTCTCCCCCGAATCAATTATCTAAGATAAGGTGTAGGCATACGCGATTAATACTAAGAAGAGGATAAGCCTTGTTAAATAGAAGAGAAGGGACCAGAAGTTGGCTAAAAAGTTTATTATTAGGACTACAATGAGAATTCTATTCAAATTACTAATATCGGCCGCCTCAGAGCTTCCTCGCAGGCTTTTCTCCATGCTTATTAATGCTAATGCTACGCCAATAATAATGATGAATTTACCGGTAATATCCCCCAGAATTACTGCTGATGGAAAAAGCTCTTCCATGTTCCATAAAGTACCTATGAAGATCTGTCCTAATCTCGCCATAAATGCTAGGCCGCGAGAGAATATTTGGAGGATTTCTTTCGTATGTTCTATAATGTATAGAATGGGGATGGCTTGTAATCCTACCCCTATAGAGATTATTAGTAGAGAGAGAAAAGACAATTTAGGACCTATTCTCTCCCTATACATTATTGAATATATTCCTAAGAAGACGAATGTTGAGTGAATCGCAAGATAGAATGTTAGGCTAGATATCATTAAGGATAAGACCTTGTGAGTAGTTTCTTCTAATAGAATTAATCCTATTTGTTGCGAGGTTCCTATTAGAGTATTATAGTAGGTTACGAGGAAAATACCCCCGAAGAACTCTAGAAGAGAAGCAAAGGCTAGTATAATCATCACTAGCTGGAGATGTCGTAACATTTTTTCTCTGTTAAGCATTTCTTAAACCCTCCTTAAACACATATATACTCTTATCACCGAGAATAATTAACTCTTTTTTTCCGTCATGATCAAAATCGTCTATTATACAACGCATTGGTGGTGAAAAGACATTTATTGTCCAGATTATCCTCCCCTCTATATTTATAGCCATGATTCTCCTATCTAAGGTAGTTACGATGATTTCCTTTACCCCATCATGATTAATATCTGAGGCACATATTGAAGAAATCCAGTCGTTAAAGCTTTTAATAATTCTCTTATTAGCCCTTTGGATGATAAGTTCTCTTCCGCTTCGAATTAATCTCTCTGGCTTCCCATCGTTATCAAGATCTGTTACTATTTCCCTTTCCTCTCTTCTTTCATAAATTATCTCGCTACCCTTAAGAATATACACAAAACCCTCATACGTCAGAACTATAATCTCATCAATCCTATCAGAGTTTATATCCATTGCATAAAGAGAAGTTACTTCGCCTTGTACAGAGGAAATGATTTTTATTTCTTCGCCCCAGTTCCATACTGATATTCTCCCTAATCTATCCGCAATAACGACTTCTTCTAAACCATCATTATCAATTTCTCCCACAACAATTTTGGCCCCCTCTAAATACATTCCAGTACTAATTCTTTCCATGCAGGAAAAATCCCTGTTGTAAATTAAGAGATCTCCATGTCTACTAATTAGGACTATCTCATCCTCCCCATCCCCATTAACATCACCTATAACACCGTTCTCAACAATTATATTCTTCGCAAACTCTCTCACTTTAATACCACGCTTCTTTGCCTCAATCGCCAGTGTATCCCCTTTTTCCGTGATCACAATAACTCCCGCAGTACGATTCTTAGGCTCTAAAATTAGTATTTTTCTCGCCGCAGCTTTAATATCAACTCCCCAGACCTCTTCCCCTTTCTGATCTGTTGCGAATAAGACACCATCAGCTCGCGCTATTATTATCTCCTTCTTTCCATCACCATTCACATCCGCTGTTTTCACAAATAGGGGTATGTCACTAGCATCCGTTTCACTCAAATCAACAGCTTGCCTCCTTTTTTCTCTCTCCTCTTTCTTCTTCTTTTTAGAAATTTTAGGTATTGTCAGAAATTTGCTTAATATTTCTTTTCTATCCTTACCGGTAATTATTATCCCAAGCATTCTGGTGTATATTATTTCTTCCAAACCATCATTATCAATATCACCCATGTCAGCTAGCGGATCCTCAAACTTCATTAAGATAAAGTTCGATTCCTCCATTCTTATAAACCCTATTCATTCTAATTGATGCAGTACCTCCTTAGGTATAATACCTAGACTCACTAATCTAGTTAAATACTCCTTAACAAGTTTCGTATAACCAAGATTAAGTAACTCCTCTGGCTCATATGCCCTAAATTTTTCCTTAAGAAGTTCTGGTGAAACTTCTTTTCTCCTCCTAAGCTCTCTTTTTAAAATCTTCTCTAATCTATAAATATCATAGTTCATCTGTGCTCCAGTAATTATTAATGAATTATTGAGCAGCCATAGTACTGCTATTGGAATATAAGGATTCAGGATAGTACCGTATAGCTTAATAGTTATTACGGACAATAGAAGGATCGTATTGATGGAAGAAATGCTTATAAGATTGTAAGGGATAGCAATAGATAGCAATGAGACTGTTTCTCTAAGACTTAGCTTCTCAGAATATTTCTTTTGAAAAAGGAACAACGTTAGAATCTGAAGTGATAAAATCATGATATAAAATCCAGTAGTTGATGCATTCCATACCCTAAAAAGAGAAGTCACTACTTGAGTTAGACAAAATATCATCGCAACCACTAATACGCACAGAAATGTGATAATATGCATCACTAATGATGCAACATTAATAACACGCGGTACTTCTGGCTTCTTCTTCCTCATCATATAAGTAATAGATAGTAACCACATTATAGTAACCAGGACGAAAAGACTGTGAATTATCGGGGGCGTCTCCCCCCGCGTCCCATAGGCTCCAAGCATAAGAAAGAGGATTGAGACAACTAATGCTGGTACTTCCCCATAATTATTCACAATCATGTAGAGGAAAATACTGTTACAAGCTATTAAGAGAAAAAGCATTGTAGATAATATCACGAACCCTCTTCCTAATGCCTCTCCTGCTAAACTCATGAAGACTACTGATAAAATGAGAAGTGTTGCTGAATTATACAGTAATGTCAAGATGGAGTACTTTGGGTTAAAGGAGAAGGTTAGTTGTATTCTCGCACCAATTAAAAAAATCATGCTTAATAGAAAAAGAATTGCCTCCCAGAATACTTCCCGAATACTCTCTTGTTCAATGAAGGTTATTGTAATGGGATAGAAGGGTTTTATTATGAAAAAAATTACCAAAGCACTAGTCATTATGTTAAGAAACATGATCCATACAACAAGGGGCATTGGATCCCTAACCATTTATTTCCCTTCAGTGCCCCAAGTTCTTAATCATACAAGTGGCAAGCAACAAACCTCCCAGAAGAAACCTCCTTGAATTCTGGTTCTTTTTTCTTGCAGATATCCATTGCTTTGGGGCATCTTGGCCAGAATCGACATCCTTTAGGTATCATTATTGCCGATGGGATCTCTCCACGCAGCAAAATTCTTTTCTTCCTGATTGTTGGATCAGGCTCTGGGACGGCGGATATTAACGCTTGACTATATGGATGTAAAGGCTCTAGAAGAACCTCATCCGATGAGCCCATCTCCATGATCTTTCCAAGATACATAACTGCTATTCTATCGGTTACATAACCTGCAGTGGCTAGATCATGAGTGATGTATAGGAATGATATGCCTAGCTTTTCTCTCATCTCAAGGAGGAGGTTAAGAATACCCGCCCTCATAGAGACATCTATCATGGCCACAGGCTCATCAGCCACTATAAACTTTGGTCTTAAAATGATTGCCCGAGCAATGGCAACTCTCTGTCTCTGACCCCCACTGAGCTGATGAGGGAACTTATTTAGGAATTCCTCCACAGGTGTTAAACGCACCATTTCTAGCGTCTCAATTACTCTCTCTAACCTCTCATCAGCTGATAACTCTGGAGCTAGGTATTCTAGAGGCTCCGCAATAATGTCTCTTACACGCATTCTTGGGTTAAGTGATCCATATGGATCTTGGTAAATTATCTGCATCTTCTTTCTATAGGGTTTGAATTTTTTTATTGGTATTTTAGCTAGATCAACCTTTTCGCCATTCTCGTGGAAGATTATCTCACCAGCTGTTGGCTCATAAAGCCTAAGAATTGTCTTCCCTGTTGTTGTTTTTCCACTACCGCTTTCTCCCACTAAACCAAATATCTCCTTCTTTTTTATGTTAAATGTTATACCATCTACCGCTCTAACGTATAAGGGAGGCCTCCTAGCTATAATATCTGCTATACTTCTTCGAAGGGGAAACCACTTTTTCAGATTTCTAATATCTAATAAAAGATCTTGACTCATTTCTAACCCTCCTATGCCGTTTCCAGAATCTTTAACCAGATGTCTTCAGGCGGAACTCCTATTAATTCATCTGCAAAGTGACATCTCACGATTTGCTTGTTTATCTCTCTAGGCTCTGGAACTTCTTTTCTACAGATGTCTTTTGCTAAGGGACAACGTGGTGCGAAGGGACATCCCGGTGCCATCTGCCTAAGATCAGGAGGAGCTCCCGGTATGGAGAATAATTTTCTCCTCTTTTTGATTCGGGATATTGATGGTATTGATCCTATTAGACCCTTTGTGTATGGATGGATTGGCTCCTTAAAAATAGATACTACATCGCCGTATTCCATAATATAACCAGCATACATTATCGCGACCTTATTAGCTACTTCGGCGAGAACTGCAAGATCATGAGTAATATAAATAACTGAGACACCAAACCTTCTCTGCAACTTCTTAAGTAGATCAAGAATTTGAGCTTGAATAGTAACATCCAATGCTGTGGTAGGCTCGTCTGCTATGACTAGAGATGGCCTAAGAGCAAGAGCCATCGCTATTACGACTCTCTGCTTCATTCCACCGGATAATTGGTGAGGATAAGCATTAACTCTTCCAGGTTCTAGACCTACTTGAATGAACAGCTCTCTAACTACCTCCAATGCCTCCTCCTTAGTCATTCCCTCATGAAGCATAAGAACTTCAGCTACCTGGTCTCCCACCTTAATTACTGGATTGAGAGCATTCATTGCTCCCTGAAAGATCATTGAGATCTCTTTCCACCTTATCTTTTTCATCTCACTTTCTGGCAAATCAACTATATTTCTGCCCTTGAATATTATTTGACCACTTTCTATCCACCCGTTTGAGGGAAGGATTTTCATCAATGAGAGACCTAAAGTAGTTTTTCCGCAACCGCTCTCTCCAGCCAGACCAAGTACCTCTCCACGAGCTACTTTTAGAGAAACATCATTGACAGCTTTTACATTGCCCTTCATAGTTTTATATCTGACATAAAGATTTCTTATCTCTAATAGAGTTTCTTGGGACACTAGAATCCCTCACAAGAAGAGGAGTTGTGCCTTGAATATTGTGTTGAAGCCTTTTATAGATAAAAAGATTTTCGCTTATGTTAAGTAAGTCTCTATTCATAATTTCGCTCGATTGAATAATTCTCTAAAAAACTTGATTGTCCGTTATTACGTTATTAGCGCAACTTTGTTCTTAATTGTTATATAGAGATACGACTTATCTTAAAACAGCAGTCTTCTTCAATAGCGAATTTCATATTCTTCTTTAGGCTATCATTCATTCAAGCAATATGCATTTCTAATAAGCTAAATATCATTATAATTATAATTTTATATAGTGAATCATCGCCTCGCCTTCTACATCTATAATTACGATTGTTGATACTCCAGTCAAATATCCGCATAACTCTCCTGGGTTAATAGCAAGCGAGACTCTCCTTGTGTCAAAAACTAAATCTACTTTATCTTTTCTCTTTAACTCTTTAAGAACATCATACTCTTCTATGCTTCCTTTCGTTTTATTGAGAGCAAAAACTTTAGCTCTATGAGTGTGGCCGTAAAGTATTATGTCATAATCATTGCTCTTTAATAGGGATTTAATGACATGCTCGGTTGTTCCTATATCTTCGAACCCATGAACGATGAGAAAACGTAACCTATTAAATGTTTTTAATAGTATACTTTTCCCATAGGTAAGGCCTTGAGCCTTCATCAATATAGTGTCACGATCACCCTCATTATTCCCCCACACACCAATAAACTCAACATCATTCCATAATCTCTCTTTAATTACAGATGTTACAAAGGGCGAGACAAGATCACCACAGAAAAATATTTTAGAAACATTATGTTTTCTAGCAATTTCTAGGGCATGGACTAGATTTTTCAAGTTGTCATGTATGTCAGAAATTACTAAATATCTCATAAGATCACCTTAGGGAGGATTTCTCCTTCAGATGTACTTTTTAAGCGGATAAAAAATTATAAGATTATCAAAAATAGTGTAAACACCCAAAATCGGAGATATGATAGAATTCCTACATTGGTTCTTGTTATGAGAAGTCATGAGACAAAAATTTATTAATAAAATGAAGACCTAAGAAAGAAAACGTTGAGTTATTTCTTCTAATACGTCTTTTAGATTCTCTTTCTCTGTCTTAATCACCCTTATAAACCAGTTCCGTGCTACGTTCTTTGCTATCTCGGAAATATCTTTAGTGGCTAGGACTAGCACCCGATTTCTCGCCAAATTCTCGATAGCCTTGGCTTCTGGAACTTTTTCATACTCATCAAACTTTAATTCTATAATTTTTTCTTCCTTTATCTCTCTCGTAGAAGCATCAAAAGTAACTATAATGACCCTCTTGCTTGGGAATTTAGAGACTATCTCACCATCACCTAGTGCCACAGCTACTGTAAGAGCTTTTGGCTTTTCTAACTTTATCACAACGCGTAGATATACAATTGGTGCAAGCCTATTGATAAGTTCTGTAAGCATAAAACTTGATAAAGCCTCGACATACTCCTCTTCTACAAATTTTGAGACCGTCGAGCTAATTTGGGCTACAACAAATCTTCCAGAAACATTCATGAAATCTATTTTAACATCGTGGATAACTGGTACAGCCTTAAACGTTCTCTCAGCAGTTTCTCTCAACACGCTTAATAATCGTCCCTTTCCCAAGATGAATTTGATCTCCTCGGCTGTTCTCCACAGCTCTACTAACGAGTATAGAATTGTGAAAAGTGCAAAGAGTGGATCCATTTTCATTACTCCGAAGAATGCTCCTGTAGGGCCTATTATAGCAAGACCAGCGGAGGATAGTACTCCTCTTATTCTGTCTCCTAGCACTCTTGAGGTACGCCAGTATATTTCGGGAATTTTTTTCTCGCAAAACTCTGAAGCTATGTATGTTATAATGATGAGTATTATGGGGATAGTTAGGGCTATTTCAAAATGTGTTATCTTAGGCTTTCTTATAATACCTTGGTATGCCAGCATAACTGCGTCGTATAGAAGAAACACACCCACAAGTAAAAATAACACAGTGATAACGATGGATAACTCTGATATTCTCTTAACTCCTTTCCGTCCTAAGAAATAACCTACTAGACCGTTTATTATTGTGGGTGCTATGAAGAAGACAGTCGCACAATTAGCAATAAGGTTCGGGCTAGAGGTTTCCAAAGCAGCAATTATCGATAGGAAAAGTAGAGCTATCAGAAATACATTAATAATCAGTAAGGGATAACCCATTTCTGAAAAACTTATTTCTCGAGATATCTCCATATTTCTCACCTTTATTGATAGAGCCAGCAAGCTACTTCCCGATCTCTCTCGACTTCTACTAGCTCGGGCTCCTTAGCTTTACATATTGGCATAGCGTATGGACAACGAGGATAAAATCTGCAACCAGGAGGCAGGTGGATCGGTGATGGAGGCTCTCCTATTATCTCTCTACGTTTTCTAGCTCGAGTAATCTTCGGATTTGGTACGGGCAGAGCGTCAAGTAGTATCATCGTATATGGGTGTAATGGTTCCTTGAATATTTTATCTGCATCCGCTATTTCAACAAATTTCCCAACATACATTGTCGCTATCCTATCACTCATATACTTAACTACAGCTAAGTCGTGAGATATGAACATATACGTTAATCCAAATTTTCTCTGCAAATCCTTTAACATGTTCAGAATGCTCGCTTGAACAGATACGTCAAGAGCGCTAGTTGGCTCGTCAAGAACAACGAATTCTGGATTAAGAGCTAAAGCTCTGGCAATAGCTATCCTTTGTTTCTGTCCTCCAGAAAACTCGTGTGGATATCGGTAAAGATGCTCTCTTTTCAAACCTACTGTTTCTAATAATTTCACAACGAATTCTTCTGGATCTTTAATAGGCATATTATGTGTTCTAGGTCCCTCAAGTATTATATCCATTATTGTCATTCTAGGATCAAGGGAGGAAAAGGGATCTTGGAAGACCATTTGAGCTCTTCTTCTGAATTCTCTCAGTTTTTCCCCTTTGAATTTAAGAATAGATTCACCATCAAATAGAACATCTCCAGAAGTAGGCTCAATGAGCCTAAGGATTGTTCTCCCCAGTGTGGTTTTTCCCGAGCCAGATTCTCCCACAACTCCTAAGCACTCTCCCTTACGAATCTTAAAAGTCACCCCATCAACCGCTTTAACAAAATCCTTAGATAGCAAGAAGCGCCTTACTGGGAAATATTTCTTAAGGTTTATAGCCTCTACCAAATATTTCGTCATTCTTTTTCAGCCTCCTTCCTCTCCTCCTCACTAGCATACAACCAGCACTCAACAAAGTGGCCGGGGGCGATCTCTTTTCTAGGTGGTCTCTTCTTCTTGCAAATATCCATGGCGTGAGGACACCTAGGATGGAACCTACATCCAGGGGGAGGATAAATAAGGTTAGGTATCGTACCAGGTATCGGCTCTAGTCTCTCAATCTTCTTGAGCGGATCTGGTACGCATGCTAGAAGACCCTTAGTATAGGGATGCATAGGTTCTTCGAATATAGTCCATACGTCTGCTATCTCAACTATATTACCAGCATACATTACAGCTACCCTATCAGCCATTTCAGCAATGAGACCCATGTTATGAGTAATAAGCATAATTGTTGTACCTTTCCTCCTCTGCAACTCTTTCAGCAGATCTATTAATTCTGCTTGAATAGTAACATCAACATTTGTTGTGGGCTCATCTGCTATTAATATCTTTGGATCATTTGATAATGCTATACTTATAACTACACGTTGTTTCATCCCGCCAGATAATTCGTGGGGAAAATTCTTTACCCTCTCCTCAGGAGCTGGAATCATAGTCTCCCTAAGGAGTTCAACAGCTTTCTTCCACGCCTCATTCCAATCAGCTCTATTATGAACAACCATTGTTTCGGCTATTTGGTAACCCGTAGTATATAATGGGTCCAATGCAGAGCTAGGATCTTGGAAAATGTATGCAATATCATTTCCCCTAATTTTTCTTAACTCGTTATCATCGAGCTTCAGTAAGTTAATCCATTCTCCATTCTTTCTAAAGAATATCTCACCCTTCTCAATTCTCCCTGGTGGTGGGATGAGTCGTGTTATCGCTCTACTGGTAACTGTTTTTCCGCATCCAGTTTCTCCCACGAGCCCCAACACTTCTCCTTCATAAACATCTAAATCAACACCATTAATAGCTTTCACGATACCAGCATAAGTGTAAAAGTTAACATAAAGATCTCTTATCTTCAAAATTTCTCGAGGCTTACTCATTCTTCACCAGCCCTCCTCGCAAGCTCCTCTCTAATCATCTTCAATATTGCCCCCATTAACACTATCGCACTAGCTATAACGCCACCATTAACCATATACGAAGCTAGTGACATATACGTTCCTAAGTAAGCTAGAATGCCTATTACCTGTCCAACCCTATACTTATCAAGCAGCCTAACCAAATTAATTCCCTTCCAGACCATGTATAATACGAGTAAGGGACCCGTTAATAATAGTGCACCTGGAATATCTCCGGTAGCTATGACCATGTAAATGAAGCCTCCTATAATAAGCAAATCTCCCGTTAAGCCAATAATATCAAAAGCTTTGATAGGCCTCTCTTTTATTCCGAATTCAATACTTCTTCTAGTTCTTGGATCAAGAACATCTCTCAGTACGTCTCCTAAAAGATTCCAGCCAAGACCTACTATGAACAGAAATGCTCCTGGAATGATTACTAACCACCACTTATCAGGCCAATACTCTCTACCATCACTAACAATCCTACCTATTTCGCATATTGGAGGCTGGGCTCCAAGCCCCAAGAATGAAAGAGCGGCCTCCAAGATGATTATTGAGCCTAGATCAATCGTAACCATAACTAGAATTATCGTGATTATATTAGGTAAAATATGCTTAAACATTATCTGGTAATCCGATAAACCAAGAGCCTTAGCAGCCTCCACATATACTTTCTCCTTCTCAGACAACGCAACAGCTCGAACCATTCTGGTATACCCAGGCCACCATACAATAACCATTGCCAAGATGACTGCCAACATCGCTCCTAAATTACCACTGTGCTCTATTCTTATTGCATACAAGGCCGCTAATAGTTGTTCTAATAAAGGAAACTTAAATATAAACTGGGATATTGTGGATGGAAGGACAGCGGCCATGGCGATTGCCAACATTAAGGCTGGGAACGCGTAAAATATATCAACTATTCTCATTATTATCTCATCCACTTTGCCTCCGTAGTATGCGGAGATCAAACCTAGAATAATGCCTAATGGAACACCCAGAGCCACTACCAATATTCCTATCACTAAAGAAACTCTAGCACCCCATAACAACGCAGATAACAAGTCTCGTCCCATGTAATCAGTTCCAAATATATGCCCATTCCATCCCGGCGGCATGTTTCGGGGGTGAACATAAAGCTCCCAGTAAGGCTCCGGAGCTATTAGGGGACCAAAGATTCCTAGGAAGAAGAATAGGAATACCAAGAGGGCGCCGAAGACTCCTAGTGGCGACCTATTAAATGCCCTCAACATTAACTTAAGCTCTTCAACCCGAGATTTATTCTTCGTTAACCATCCTGGTGATATAGATTCCCGGAGACCAGCATAAAGATTTACTAGTTTATCAGTGAGCTTATCGAGCTGTTTAGAGAATTTTATCCAGAAAATCCCCATACAACAAGCCTCCTTAGAGCCTTATTCTTGGATCTATAATTGCATAGAGAATATCTACAATTAAGCTTACGATGACGATTATCAATCCCGCATAGAGAGTAGTCATGACGATTACGGGTATGTCCAGATTACTAATAGCTGTGTAGTATAGCACTCCTAGGCCAGGAATATTAAATACGGTCTCTGTTATCACAGCACCGCTAAGCAAGTTTCCGAACGTAAAGAAAACAACAGTAATCACGGGGATCAAAGAGTTCTTAAGCGCATGGCGCCACAGTCTTAATGGGGGAAGACCCCTCGCTTTTCCGAACCACACGAAATCGGCAGATAATACATCTAGCATAGAGTTTCTCACGTATCTTGCCAAACCTCCTACCGAGATAAATGCTAAGATAAATGATGGCAGTAGGAGACGTCTCATTATTGCGACAAATACATCCCATTCTCCAAGAATTAAAGCATCAATTATGTAAATTCCAGTAATCATTCTAGAGGGTGTAGGTAAGCCAACAAGCGTCATCCAACCAAGCTTGTTGTAGAATATCCACATGAATATGAAAGCTATCCAGAAGCTTGGTGTGCTATAACCTATCAGAGCAAGCACTCTTACAGCGTTATCTATGGCAGTATCCTTCTTAAGAGCAGCTATGATTCCTAATGGAATCCCTATACCAACTATCATGAACATAGACATAACAGCTAGATTAAGAGTTATAGGAAACCTCCTCGAAAACTCGTACCACACACTATTATGAGTCACTGGCGAGTAAATCTTATTGGTAAGTATGTTCCTTAGGAAGAAGTAAAACTGCACCCAGAATGGATCATCTAAATGATACATCTTTCTAATCCGCGCAACTACTTCTGGGCTCGCTTTTTGACCACCCGCCCATGTTCTCGCGGGATCCGCTGGCATAACAAAGGCAATTGTAAAAGATAGAAATACGACTCCGAAAACTGTGGGGATAAACGTTAATGCTCTTCTTACCAAATATCTACCAAGACCAGCCATTCAGAGTAGCCTCGAAAAGTTACTAAACTCCTAGATTCACTAATAGCAAGTTTTTAAATTTAATCCTGATACCTTGAATGTTATGAGGCTCTTATAAGGGAGGACAAGAATGTCCTCCGTGATATGCAAAAACGTCATAAAGATATATAAAACAGATGCTGTAGAGACAGTTGCTCTTCGCGAATTATCTATGAGTGTGCGTGAAGGAGAATTTAGAGTTATAGCTGGCCCTTCTGGAAGTGGAAAGACTACATTATTAAACTGCATTGGCGCTATTGATATGCCTGACGCGGGCACAATACTAGTTGATAGAGAAGACATTACAAAGTTTTCCGAAAAAGAGAGAATAGAGTATAGGAGAAAGAAAGTAGGTTTTGTATTCCAATTCTTTAACTTAGTTCCCTACCTAACAGCAATAGAAAACGTTGAGCTTCCAATGATAGCTATTGGTATTCCTCGAGAGCAGCGAATAAAAAGAGCAAGGGAATTATTATCCCTAGTTGGCTTAAAGAATAAGATACATCATAAGCCCCATGAGTTATCTGGTGGAGAGCAACAAAGAGTAGCTATTGCAATAGCCTTAGCCAATGATCCATCATTAATCCTAGCTGACGAACCTACTGGAGAATTGGATTATGCTACTGGCCGTCAAATCGTTCGGCTCTTTAGAGATCTTCATAGAGAGCTGAATAAGACAATCATAATGGTTACTCATGATATCTCTATGGCTGTGTATGCAGATAGGATCAGCATAATGAGGGATGGAAAAATAATCGAAACTACAACGCCTGCTGAGAAAAGTATCGCCGAATTATTAATGATTGATACGGATCAATTATTAGCAAATTTAGAGGAGAGAAAAGAAATTCTATTAAGAGAGATAAAAAAATTAGAGGAGGATTATCGAGCGGGGATGATTTCCCTTGACCAATTAGTTCAAAGATATACTGAATTAAAGAACGAGTTACAAAAAATAGAAAGTGAACTTAGAAAATTCCTTATCTAGTGATGAATCCTCAATAATTGTACAAACTCCTCCCTCAAAGCCTGGCGTATAGCTATTTTAGCACCAATCCACACCGCAATAAGTTCCCCTATGATGGTGAGAAAAACATCTATGGGGAAAACGGCTACAGGAATTATTGGCGGCTTTAGAGAGCCGATTAATCCCATATTAGTAAGTTTAGTGAGCGATAAACTGAAACTATATGCTATAACCAAACTGATAATTAGGGAAAAAATTACCACAAGTAATGCTTCTACACTAGCCATGGAGATAATATCTCTCTTTTCAATACCTCTCGCCCATAGTAATGCAAACTCCCTTTTCCTGGTGAAATATTCCGAGTAAAAGACAAGGTAAACGCCGAGAATTGTTAATGCTATTAACTCAGCGAACTCTAACTTGAATAAGGTAGCTGTTATTCCGGCTAATGAACTATTTAGAGATAAATTAAGTAGTGTGGCAAAGGAGTATATAGCTGATATAATACCATTTGAGGATAAAGTTGTCTTTAAGAAGTCTGTAAACTCCTTAGTATTAAGTCCCTCTGGAATATTTATCAAAAGTTTATCTGGCAAATTTGTTAATTCCTTTAAAGATTTGACGCTTATCATCATTACGATGTAATCCGTTTTCTGCGCATCATAAATATCTCTTAATAAGCCAGGAGCGAAGAAGAAGAATCCAGCAATGCTCACTTCTATATATTTCTCAGCAAATCCTCTTTTAGCCCTAATGTGAATACGGAGCTTATCACCAATTCTCATTCCAAAATCATTCCTCGCAGAAACTCCTAAGAGAACCTCTCTCTTCTTAAATAGCGCCTTATAGGCCTCCTCGATAGTGATTCCATCAAAGAAGTTTTTATCAAGAAAGGCAACGTCAAAATATTCCTCATCAATAGCAATCACTTTTATATACGGTAGTCCAATCCTCCTCGCTCTTCCCCAAAACTCATATACATCAGCTATCTTAACCCCGTCGTAATGCTGCATAATTTCCTTCTCGATAAGAGACATATTGATGGGAGACCCGTACCGATAAATATCCACACGGTAATCAGCTCCAACAAAGATCTCAACTTGTTTCTTCAGTGAAGAGACATTAATTGCTGAGTTAAATCCAGCCTCCATGAGAAGTGATAAAATAAGAGCCACAATAAATACGATCCTCGCTATTCTTGAAGGCTTCCTCACAAAGTATGTCACAGCCACATCTACTACATCACTTGGAACAATTAAGTTTACAAGATAAGAGAGAACTCTTTTGAATCTTGATGCATAATGAGCCGTAATGGAGCCAAGACTATAAGCTAAAATAAAGGGGCTAGAAGCTATTACGATACAATCTACAATAAATAACACGAAGCCTGTGATTTGAAGCAATGTACTTGTACTATGCATTAAGTTATTAACTGCGAATTTAAATAGCGGGAGATCACAGAGAATTTCTGCTAGTCCTATTAGCCCATATAATAAGCCGAGGAAGATAAAAATTGGTAACTTCTCTTTCTCAATCTCTTCTACGAACTCAGATAGTCCATCGAGAATGCTCATTCTCAAACCTTTTAAACATGCTGGGAACATTGTTAGTGCTGCGGTTAACAATGCTATTAAGTTAGAGGCTATGAAGTAGTAGGAAATATTCCTAAAAATCACTGGAACGGGATTGTATCTCTGAGTAAAATAGCTCAATAAAACATAGGGAGAGACTATAGCGGTAAGGATAGATAAGAGAAAGCCAAGAAAGCCCCCTATAATGCTCACGAGCAAGTATTCTATTAAGTAAATGAGGAATATTTGAAAATCGCTAAACCCGCGAATTCTGAGGAGAGCAATTTCTCTCCTTCTCTCATTCACAAAGATCCATCCAATCACAACAGCGTATATGCTTCCGATAAATAGGGCTGGTAAAACAATGTAAGTCAGTTGAAGCCTAAAGGCAGATGGCCATGAAGCATAATCCTTAATGACCTGCTCAGCGTAATTATAAAAGAAGATCTGAGTTATATCAGTGTAATTAAGCGCTATATTTATTACTTTGTCTTGAATAGCCTTAATACGTGTTAGCATATCCGCTGGATTCCAAGGATCAAAGAAATATATTCTATTAAATTTCATAATATAGACTGGAAAACCAGAAAAAGAAGCCCCGATACCATTCACACTAGCCATACTATCGATTGTGAAGAAGCATACCCCGACGAGGTTCCTTGAAGCATTAAGAGTTAAGATAAGGGCTGGGTTCCTTATAGGAGGCTCGGAGGATAATAAATCTGCTAATAACCCTTGTATATTCATAATACCTACTACAGTGAAACGGATAGATTCGTTCTCATAAATACTCCTAATCCAAATTTCATCTCCTACGGTTACGTTTAATGCTTTAGCCATTGAGAGATCAAGAGCTATCTCCGAATTATTCATTGGGTACCTTCCTTGGATTAGAGTTAGATTATTCGGCCAGTGGTCAGGATCTAGCCCAAGTAAAAGAACCCATTTACCAAGATTCTTTGGTTGTAGCATAATGTTATTACTCTGAAGTGCAATCTCCTTTTCATATCTATAAAAATAGATGTTAACCCATGATAATTCAGGGAGAGACGATAACTCGACGTATAGCTCATTAAATTCTTCAAAATTCGATACCCTTATCTCCATTCTAGCATCTATCAGAGCCCTATCCAGATTGCTGTTTAATTGAGCATACGCTATATACTCACCAGTTAGAAGAATACTAAGCATAATGGCTGATACAAGCGATACCGTAATTACGAGGGATAAGAAAAAGCCCTTCTTAGAGATTATCCTCAGCATCCTAACCACTTGTGATTCAAGGCTCTCAAAACTTAATAGGTAGGAAGTATCAAGTAATTATTTCAAGTTTCCATATATTATCTAGTTTAACTTTGAAGGGTGCTTAGATATGACATATTACGCTGTTCCGAAAGAAATGAGCGAAATACTCCTAGCAAGAGGTATTCTTATCTGGCAACCGTATGTGAGGATAATTTATAGAGCTGGTAAAAAGAAGAATGATATAATTGTTGACTCTCTCATACCAAAGATGTGTAATGACCCTATTGTAACCGTATTATTGTCTAGAAAAACTAAATTAGTAAAGCTCTCTAAGGGAACATCATTAAGCGGAGGCATGTTTCTCAAGCCAGCAATGGATGGTTATGATGTTATGAATTTCTTTAGAAAAGCCTATTCTAAGGTAGAAGAAATGCTTGAGAAGACTAGTCAAGATTTTGATGAACAGGTTCAACTGGATATTGATTGGCAGAGATATCGGGCAATATTTATTCTAACGAGACGATTAATGGAACGCCGCAGACCTCTCTTCAGATACTTCATGGGCAAGACTGAAGCACATCCCTACGCTATAGCGTTGTTCTTGAAGAGTCTCATAGAGAATGGCTTATACATAAAGAAGGATAGTACTGTGGAAGTATTATCCTGTGAGCGAGTTTATTATCCATTAATAATAACTAGTGATCTGAGAATATTCGAAATCGCGTGGAGATTAAAGAATAGCTTAACATATGCTTGGGTGCTAGATAAATTTCCTAAAGTTAGAGAATTTTATGAGAGAATACTGAAGAGGAAGGACGAAGAATGCGGCGGGAAGAATCCCAATACACAATCATTCTAGATAATTTAGCCTTGAGATTTCGATTATTATCCCTCTTTTATATCATATATCTAGTAGCTCCGATGTACACATTAATAATCTTCGAAAATGCTCTAAACAATTATTTAAACGCTCCACAGGAAACAATGAATAACCCAGAATTACTTAACATAGTGCTGAAATCTTTCGCAACATACACCATAACCTATGTTTTATCAACAATTCTATTAGTTTTAAATATATTCCTAGTGACTCGCTCTATAAAACAACTAGCAACCCTATTAAGAAAACCAAAAGTAGCTTATTGGATATATTCCATGGTAATATTCCTTATATTAGTAGCATTAATAGTTAATACGTACATTATAATCACATTACCAAGAGCGCTTGAGCTTATAAAGAACGTAAAACGCATGTCATCAAATCAGGGAATAACAGATGTAATGCTTAGAGACTTGACTCTTCTCCAAATAACATTAATTAATCTCATATTAATCGCAATAGGCATCACGCTTAGATACATTACTGAAAAACACGAACTTTTGGAATATTTGCAGACGGGCGCAAGTATGTTAATGATTGGGGGAATCCTCGAATTGGTTGAGAGATACGTATATGGATTTGGTCTAGGGCCAATAATAATCATACTCGGACTGCTTCTCCTAGGAAGAAAGAGAAAAATATATTAAATAAAATTAAGAGGAATAAAGAGATTTATTCTTCGTCATCCTCATCTAAATATGTGAATATTGGTAATGCTAGGAGGAGCGGTGGTAGAACCGATACCACAACCTTTGACTTGAATATTCCAGAAGCCTCTATTAGTTCCCTAGCCTTGTCTAAGTTATACTCATAGTGAATGATGTTATAGTCTGTCCAGCCAGGCATTCCCTTAGGAATAACGCCATATAGAGGCACTAGGATTTCGTTGTAAATCTCCTTGTATATTGTCTCATACGGAGTTGCATAGGCTAGAGCTTTCCTGACCAGTGTGATGTTGAATGGGAACTTATAGGTGTTCCAGACGATGAAGACTATGTCATACGTTAGTAGGTTAGGATCTTTTCTGATTAATATCTGGTAATTATCAAGCTTGGTTCCATTAACGTCCTCGATTCTCTCTAGAGGCACAGCACAGAAGTCAGAAGCACCCTTTTCGTACATTGCTATTCTTGGCTCAGCTTCGCTGTGAATCTCATAGATAACGTACTTGATCTTACCGTAGTTGGTATTCTCATATAATGTCTGGTTCCAGTAATATGGGTTCTTCTTAAGGATAATCCACTGGTTCTCCACATAGTCATACACATAGAATGGTCCTGTGGCTACTGGATACCTGTGAAGTAGTCTGTGGGAAGTCTCGTTCTCACCTTCTTCACCAAGTATCCACTTAGCGAAGCCCTCTGGGTTCTTTCCGTAGTCAATATCAATGAGTGCCTTAGTGTAGTTCCATCCAGCAGCATCCCATACATACTTCATTGGTACAACGATTACGAAACCATCAGCCAGGATTGGTAGGATAGCTGGGTAAGGCTCATACAGCTTAATGTGAATGACCCCCGCAGTGCTTAGACCCTCGGAGTGGAAGAACTCAAGTAAGTCAGTGAGATTCTTTGGTGTGTATGATTGGCCATGATAGTCGGTTACTAATAGACCCTGCTCGAGTAGGGAGTTGAACTCCTCCTCAGTCAGAGTATTTGATGCATTCACATCAATGTACTCTAGAATCATCCAGCTTGGGTCTAGTTGTAGCTCAGCGATTCTCCATATGCTGAAGAGTACATCAAGAGCAGTTATGTTGTAGACCTCGCTTGTCTCTCCACCGAAGTCTGGATCATTCTTGATTATGTCTACCCATCTATTGTAAGCCTTTACACCACCTCTAATTACGAAGTAGTAATCAGTACCATTAGGTGTGTAGGCCCACGCAATTGCTAGGTCTTTCTCCAAGTACTCAGTAGTACTCTTCCAGTAAGTTACTAATGGATCACCTGTCTCCCAGAAAATCTCCCAACCGAATGTCTCATAACTAGCAGCTGGGTCAAAGCTCTCTGGCCAGCCAAATGTTGCTATTGAAATAACGCTCTCATTGTTCTCATACGAAACAGATGGCGTTCCAGCAACTCCTCCTCCTAAGGTACCTATCTCAACATCAGGAGCCGCTGCGTCTTCCCATAGTAGATTATATCTAACAGGCATCACTGGGTGGTAATACCAGCCCTGTACCCATGTCCATTGACCATGAATCATTATTGCTTGGCCAAGCCATAGTAGAGGAAGCATCTGGTTGGTGAATTGCTGAACTGCGTTGTATATAGCCTCTCTCCACGCAGGGTTCGTGACCTTAACACCAGCGAGTATTAAGGCATCACCAGTTGCGTTTCTATACATTCCTGGATTAATGGTTACCCAAGGTACGCTCTCATTAAGAGGCAATGTGGCCTCAGGATCGACCTCATATTGAACGATTAGGATTTTCTTGCCCGCTGGGACCGTCACGGTAGCTCCAGTACCCTTTTCTCCAACAACGACAGCATACTCAGGAGTATCGAATAACCAAGCACTCTTCAAATTAGCACTTATATCCGCTGGATCTGTTGTCTCAAATATATTAAGTGTCTTAAATCTTGTTCCTCCGTAAGCCATTGGGTGGGCATAGTTGTCTGGATCAATATAGTCTGGTGCCCAACCAATTATGTATACATCGAACTCTTCTGGGTTCAATATCTTATCTAGCAATACTGGCCACTCCAATCCTTGAACAGTAACTTTGAATCCAAGCTTACCCCATTCGGATGCAAGCAAGCTCGCAATCCTTTCTCTCTGAACGTTACCAGTGTTGTAATAGATTGTAAAAGCTATGGTTGGCTTAACTGGCCTTGTGAACCACCAATAACTAACTCCAGCAGCAACCAGAACGACGATAATGATAATACCAAGAACGATTTCTCTTCTCACCAAATCTTCCCACCTAGAAGAGCTACAATATTTAATAGGTATAAAGAACTCATAGAATATCTTACAGATTTTCTATATAAAATTTTTTCTAGTAATGGTATTATGTTTAATTCTACATATTCTAGGAAATGAAAATTTTTGATGAGTAGGAAAAAGAGTATAAAAAAATTAAATGCCTTGAAAGATTAGTAATACCGTTTCCTCGATTTAAGCCATCTCTGCAATTCTATGAATTTCTCTTCTGTTATAGGGTTTATGGGCTCTATTCCCTTTATTTTTGCAAAATTGTTTACATCAGTGGTGTATACAATTCTTAATCTTAAGTCGTGCATTATAGTTACTAGATAGGCGTCCCAAGAATCAATTAAATAATTCCTGGCAATATTCATACTTCTTTTCACACGGTTTAAACTTAGATCAGAGAACCATAATGCCTCCCCTATACCAGTTAAGGAATATAACCTATCCGCCACATCATCTGGACGTGCCCTTAAATAATGCACAGCAATAATAAATGCTCCCATGATACTACTTAATGGGATTACACATCGTATTTCTCCTCTCAGCACCTTGTTTAACCAATCTAAGGCATCAGCTTGTGCCGGGTTCTCCACAACAGCAAGAGCAATTGGCCCGACATCTGCTACTGCTTCATACCGAGCTTCTTTTCTGCCCACTTTCTGTCCGCCTCAGAAGAGATTTCCTTCCCCATGTTATAAACAAATGGCTTCGCAGGATTCTTTCTTATGAAATCAATTACTGAATCGACATCCCCGACATCTATTGATAAGCTACTTTGTCTAATCCAGAGTAGCATAGCTTCTTCAAGAGCTTTCTGGATACTAATTCCTCTAAGAGCAGCTAATGCTTTAAATCTTCGGTAAATCTCATCGCTGATTCCTCTAATCGTTACGGAAGGCATCCCAACCACCAGGATAATTAATCATGTAAAAAGAAGCATAAAAATCATACTATAATTAATTTGCATAAATTTCATGAAATTATCATAATTAAATAGAGATCATTGCTTGCGTGGAGATATATTACTTTAAGTAGTTGATGAGGGAGAAGATAGACTTAACATGCGCTGTTTGCAGAGAGGGAATATCACGTCAGAAGCTTTCAAAGCGTTATCGTGTAACGGAGCAATCTAATTTTAGGGAATATATCTTTCGAAGATTTAAGTACGTGTATCATGCCTCAAAAATTAGACATGCACAAATTCTTTCTCTTATCTCATTGAGTTGTTGACTATACGCTATGCTCTTAAGACCGCTATCAATTTAAGAACACCTTATGCCCAATTCCCAGTCTGATCAAGATCTTGACATGGTGTTATGCTGTTATCAGTCTCATCTCGTTCTCTCTTCTGGTCTCATTTCTATACCGTGTACTAATCCCACTAACCTCTCCATGCTCTCTTGAGATGAGTGCTTAGATAGTATTATAGTTTGTCTTAAGAAAGGATAGCTGAGATTGCATTTTGGAGTATTCGCTTAAGTTTCTTTTTATTCAAGGAGTATACTCTATATTTCCCGATTCTCTCTTCCTTAGCAATTCCCAATCTCTTTAACATAGATAAATTATGAGAAATAAGCGTCTGGTCAACATTTAAAATTGAAACTAAGGCGCATACTGGGAGTGCTGCCTGGGACAGTAATATTAGGATCGAAATCCTTATTCTATTTGAGAACAATTTTTTAATAATTATTAACTCATCAATAACCTTACTATCTGGTTTCTCTATGACCAAGTCTTTAACATACTTGTATATTTCTTCAGAACATCTTTCTCCAAATTTTTTCTTAACCTCCTCTACCACATTTACCCGCACTATTACCTCCTCTCTCTTAACAGTATATTCATTAGATTTTAATTCCCAAATATAAAGATAACTGAATATGAAGAAATTTTCATATGAAGGTTTTTTCATACAAGAAAAGGGTGGAAAAAATGGCCTCTATATTGTTCTGGATTTATATCTTGATTATTGCATTAGTGCCAGGTTTCTTAGCTACATGGTTAGGAGTGGGGGGATGTTTTCTCAGAATCCCAATGCTGATGTATTGGTTAGGACTAAACATAAAGCAAGCATACTTTGTAAACCAAGCAGTGATCGCCGTTACTACTATCCCAGGGGTAATAGAGCACTATAGGAAAAAACATGTATATTTAAGAGGCACTATTATAGCAGGTATAAGTGCAGCGCTTGGCGTGAGTTTGGGAGCATACGTAGTAGCTAAGTATTTACCAACTGAGATCTTAAAGATAATCTTTGGTTTTGCATGTATTGGGGTAGGTATCTATGTAGCAGAAAGCACCCTAAAGATGCGTAAAAAACTTATTAAACGTATAACTATTCAGGAAACAAAACAGTTAGAATGTGGTTCTAGATTGATCCTTTTAATGTTTTTAGCTGGATTTGCTACGGGAATCTGTGGGTTTGGGGGAGGTATATACTATCTCCCGATATATTTCTTTCTACAATACCCGACTCATGTAGCTATAGGAACCTCGAGTGCTCAAATGATTATTACTGCCAGCATAGGAGCCTCTGTACTAGCATATTATGGATTCATGGATATCCTTATATTTGTGTATGTTGGAGTTTTTACGCTTATAGCGTCTTGGATAGGAGCGCGTTTATCAGCCAGAACAATGCCATGGGTTCTTAGGCTAGTGTATGCGGCTCTAATAATTTTGGCGGGAGGATACGTAGCTATTGATGGGTTAACTCGTGTATTATAATTATTTTTCCATTTTTCTCTCCTTAAAGAGATCTTTCAGTTCTATCTTAATTCCATCAAATTCTCCCTTTATTGTCTTCGCCGCCACACCGTATATTGCTTCTCTATTGTTAAGTTTTCTTCTCAATTCTTGGATTATTTCTTCTGCCTCGCTTGTTTTTAAGTTCCTCCATTTTACTTCTATCGCTAATAATTTATCATCCTCTATACATACTATATCTATTTCCTTCTCTTTCTCCCAGTATCGTCCACATCTCCCTAAGATCGGTATCTTTCCAATTCTATATAAGTGTCTTAAGGAATGTCTTACCAAGTCTTCGAAGACTTTCGGTAAGTAATTGTTCATTTGTTCCTTTCTGAACCAGAAAGTTCCCCATTCAATCTTATCCTTGTTTGGATATACGTACCTAACCCAGAACCTTATGTAATTGTCCTTAATGACGTATATTGGTCGGGCCTTACCCATAATTGGCTTCTCTCTCACCACTATATCTAATTTCTCTAATACATGGAGGTACTTGGACAGATTTGTGATGTTAACCTTTGCTCTATCTGATATCTTAGAATACGTTGTTGCGCCCTCTTCGATTGCTCTAACAATGTTAAGGTAGATATAAGGATCCCTAACCTCGTATCGTAGTAAATTCTCAGCCTCTTCATAGAGGACTCCACCCTTATTAAAGAAGAGCCTGTTAACGTTTTCCTCAAAGCTTTGCTTCGGATCAAATAGTGAGAGGTAATAGGGTATGCTTCCTACACACCCATAAACCCTTACTAGATCCTCAAAATCGTAGTTTGGGAGAAAATGTCTAATATAGAAGGGCTCTAATGGTCCAAGTTTCCACTGACCAGTCCTTCTACCATACAATCCACTACCATAAGAGAAGCTCTTCTCTACAAGTGTAACTGTGGATGCTACTAGTATAAGGAAGACAGAACTCTTGCTTAAGTATTCATCCCAGATCCTCTGTAGAATACTTAACACCCTAGGATCTTCTTCGATCCAGTAAGTGAACTCATCTATTATCACCACTATCTTTCCTGCTTCACTAAGCGCCGCGAAGACGCTCTCAAAATTCGGTTTCACATACCTCCCTAAAACACGTGAGACAGTTTCTGCCAACCTCTCCAATTCTAACTCGAGCGGTTGCTTCATAGCATAGAAGTAAACTCCTTTCTTATTCTCCATAAACCTCTTGACAAGAGCTGTCTTACCTATCCTTCTCCTACCATAAATGACTATTAATTGAGCCTTATTCCTCCTATATAGGCTTTCAAGATAGCCTAACTCTTCCTCACGATCAACAAACTTACTATTCATAGTATCACCATACTAAGTATTAAAATACTAAGTATTTTAATACTTAAAAATATTCTATCACCTACTAGAACACTACATAATCTACGTAAGTTTCTGACCAAGCAATATTAGGTAAGCAGGTCTCTTTAACCTAGCATTTACTCTGACTGGGCACCCCTGAGTCTTCACTTAAATAGTAAAAGTGAGGAGATTTAGACCATGGATCACCACTCCTTCTCGCATCTTCTGGCATAGCAGGCCTCTCTACTTTAGGTACTCTTTACAAGCCTTATTGCATTAGAAGCTATAATGATTAATTCCTCAAGCATTACAGAATTTTCGTAATTATCAATGCTTCTTATCTGTTGCCAAGAGATTTGTTCCGCGAGAAGTTAAAGAAGTACCTAACTTTATGTCATACACTACCATGAATATCTTTGTGAAGCGCATTAGTCCCAGCTGGGTTCTAATGAATAGCACGAACTTCTAAGGGTTAGCAAATTCCATAAATCTAATAAAGTTAGAGATGTTCAAAAAATTAATATAGAGCTCGGGGGTTCCTATGTCATACAAGGAGAGAGTGATTTTCTTTTGTGTTGGTGATTCATCTAAAGTCTTTAAAAGGTTTGGAGCTAATCCGTGGAATCTTCTGAGGGATTATGCTTATCAATCTATTATGTTAGCTATCGCTGATGAGCCTTTATCCATATCAGAAATTGCCTCGAAGGTCTCTCTCAACGAAGCAGAGGTTTCTAAAAGATTGAGTAATTTAATGAGTTGTGGTCTTGTTAGGAAGATTAATGATCAATTCGCAACGACAATTCCAGTGATATCAGACTTTAAGGCTGGAATACTTAAATCCCTGTTAAGAAGTACTATAAACCATATCAAGAGCCGAGTTATTAGGGAACTACCCATAGTCAGAGACTCTTTTCATAAAACACCAATCTCCAAACATTTTTCTTGGAATGATCTAGCTCACATTATAGTTGGAGCATTCTTAATGGATTTTGCCTTCCTTTCCTGCGTCGAATCCCTAATGGTGAGGGAAGGACTTTTCTTTGAATGGTCTCCAGAGCAAATAATTATCCCCTTTTTTGGACTTGAAATTGGACCTAATCAGGAGAACTTCGGGGTTAACTCACAAGTCTTGGATGGGTGTGGAATATCAATTATCCATGCAACATTCGTTAACAGACCCCTAGAGATCTTTCACGAGATTATCCGAGAAGATCTAAAACAAGCGATTGTATCGATTTGTAGTGGAGAATTCGTTGGCGAAGTTCCAAAAAGATTACTGGAACTTGAACTAATTAGAAGGAAGAATGGATATGTGTTAAATATCCCACTCTTAAAGAATAAGGATAAAGACATTTTAACAGAAGCTGTATTAGAGGCCTCTCATAGGGTTGCTGAGGCCGCTATAAGTAAGTATAATATTATTAGGAAAGCTTTTAGAGACCTAAGCTATAATATGTGGATAAGCGGTATCGGGGATTTTGTGGAGATGATTCTTCACTTCATCATGGCCCTAGTCATCAAAGAGCTATCGAGTGAGGGGCACTTACCAAGAATCCCAGAAAGACCCAAAATGAACTGGGGTATCTGGCTATGGGAGAAGCCATGGACCCTAAGTTTGTCAAAAATATATGCTCACTTACTCCTCGAGATTGAAGAGATAATGGATAAATGGGGAACTTCTAAGGATGCGAAATCCTCACTAGCGAGATCGAAAGATCTATTTTCAATAGGTAAGCAAGGAGAGGCTTTAAGAATGCTAAAAGAGATCCTTGACGCATATAAAATGATCCAAGCCACTCGGGGATTCTTAACCAATAATATTAACAGAAGCTTCTAGTTATATCTGGTTAGAAGCCGCAGGGAGGGGATGATAAAGAGAGATATTCTCAGGGAATAATAGCGCAAATATTTGCGGTGAGAGATAATTTGACGCATTTAATGTCCAAGAGAAAGTTAGCAGTGATGCTCATTGCAGGATTTCTCCTATCTGCGGTGGTAAGATCCATCAGAAAAGCAAAATATCTAATTGAAATTCTTGATATTTTAGAAGGGAACGATAGAGTATTATTAATATTATTAAGGAAATATAGACTCTTCTCTATGATTATTGGAGGCTTTGTTACCATCCTTGCTAAAAGCAAAATAATTCTACAGAAATCCACATATATTTCATAGCAGATTGATTGAATTCTCCAGAAACTAATGTATATTTTTATCCATTCGTGATTGTTTTAGGGGGATTAAAGGATAATAGGGATCGATGCGGTAACCACAGTAGATTTTCAAGATATAATTAGTACTATTAACCAAAACTAAGAGCCCCTAATTAGATAGTTCCCACAGAATTAATAGAATAGAGTTTTATTCATAAAATTTCTCTTGTCCTCCTTGTCAACGATTAATTATAATCTTTATAGTTGGTTAAGAGGATTGGTGAATGAGATATCCATTGACTGGTAGGGCTATCGTTTCTGGGATTTTTCTCGGAGTAATATTCTCTTTCATCGGTATTTATCTGATTCTTAAGATAGGTATCCTAGCATTGGGTGGTGTTTTTCTCCTAGGTTACTTAATCCTATCCATCACTGGTGGGTATGATGCCAAGGAGAATGCGATTATTCTTACGATAGTTGGAGCTACTACATTAGCGTCTACGGGTTTTATCGATCCGATAGCAGCTGAGATAATCTACAGTCAGTATGCTACGACGGAGATTCATTTAACAATCCCATCATTACTCTCAATAACTCTTCCAGGAGCTTTACTCGGTATTTTTGTCTTATATCCCTTTTATAAAGAATTTATACAACTTAGATGGCCAATGGTCACCCCAATGGCGTATATGGTTAAAGTGTTAGAGAAGACCGGTTCGGAGGAGCTCAAGCAAGCAATAAGAGGTCTCGTCTTCTCCTCGATAACCAGTACTTCTCTAATGCTAACAAATACGTATCAGATTGACTTTGTTAAGGGGCGTAATCGCTATGCTAGATTAAGCTTTACTGGGATCACAATTAGTCCATTATATGCTAGTATAGGTTTTTTCATATCGTGGCTGGGCTATTTATTCCTCATAATCGGTGTTCTTTATTCAATGTTTATCTGGATTTTTGTCGAGAAAGCTAATCCCTACATAGGTCTTCAAGAGCATTTCTTTAATCCCTACATATATAGCGTTGCTATCCCAATGATGATAACCACTGCTATCCTAACCCTTATCACCTATGGTAAGAAGATAAAGGAATCCATGAAGAACATTCAGGAAGAATCTGGGCGAGCAATAATACTTAGCATTATTTCCCTTATCTTGCTTCCAGGTGTTGTCGGTTTATCCTTCTTAATAAATAATGCCATCCCCATAGGGAAGTTAATAGAGATCCTTAAAATAATAATCATTGCATTACCAATAATATTTATCTCAGCAATATTCGCTGTGAGAGCCGCTGGCGAGACCGGGTTCTCTACCAGTATCACGTTAGACGCCACACTAATCATCACTTTATTCCTCATATCTCCTAGCTTTGAGTCATTACTGATAAGCTTCGCTATAATAAGTGTGTTTGAGTCGATGGCCATCTCGTTTATTAGGCGAGTCAAATTCTGCTCCCTCATCGGGGTGGATGTAAGGGATGTTATCAAAGCAGTAATCATCGGTGGTTTAGTAGGAGCGGTTTTTGGACCAACAGTATTTTACATATTCCATACTTTCCAGGGAGGTATTGGTTCGGATTTCTGGCCCGCTCCAACAGCTAAATTGTTGGGAGGATATGTACTATTCTTTTACATAGGGATAAAAGAGAGAAGACTACCACCAATGATTGATGTTAGATTATTAATAATCAGCGTCATCCTAACAATAATTATTTGGGAAATATTCCAGAAGAAAGGTCTTAGAGGATTATCCCCAATACTAATAGCCATGGGGATAATTATCCCACCATCATTCTTATGGATCGCCTCCATAGGAGCATTCATAGATTACTGGCTAGTTAGAAAATACGGTGCTAATAAGTCATTATATGCTAAAGAAAGATCAAAATGGAACGCGTTACTATCAGGCGTAATGAGTGGTGAAGGATTAGTACTATTCGCATTCACCATGATAGCCGTAATACCAATGATCCTAGCGCTTTTATAATGCATCACTAGAGAAAAACTACCATAGGAGACCTTACCAAATCTTTTATTTTTCCTCAATCCCTTCTTGCTGAGCTTTATAATTGAAACGAAACCAATTAATTTACAAATTTCTCGATGCCTTTTACTTTTAAACAAGAGTAGAGTGTATGCTGGTGTAATAGAATTGTCAGATGAGGCCTTGCTTGAAAAAGCGAGAAATCTATTACAAAGAGTGATTCGTGGACAGAGAATAAAATTTGTTTTTGCTTTTGGATCTAGAGTTAGAGGAGGATTCGGTAAGAGAAGTGATCTAGATTTAGGCATCTTATTTGACAATTCAGTTTCGTTTGATGATGCTCTTAAAATCTCCGCGAAAATAGAATGTACCCTTTCAAGAGAGTTGAATATAGATGTTGATATTGTTCCTATAAATTTCTCTGACCTACTTTTCACCTACATTGCTATAAGGAATTCTATTTTTTTAGCAGGAGATATGATGAGCTACTGTGCTTTTAAATCTTTAGTTTTGAGGGAATTCTTCGATTTTAGACGATTATTAGAGGAACACAAAGGAAGGTTTGAAAAATTTTTAAGTGATTAAAATGGATGAGGAAATTATTTCAAGACTTGAAATTATAGAAGAAAGTATAAAAAGATTAAAAACAATAGCTAAGAAACCATTGAGTGAGTATCTAAAAGACCCGTATATCCAAGCCGCTGCTGAGAGATTTTTACATAAGGCCATAGAGGCAACAATAGACCTAGCAAATATGCTTGTGGCAAGGAAATGTAAGAAAACGCCTAGAGGATATGTGGACGTCTTTAATATTCTTGAGGAAGAGGAATTATTATCTCATAATCTCGCTGAAGAAGGCAGAGGAATGGCTAAATTTAGAATTTTGTTGGTCCACGGATATATTCGAGTTGATCCCAAGCTTATATATGAAATATTACAGAAAAAGCTGGATGTAATACTAAATATCTCTAAGGAAATAGTCAGAAAGCTGCAAGATGAATATTACCAGGATTCTTAAAAATTCTTGATTCACAGATTTAATAGTTGCATTAAGCAAAGAGTAACTACTAAGCTCTATGGATAGTTAGTACTCGTTCAGTGTGTTGTGTGATGGTATAGATTAAAATTAAGTGTTGCGAAAAATAACAAGAAGGAGGAGATAATTGGTTTGGTTTTCTACATTTTCGAATTCCCCTAGAAAAATAACTGGAGGAGTTTTATTAAATGGAGCTATGATGATGGAATGTTCGCTGTATTTAGCACTAATATGTGGTTCAGTGTAGTTATTATAATTTTCTTTTCTCCATGAACCTTGATGATTGCTAAGCCATTATGATCAATGACAACATGTCTTTCCTTAGGATCCAGTGAGAATCTGAAATTAATTAAATTAGCTACTTTATCATCGAGATCTACTATGTACAATTCATCAATACTGAGACCAATGATTTCATACTTGTTGTCAGAATCAATGTCATCTAAAATGATATTCGAGTAAAATATTGGGATTATTAATTCATCTAAAACGTTGATAGTAAATTCTATTTCACCGAATTCATTCAAAGTGATGAACTCGTTTTCCCCTCCAAACCCTACTATGAATATTTCTAATACGCCATCCTTATTAAAATCAATTAATGCGGGCGAGAGTGCAACGATTTTCTTGAAATAATTTGAGAGGTCTCTGATCCAAAAGATTTCCCCATTGAAAATATTGACACAGATTATGGAGTTATTTACTATGAAGAGCCCAGAAATAGTGTTATTTACACCAATGAATATTGCTGGCACATAAATGTTGAATCCGCTAATCCTAGCATCTACGTGCCATAGAATGCCCTGGCCAAGCTTATACCCGATGATGGTACCGTTAGGGGTAGTGTAGAAGAGTTCTTTGTAACCATCGTGATCAATGTCGTAGAATGCAATTAAGGTGCGGTAGCATTCAATGGAGATATTCCACAAGAGTTTATTATCCGCAAAATCCACTACGTAGAGCTTATCATCCCGCTGGTAGACTGCTTCACATAAACTGTCATCATCAATATCTACAGCATAGATATAGGAGAATGAGGATCCATGGCTCGGCAAACTGAAATTAGCTAATATGCTACCGTTGAGTCCGCTAATTAAGTATATGTGGTTACTCACACCTATAACGATTTCTAGTGGTGAATCATCATAGAAATTACCATAATCCAGGTAAGTCGATGAGTACGGATGAGGTTCATTAAGTATTGTCATCCATTTTAATGAGCCATCAGAGACGTTTATGACTCCAACATATACTTTATTCTGTCCACCTTGTGCTCTAAAGAGGATATCAACGAGCCCATCCCCATCGAAATCAGCTACGTATGGGAAGTCCATGCAAGTAGCGTTGCCTAAATAATACTCCCAATTAAGAAAACGGTCGATAGAGAATGTTTCGTAGTTCTTGATGTATATTATCGTGATTTTACTTTGTTGTTCGGTTACAATTATAGTAGCAACTACTAATAAGAAAATAAAAGAAAGGGATATTATTAGTATTCTTCTATATTTATTCATTAAGTTATCACCTACGAAATGAAGAATGCATAAACGTATAGATCGATATTAAGGTGATAAAGTATAGTTGGATCTATATAATAGCCATGTGTCCAAGGGCATTCCCTTACCTTGCCAAATTTTAAGTATGCTCGTACAGTCAGCAAATTATCGCCCTTATTAACAAT
>Ga0190313_1000079_pt1 | contig 60485 bp, 59 predicted proteins | sample 4870071011_MG_FD_169989 | JGI IMG/M metagenome (GOLD analysis project Ga0190313, IMG submission 169989) | Hydrothermal vent sediment bacterial communities from Southern Trench, Guaymas Basin, Mexico - 4870-07-10-11_MG | ecosystem: Environmental > Aquatic > Marine > Hydrothermal vents > Sediment ...
GCCTAACACCTCATCGTAGATCTCGTCTTGGATACGCTCATAGTCCTCCATGCTCCATCCCTCAACCCTCATTATCTGTATGTGGAGGTTTCCATCGCCCGCATGTGCGACGATCGGTAGATGTATCCCATACTTCTTCTCTATTTCTTCGACTTTCCCGATTATCCTTACCATGCTTGCTGGCGGAACGGCTACGTCGAGGGTGTCTATGGAATCATTCTTAAGAACGTTATACATCTCGCTCCTAATCTTCAGAATCTTCCCCTGTTCTTCGCGGGTTTCTGCGAGCAGCGGCTCGGCCGAAAATTTCTCCTCGCATAGTTTTAGAAGCTTCTCGCAGGAGTCTAGTAGGGCTTCCTCGCTCTGCTCTGCTAGGATGAGCATGAGCTGGTATCTCCCGGAGGTGGATGGCCAGCTAAGCCCGAGATACTCTGCGGTCTTCTCCGCTAGATCTCTTCCGAAGAACTCTATCGCTATCGGGATCACGCCCTCCCTAAGGATTAGCGGGACGAGCTTAAACGCGTCTTCGCGAGAGTCGAATGGTATTAGGATCGTTGCAGAGTATCTCATCTGCGGGTAAAGCCTTATCCAAGCCTTGGTAATTATTCCTAGCGTCCCCTCGCTTCCGATTATGAGATTCATCAGGTCATAGCCTACATTATCCTTCAATCTCCCGCCGCCGAGCCTTAGAACCTCGCCCGTCGGAAGAACCACCTCCACGCCTCTCACGTAATTCCTCATCACGCCGGTTTTCACGGCTCTAGCTCCGCCAGCATTACAAGCGATCAATCCCCCTATCTGAGCACCCTCATCCCCGGGGTGGGGAGGAAAGAATAATCCAGCCTTCTCCACCGCCTCGATCAAGTCCCTAAGAGTCGCTCCAGCCTCCACCTCAGCGATCAAATTCTCGGAATCAACCCTTATCCTATTCAACCGCTCCAAGGAGAGTATGATCCCGCTGGCCGTCGGTATGCAGCCTCCCACAAGCCCCGTCCCACCACCCCTAGGAAAAACGGGAATCTTCTCACGATTAGCAAAAGCCATAACCCTAGAAACCTCTTCAACGCATCCAGGCTTCACAACGACGACATCCCGAGAAGCATCAGGTCTAACCGCGGGCGGAGTCTCATCATAAAGATAGCTGGAAACATCCCCAACCACAACCCAATCATCCCCAACAATCCCCTTAAGCTCCTCCAAAACCCTATGACCCAGCAAAGCCTCCACCCTAACTAAAACGCTCAACAAAAACCAAATATAAACCGGCAACCCGCAAGAAAACACGGCAAACATCCAACCGGATAAAAAATTAAATAGAGACCATAAACCAGCATTCAGTAGGCCGGCGTAGCTCAGTCTGGTAGAGCGCCGGGCTGTTAAACAAAGCAGAAACCCGGGGGTCGGTGGTTCGAATCCACCCGCCGGCGCACTTCTATACCTTTTCCCTCATTTGGAGGACGACTTCATAATCCTTCTCGCTAATTCTTCTTATCGCTCCTCTGAAGACTACTGCTGGATTTTTTCTCCCGATTAGTAGCGGCATTTTATCCTTTACGAGGTCTAGGGTTACGATTCTATCCCACATCTCGGCTTCTTCAAAATCTACGGAGTAGTCGAAGGCTATTGAGGGTTCTCCGACGACGTGGAATCTCTGCTCATCGCTTATTGGGTGGGCTTGGCCTGCCAGCACCCCTCTTCCCATGAAGCCCTTCACCTTGGACTCGATGATATAGAAGAGGACGTTATCACCTTTCTCCAGCCTTCTCAGGTTCGGGGTCCTCGCGTTTAGAGACCAGAACTTATTCCTTACACGATTCGCCAAGACCTCTCTAGCTGGAATAATCCTACCCATATGGACGTGATCCTTTACTATGAAGACCCAGAAGTTTGGCATACCATTATCCTATCAAAAAGGCTATAAAAAATTTCCAAATGCTCGATAACTTTTCAAGCTGGATGTTCGGGGTAATCCTCGGATGAGCAGGATAATAATGAGCGACGATCTTAGGGATTATCTTAATCGGCTTCCAGACCTAGAGCTGGATCTACTCTTGGAGGCTTATGAAAAGCCTTTGCCCGAGGGCTTCAGGATAAACACGCTAAAGTCCTCTGAGGAGCAGGTTTTAGCTAGGCTTAAAAGGAAGGGTTACGAATTCGAGAAGATTCCTTGGGCGAGGCATGGATATGTTCTAGCGGGCGGCTCGGATCTTGGGAAGACGTTGGAGCATATGCTGGGGTTGATCTACTTGCAGGGGCCGGTCTCGATGGCTCCCGTGGAGGTTTTGGATCCAAGGCCGGGTGAGGTTGTTCTAGATCTTTGCGCTGCTCCGGGGAGTAAAAGCACTCAGATCGCTCAGCTTCTCGATGGTAGGGGCGTGATCGTGGCTAACGATATTAGCTTCGACAGGATTAAAGCCCTCTCATCAAACCTCCAGAGATTCGGGGTCCTAAACTGCATCATAACCCTCGCCGATGGTAGGAGATATCCAAGATTTGCTAGAGAGTTCTTCGATAAGGTTATAGTTGATGCTCCATGCAGCTCCCTCGGGATAATTAGTAAGGATTGGGGTATAGCGAAGTCATGGTCCATTAAGCTCGTCGAAAGACTGAGCGATCTTCAAAAACAGCTTATCCTAGCAGGATTTGAGTGCCTTAAGCCTGGTGGAGTCCTCGTATATTCTACATGCACGCTAACCATCGAGGAGAACGAGGCCGTCGTTAATTGGCTGCTAGAATCCCGGGAGGATGCTAAGATCATCGATGCGGGATTGCCGGGCTTACGATATAGGCCGGGCTATACCGAGACCGAGAATATGAGGTTTAATGAGGATCTTAGAAAGACTCTACGGATCATGCCTTATGATAATTGGGCTGAAGGCTTCTATATCGCGAAGATCCTTAAGGAGGGATGAAGTTTCTTGAGGCTTCTATCTTCAAGCGAGCTGAAGTATCTTCGGGAGAGGCTTAGAGTCCAATATGGCGTCGAGAACGCTTTTGAAGGCTATGTCTTGATTAGGGCTGGTCAGGGTAGGATTAGGGCGACGACCTCGGAGACGCTTGAGGTCGCTACTAGGCTTAGAAAGGTTCAGCAGGTAGGGCTTTACATCGCCAAGCTGATAAAATCGGATATCGTATTATCGATTGAGGGTAGCCAGCTTCTAGACGGAGCAATCAAGAAGAACGTTATCGAGCTATCTGAGGAAGAGGCGGAGAAATGGATGAAGGCTGCTCCGATAGAGCGTTTTCGAGAGAAGTCTGAGGCCAGGTATGTTGTGGCCAGATGCGGCGACCTATATCTAGGCTCCGGAAGATTCTCGAGAGATGGAAGGATATATCCGCAGGTGGCTAAGTGGAGGAGGATCCCGGAGGAATGATCATTCTTCCGTTTTCCTAAGCATGTTAAGAGCGGATTTTAGATCTCCTGCGAGCTGATAGCATCTCGAAGCTATCCCATAAGCCCATTTAGCAAGATTAGGAGCCGTATCTTTACTCGACTCCGCATACTCCTCATATCTCCTCCCAGCCTCCTCGAAAAGCTCCATAGCATACTCCATCCTCTCCATCTTGATCGCACATCTAGCAGCGGATAATAGGCTAATCGCCTGAATTAGCAGATCCCGGCTCCTCTCATACTCCTCCAAGTATAGCTTTAAAGCCTCCTCAAATCTCCCATCCCTCTCAAGCCTATTCGCTTTAATCCAGAGATCTTCCCCCAAGGTCTAGAACCTAGAAGCTTATGAAGGCTAAAAAGATTACCCAGACTTGACTGTAATCTTGTATGGGACGTATCTATCGGCATAGTAGATGGCGTATCCGCTCCTAAACCCTATCTCGCCAAGCCTTCTAATCTCGAGCTGAAGCTCTATAGCCGGATTCAGCCAGCCATCAACAAAGCTAAACGTATAGGCAGTAAATAGTAGCCTCGATCTATCATCCTCCGGAACCTTCTCGAGAACGTTGATGAGATAATCGTAATAGTTTAGGAGGGAGGCATTATCGTTAGCAGCATAATAAAGCTGCTTTACGAGCGGCGCCGTTTTAAGCACCACGAAGTCCGCCTCCCTAAGAAGCTCTAAGATAATCCCGTTACTTAGAGTATCAGGTCCCTCGATGAATATCGGCTTATCGACATCCTTGCGGAGGCTTTCTAGGAGCGGCATTATATGCTTAAGCTTATCGCCTTTTATCTTCCAATCATCCCAGCTCATAAGATATACTCCATCGAAGTCGAAGTCCTCTAAAACCTCCTCGATCTTCTTGGAGAAGTATTCTCCGTAAAGCATCTTGCCGGAATCCGTTTCCATCGTGGAGTTGAAGAGTAGGACTTTCCTATAGCCGATTAGCTGGGGGTTATTCGCAAGCCATTCTATGGAATATCCTTGGACTCCATATCTATAGATCGTTCCTTCAGCCTTCAGATATACTCCGAGAAGAACCTTCACACCCCTAGACTTTAATCTGCTGATGAGCCATTTCACATCCGATTGAGACCATTTGCCCGGCTCCGCTCTAAATCTAAAATACCTCGTTACATCCCTACTAGGCTCGAACCCCTTATACGTGTTTACGAAATCCGGGGAGAATGCTAAAACCACATGAGTGATGTTATAATGTTTTAGGAATTGGGTCACGCTCTCCTCCGATCTGGGGATAAATGATGAGTCTGGGCTTTCCGGGATCGCTATCCTAATCGGATGGTTTGGGAGGATTACTCCTGAGGGCGATGGGAATACCGCCGCTATACCTATCATAAACACTAGAGCATACACCGTTAGATTCCACTTGCTGATATACGCTGTATCGTATTTCTGCAGATTTAGATAATCCATTACCAAGGCTACAAACCTGGTTCCGCCGAAGATTCCGGCAACTGCCATAAGGACGTATGGTAGCCCGGCTTCATAGCTCTCCGAGACGTATAGTCTCCCAATATAATTGGGGCTATACCCGGCGAGGATGAACCATGAGCATATAATCCAGACCAGGGCTGATAGGAGGAGTAATCCGAGATTCCTCTTGGTATTTCTCAAGGTCCAAAGCTCTCTCGAGATGAGGACTAGGGGTATTAGGAAGATTGTATGCTGAATATTCACCTTCGGGGAGGTCGCTAGAAAGGCGGCCATCATAAGCGTCATAGACCATATCAAGCCATGCTTATCCGAGCTTACCCTCCTACTCACGAGAACCGCGATAGCTCCGAACGCTATCAGAGGGATGAACCAGAAATTCGAGAGATTTACGAGGGTAGAGAGAGCCATCCAATAGGTAAATCCGCCAACGCTTTTCGTATGCTGTAGGATGGCTTGCAGATATTCTATGGGCGTCGAGAGGAAGGGCGTTGATAACACCAGGAACGTGGCGGCCGCCGGCAGAATCACCTCAAACATTTTACGCAGGCTTTCCCCCCTCTTCCAGAAATAGACCATTATCGGGATAATGAGTAGTGCCGGGAGGATTTTGATCGCCGCTCCAAATCCTATCATAACTCCGGAGAGGATACGCCTATCCTCCAGCAGGTAGTATATCGCGAGAAGCTGGAAGAATACGGCTATGGAATCGAACATTCCCCAGAAGGATGAGATGAAGTATGTTATGGGGTTGAAAAGCCAGATGAGCATTATAATCATAGCTCTACTCTCATCAAACCCCAGCCTCCGAGAGATTCTATAGAGAACTATGGCGGATGCTAGATCCGCCAGAATGATAGGAAGCTTAATCATGAAGATCCTAAAGCTTAAGCTGCCTCCAATAAACGCGACGGCTACAAGCCAGTATAACCATCCCGGGGGATAAGCATAGAATCCCCAAGGATAATCCACCGGATTATTGAACTTGTATATGTTTAGGTCGTGTAATCCGAGCTCTCCAGACTTAAGCCAGATATACATATCCCATGGATGGGCGTAGAATGCTGCCGGTAAAAGCCTGGAGATCAAGCCTATGAGAAGTATCAACATAATCTTATGGCTAGTCTTCATTCTGAAATCCAATCTCGTTGAAGATGGGGAATCTTATATTAGTTACTCCATCATGCAGAAGTGCATGAGTAGAGATTGGATCAAGTTCTACTTCTATAAGGGTCCATCATTTATAGGATCTGATAAAAGCTTCGACGAAGCGGTATACGTATCCTTCGGTGTGCCCTTTGATAATACCGCGAGCTATAGGCCGGGTTCCCGATTTGCTCCATTATATCTTAGGCTCTTATCGGAATACTTGGAGCTTCCGAGGGAGGGTTTGATAAGCTTATGCGATTTAGGCGATCTTCCTCCGACGAATAGCTTAGAGCTTATGCTAAAGCGGGTTAGCGAGTCTGCTGGGAGGATATGTGAGGAGGGTAAGATACCCGTGATCTTGGGTGGAGAGCATACGCTAACCTTCGCCTCCGCCCAGGCTGTCGAAGACCTGGATGTTCTCGTAGTTTTTGATGCCCATCTAGATATGAGAGACGAGTTTATGGATACGAAGCTTAATCATACAACCTGGCTTAGAAGGCTTATAGAGAGGAAGAAATTTGAGAGGCTGATAGTGATCGGAGCGCGAGCATACTTGGATGAAGAGCTGGACTACGCTAGAGGTAATGGTGTTGAGGTGATTACGAGCCGGGAGGTGTTCTTAGACTTCTATGGATCTATGAAGAAGATTCGGACGCTTTTATCGGGTTCGAGGAAGGGTTATATCAGCCTTGATATCGATGTCCTCGATCCCGGGTATGCTCCTGGGGTTAGTAATCCTGAGCCGGGAGGTTTAACGCCGATCCACTTCTTCCAATTGGTTGAGGCTATAGCGGAGAACCTCATGCTTAAAGGGATTGATCTGGTTGAGGTTAATCCTTTATTCGATAATGGTGTGGCGGCTGCGAATGGAATCTACGCAGTTTATTATGCTCTCCTCGCCTCAGCAACTACCACCTCCTCCTAAGCTTCGCTAGGAAGAATCCGTTACAGTAATCCCTATGGGGGTAAAGCCTCCTAGCATACTCTAATCCCCTCAGGGCAGGCGATCCGAGCTCAGGATCGACCTCGCTCAGCTCGTAGTCCGGATGCTTCTTAAGAAAATCCTCGATCAATAGTTCATTCTCTTCGAGCGTGAGGCTGCAGGTCGAGTAGATTACGTATCCGCCAGGCTTTACTTGACTCGCTATACTCTCTAGCATCTTCGCCTGGAGCTTCGCAAACATCTTCACATGCCTAGGCTTAATCATCTGCTTATACATCGGCTCCCTCCAGAATAATCCAGTAGAACTGCATGGAGGATCTAAGATCGCTAAATCCGCCTGAATTCTTAAGGGATGCTGGATCGTCGCATCAGCAACCACGTCCTCCACAATCCTTAAACCAGCTCTCCTAATCCTCCTCAAATGAGTATAAAGTCTCTTAACGGAGGAATCGATCGAGACTATAAGCCCCTTATTCCTCATCAAAATTCCCATGAGAATAGTCTTGGAACCCGGGGCAGCGCATACATCCAAGACTATTTGACCAGGCTTTGGATCAGCAACATACACCGTATAATAGCTTGAGAAATCCTGGACTAGGAGGTATCCAGCCCTTATAAGAGCCGTCAGGCTTCTAGTATCCTCGGCTCTCTCTAGGATATAGATGCCTGGAAGCCGTCCATCCTTAACAAGCTTTACCCCAACCTTATCGGCATCCTCTAAAATCCTCTCGGCTGAAGAAAGTAGAGTATTTAACACAACATAGGTTCTAGGCTTATTCTCATCCTGAAATCTGATAAGCTTCCAAGCCTCCTCACGTCCAAGCACGCGATATAGTAATCTAATGAACCATGGCTGATAGCTTGGAGGGGTTGGGAAAAGCTCTTTGAAATGCTTGAATGACTTGATGAGACCTATCCAGGGCTCGATCGATTGTGGCCAAAGCTTTCTCATGCTTCTTCTCAAAGCTCTTATAAGGGGTTCTGGATCGCCGAGATCGATCCCGCTCTTAATCGATACCAGGATTAGTCCGAGGATTATCTTCTCATCAATCCCCTCTAAGCCCATCTTCTCAAGAAGCTCGTTCGCCCAATAGGAGTCGATAGAGTAGTTATAGAGGATCTTCCTCGCAAGCCTCAAAGCTCTCAAACCCGGCTTACGGCTTCTCGAAACCATGTAAAGCGCCGATTTAAGAGAGATCTTCTCCTCGAGATGCTTTTTAGCCGAGAGATATGATATCGTTAAGGCTTCAGCAACTTCTTCAGCCTTCATCCGCAGCCTTCCCCAAAGAATTATATTCCTTATACTTGGGCTCCAAAACCCTATATTAGCCCCGTTATTATAAATTGTTTGGAGATGTCGCAGACGAGGCTTGACGATCACGCTCATCAGGAAGTCTTCTACCTGCTCGGATGCGGGTATGATGGGAAGGCTGGAAAAGCCTATCTAAAGCTCTTAGATCCCCAGAGCCAGAAGGTTAAGCTACTATACGATGAGACGGGCCATAAGCCATACTGCTACGTAAAGGATCCGCCTGAGAAGATCGAGGAGCTTAAACTTCCAGGGGTCATAGCCTTAACGCGTGAAAGGAAATACGATCTACTAAGAGATCGGGAGATCGAGGTTACGAAGATAATTGCAAGCGATCCTCTAGCCGTGGGCGGGAGCAGTAGCTCGATAAGGGAGAAGGTTAAGGCTTGGGAGGCCGATATACCCTACCACCTCTGCTACCTCTACGATATGAGGCTCACCCCAACGATGCCCTATCATCTAATGGATGGAAAGCTCATCGAAGCAGCTCCAAGCCAGGAAAAGATAAAGAAGATAATTCAAGAGTACTTCAAGGATCTCACATCCGAGGAGCAGAAGCTCCTAATAGACTGGCTTAGCCTCCTAGAGGCAGATCAGCCGAAGTTCAAGCATCTATCCCTGGATATCGAGGTATTATCGCCGATAGCGACTCGGGTCCCATCGCCTAGCAAGGCCAGGGATAAGGTTGTGGCGGTAGCGTTCGTTGGAAGCGATGGGCGGAGGGAAGTATATCTGCTTAAAACCCAGAACCTCGGCGAGATAAAGAAATCCGCGGAATTCGAGATAAAAGTCTATGATGATGAGGTCCAGATGCTGAGAGATGCATTCGATGTGATCAGGGAATATCCCGTAGTAGCGACATTTAATGGAGATGATTTCGACATGCCCTATCTTAGGCATAGGGCCGAGGTTCTGAAGATCCCTAAAGACGATATTCCGATAAGCCTTGGAAGGGAGGGGGCGTCGCTTAAGCACGGCATCCACATAGACCTCTATAAATTCTTCATGAACAAGAGCATTCAAGTCTATGCATTCGATAACAAGTATAGGGAGCATACTCTCGAAGCCATCGCCCAAGCAATACTCGGGAAGGGGAAGGTGGCGATCGAGAAGCCTATCGGAGAGCTATCCGGAGAAGAGCTTGCGAGATACTGCTTCCAAGACGCATTACTAGTCCATGAGCTATTAACGACGGATGATGATCTCGTCTTAAAGCTGTTGGTAGTTTTATCGAGGATAAGCCGGATGCCGATCGAGGATGTATGCAGGCACGGGGTATCAGGCTGGATAAAAAGCCTCCTCTATTACGAGCATAGGAGGAGGGGCTGCCTAATCCCAAGACACGACGAGCTCCTAGAGGAGAAGGGAGTGATCTCGACAAAAGCGGTGATCGAGGGCAAAAAGTATAGGGGGGCGATCGTAGTAGAGCCTGTGCCCGGCATACACTTCAACGTTACAGTCCTAGACTTCTCATCCCTATACCCATCCGTATTAAAGGAGTGGAATCTAAGCTATGAGACGGCGAGATGCCCCCACCCAGAATGCAGAGACAATATCGTTCCCGAGACAACCCACTGGATCTGCAAGAAGAGGAGGGGGATTCAGAGCGAGATAATAGGATGCCTTAGAGACATAAGGGTGAGATGGTATAAGCCGAAAAGCTCAGACCAAAGCTTACCAGAAATCCAGAGGAGATGGTATGGGGTAGTCCAGAGAGCTTTGAAAGTATTCCTAAATGCGGCCTATGGAGTATTCGGCTTCGAGGAATTCCCGCTCTACTGCCCGCCAGTAGCCGAGAGCACCGCAGCAATAGCAAGATACGCTTTTAGGAAAACCGTAGAAAAGGCGAGAGAACTAGGAGTCCAAGTCCTCTACGGAGATACCGATAGCCTATTCATAAAGACTAAGGATGAAAAAGTGATAGAAGAGCTTGTCAAGTGGGCGAGGAAAGAATTGAGATTAGACCTAGAATTGGATAAGCGATACAGATACGTGGTATTCTCCCAGAGAAAGAAAAACTATCTAGGCGTAACCGATAAAGGAGTAGTGGACGTAAAGGGATTAACTGGGAAGAAAGCCCATATTCCAAAATTCATCAAAGACGCATTTGAGGAGATGTTAAACATTCTGCGCGAGGTCGAGACCGAGAAAGACTTCGAGGAGGCTAAGAGGAAAATAGAGGAGATCCTAAGGGCGAGATACCAAGCCCTCAAAAGAGGCGAATATAATCTAGAAGACCTATCCTTTAAGGTAATGCTCTCAAAAAGCGTAGATAGATATGTGAAGACGACTCCACCTCACGTAAAGGCTGCGAGAAAATTGATCAATCGTGGGATAACGGTTGTCCCAGGAGATATAATAGCTTATGTAAGGACGAGAGATAGCGACGGCGTCGAGCCACTACAATTCGCGAGAAAGGATCAGATAGATGTGGATAAATACATCGAATATCTAACCTCGACCTTCGAGCAAGTCCTCGATGCACTCGGAATAGACTTTAACAAGATAACTGGAGTAACAAGCCTAGAATTCTTCATGTAGTTAGCGTCATCTTCCGGGAGCAAGTTTTTAAACTAATCCAGCCGCTAACCCCCGATGCTCGAGATCCGATCTATTAGCGTTGGCAAGCTTTTCACAAACGTCTATCTCGTCTTCGATAGCGAGTCCCGCGAGGGTATTCTAATAGATCCAGGCGATGAGGCTGAGCGGATCATGGAGCTTGTAAACCGGCTCGGCGTCGATGTTGAAGCGATATATCTAACTCATGGGCATTTCGACCATCTTCTAGCTGTTAGAGATTTGAAGGCCGATCTTGATTGCAAGCTCTACCTCCATCCAGCGGATAGGGAAATTCTACCACTCGTCCCCCACGATGCAAGATACTTCTTGGGGAGAGATGTTCCGCCTCCACCCAAGCCGGATGAATGGCTTATAGACGGACAATCGATTAAGGTCGGAAGATACTATGGCAAGGTTATTCATACGCCCGGCCATACTCCCGGCAGCGTCTGCTTCCTCTTCAGGGATATAATCTTCACGGGCGACACGCTTTTCGCAGGCTCGATCGGAAGGACGGACCTGCCCGGAGGCAGCCTCGAAAGCCTCCTCTCATCCCTAAAGAATAAAGTTCTAAAGCTCCCAGACGACTTCGTCATCTATCCCGGCCATGGACCATCCTCCACGATCGGGGTCGAGCGCAGGCTGAACCCCTTCATCAGGCACATCACCGAACTCCAAGACTCCAGAAGACCCCCATGATCACTCCTCTATCTCGCATACAGGGCTTTTAGATTCCATGAATAGGTCTAGGGATAGCTGAGCTATTTCACGCATAAGCGATCGAATGTTCAGGCATATTATCTCAAATTGTGCTAGGAACTCTGCAAATAACCTATCTTTCGACGCGGCTTTCATAAACACCTCCCTAAAACCTCCTGCGAGCAGATCGCCTGATATGCTCAAAACCTTATTCGCTTGATCGAACTCCAGCGAGAGATACGAATTAAACGATTTATCGAGCAGGCTCGATAACTCTAGGAGGACGCTTCTCACGACACTATATACCCGCGAGTCACTCCAAATCTTCTTCCTAAACCTCGAGATAAGCCTCGTTAAATGTATGAGATACTCCACCAGCCATCTAATGATCATCACTATGACTATGGATGAGTAAACGTGGGTCGGATTCCTGAACCTTAGAGATCTTCCTATCTCCCTCCTCTTAAGATAGGTTATCATAAGCCTCGTATGAAGCTGGGAGAGTTCATGAAGCCTATCCCCGAGGCTCTCGATATATGGTATGAGATCGTATCTCCCAGTCTCTAGGAAGTGCAGAATGTTATTGAAGATCTCGGAAGCCTGAAGATAGCATCTCTTCACCAGATCATCTACCGAGAAGCGCGCATAGTCTAGGACATTCCTGATTACGAGCTTTGAATCCTTTTCATGGCTTATCTCCAAGCCCGGTAAAGCATTTACCACATCTTCGAGACCCTTAGAGATTTCTGGGATGGATTTTTCCGAGGAGGAGATATAGATTACGTCATACCCAACCCTATACCCGGCTACAACAAGTTTTTGAAGCCTCTTCTCATCTTTACAGAGATCGGCATTTATCCTGCAGGAATGCTGCCTAAACCTAGCCTCAGGAGGGCTAAGCCTCAAGCTTCCATCGAGAGCCTCGCTAATCTCTATAAAGTCTCCAGGCTTAAGCCCCCTACTAAGAACCCACTGCTTAGGCAGGGAGATCGAGTAGCTCGCCTTCCCAACTATCTGGATTCTCCTGAAAACCCTGTCTAAGGTCTTTGGCTCCATCTTCTCTACTTACATTACGTATAAACTTCGAAATAAGGTTTATTTAGCACCAACACCGCGCAAGAGTGGGAGGTGAGGGAGCGGGATGCTATTCCTAGATAAGAAGCCTCAGATGTCCTTAAGAAGGAGCTATGCGAACGGCTACAAATACTGTTCTAGATGTAGGATCTATTATCTCACGGATAGCGTTAGATGCCCATACTGCGGCATTCTTCTAAGGAATTCGCCGAGGAAGAAGAAGTCGCTAAGGCATGCTAAGGTCGTCAATGTTCCAGAGGATATCGTTAAAGAGGCTGAGAATGTAAAGATAGAGGTTAAGACGAAGGCTTAAGCTGCGAGAGCCTTCGGCGAGCCATCATCCTAGCCGAAGCTCTATCCAACCTCTCTTCTATTCTATAGGGCGACCGAAGAAGACTTAACCTGCCATTACGTATTATCTTCTTGGATGAGGCTTTGGCTACTTGATATCGCGGCTGAGCCTGGAAGCAAGATTGATCTATGGCTGAAGGCTGAGGATGGCTCGACCTGGATTCATAGATCGCATTATATCCAAAATTTTTATCTCGTAGGCGATGTCGAGCGGGCTGCGAGTCTCTTAAAGCTGGAGAATATCCGATTTGAGAGATGTTCTAGAAGGTTTAGGGGGAGGTTGGTTGAGGCTTTAAGAGTTTATGCTGAATGTGATGATCTTGAGGAGTATGCTAGCAAGCTTGTGAAGAGGATCAGTAATGTAGAGGTTTATGAAGCCGATATACGCTCCTCGGCTAAGTATCTGCTGGAGAAGGGTCTTAGACCATGCTCCTGGCTTGAGGTTGAGGGGAAGCCCGCTGGAGAAGAGGATGGGGTGCGTATCCTAGAGGGAGGGGAGGCTAGAGAGGCTGCTGACGCTCCCCCGCCTAGGCTACGGATCGCTGCTCTAGATTTCGTATTCTTTGCTGAGAAGGGTTCTGCTAGACCTGACCGTGATCCGATTAGGCTTATCTCGATCAGCTTCGATGATGGGTTCGAGCTACAGCTAGAGGGCGATGAACGAGATATCCTACAATCCCTCATATCGGTTATCAAGGAAAGGGATCCGGATATCCTAGTAGGCTTCGGCTTGAATAGAATCCAGTGGGGCTATCTCCTGGAGAGAGCTAGGAAGCTTGGGATTAAGCCTAGCTTGGGTAGGCTTGGAGCCGAGCCTAGGACGAGCATTCATGGCCATGTCTCGATTCGTGGGCGATTGAATATAGATCTCGAGGAGATGGCTCGAGAGATCCCAGAGCTAACGATCGAGAATCTTGAGGAGTTCGTCGACTATCTCGGCCTTAAAGTTGAGCTGGATACGGTGGAAGAATACGAGCTTGCGGAGAGATGGGCTAGGGATAAGGAGTCGGTTAAGAGGTATTCGATGCAGAGGGCTAGAGCTATTCTAAAAGCCTTTGAAGCTCTTAGGGATTTCGTCTTTAACCTAAGCGCCCTCACCTATATGCCGGCCGACTATGTCCTAACGGCGTCGGCTGGATTTAGGGTGGAAAACTATCTGATGAGCCTGGCCATCAGATCCGGCGAGCTCATTCCTAGGCGAACCGAGGTCATCCATGTAAGCTATCCAGGTGGCCTGGTGAAGGAGCCGATTAAGGGATTGCATGAAGATGTAGCTGTCCTAGACTTTAGATCCATGTATCCAAGCCTCATGATCAAGTATAACATTTCCTTCGATACGCTAAGCCCTGATGGAGAGTATGTTGCGCCGAACGGCTATAGGTTTAGAGCGGAGCCTGAGGGCTTCCTGCCTAAAGCCCTAAAAACTTTGCTGGAGGAGCGTAGGAAGATCCAAGATCTTCTTAAGAGGCTTCCCCCGGATAGCGTCGAGGCCAGGATCCTCGATGCTAGGCAGAGGGTAGTTAAGATAATCGCTAACGCTATCTACGGCTATACGGGCTGGACTGGAGCGAGATGGTATAGTAGAGAGGTTGCAGAGGCGACTACAGCATGGGGTAGGGAGGTCATAAGCTCTACAATAAGAAAGGCTGAGGATCTCGGGATGAAGGTCGTCTACTCGGATACCGACTCGGTCTTTTTAAAGAATTATGAAGGTAGGCTGGAGAAGCTCGTCGAATGGATAGAGAAGGATCTCGGCCTAGAGGCTAAGCTCGAGAAGGTGTTCAGGAGGGTGATCTTCACCGAGGCGAAGAAGAGGTATGCGGGGATAACCGAGGATGATAGGATAGAGATAGTCGGGCTTGAGGCTGTTAGAGGTGATTGGAGCTGGATAGCTAGAGAAGCTCAAAAAGCAACGATAGAAGCGCTCCTAAGGACGGGCGATCCCGGCGAAGCCCTGAGAAAGGCCAAGGATTATGTCCGAATGCTTAAGCGTGGAGAAGTGGATCTAAAGAAGCTTATAATCTGGAGGCAGATAACGCGGCCGCTAAGCGAGTATTCGGCGACCCAGCCCCATATAATTGTCGCGAGAGAGCTGGTTAAAGAGGGTTGGAGAATCCAGCCCGGGGATAAGGTTGGCTATATAATCGCTAAGGGATCCGGCCCACTCTACTCGAGGGCTAGGCCATATTTCAAGATCTCTAGGGATGAAGTCGATTGGAGCTATTATATCGAGAAGCAGGTGGTCCCGGCATGCGGTAGGATACTTGAAGCTGTCGGAATAAAGGCCGATAAAATCCTTGAGACCGGAGAATCCACTTTAATGGAGTTCTTCTAGGCTAGGTCTTCGGCTTCCTATCAAAGTAGATATTCTTTCCATAGGCTGAGAGCGGTATTCCGAGGGCTATATCAGAGTTTTTCAGAATTCCCAGTTCGAGGGCTGCGACCCCCACCGAGAACATGATTCTATTATCGACGTTGAGAATCGAGGCCGTCTTAACGGCTGAGCCGACGGCTATTCCTAGATCTATTAGCTGGAGGACGCAGCTCGGTCCGGAATATCCCTTCCCCCGAATCCTTCTAGCATTCTTAAATTCCTGGCATCCACTATATCCGCATCCGCCGCAGTCCAAGTCTTTAGGTTTGGAAGCCTTTACACCGATAAGAACTACAGCATCCGATCTCCGAACGTTATCCGCATCCCTGCTAAAGAACTTCAATTCTAGAGTTGATGAGAGTTCCTCCATCTTCCTAGCAATCCTCTCAAGCTCCTCCCTATCGGACACCAGCACTATCTCGACATCGTCTAGACCTCGCGTCTTGGGAGCGGTCCTAGCGCTAATCATCATAAGCTTCGCAACCTCTATAATGGAATCCCTAAGGCTTGGACGGCTGCTCATCAGCCAGAAGAGAGTCATCGGCTCTTATATAAGCTCCTCGAAGGAGGAAATCGATCTTATAATCATCTGCCCGAACAGTATATTCGGGATGGGCGATAGGGATTATTGGAAGGCTTTAAGGGAGGCGGCGACCATCCTGAAATCCTCATCCAAAGATGCTATCGTGATTTTTCATGATGATGCCGATGGACTCTGCGCGGGGGCGATCGCATCCCTAGCCTTAGATAGAATCGGTGTAAGCCATAGGCTGGTCTGCATCGAGAAGCTCTCCCCCGAGATAGTCGATCTAATACACTCCCTCAGCGATAAGCTATACCTCTACCTCGATATAGGATCTGGTAGAGCAGATCTGATCGCTAGGAAACTAGATGAAAAACCCGGTCTCGCGATAATAGTGGATCATCATGACCCGGCATCAGTAGATCATGAAAAGCTATTGCATCTAAATCCCGAGCTCTATGGATATAGCGGTGAATCTGATGTAAGCGGCTCAACCGCAACCTACCTCTTAATGAGAGAGCTCGTAGACCTAAGGGACGCCGCATGGATGGCGGTAATAGGATCTGCTGAAATTCCCGGAAATCTAAAGGAGCTTAATAGAATACCTCTAAACGACGCGGTCGAGAGAGGAGACGTCCAGATCTCGAGGGCTGGAGGGTCTGAGAGATATCTGATAAAGCCTTTTGGAAAGCCTTGGAATAAGCTCTCCTCAACCCTAACGGCAATCGGAAGCGCCGGATACTATGCTCGTGGCCCCCAGCAGGCTGTGGAAAGCTTAAAGGAGAGAAGGATTCCAGAGGAGCTTGCAGAACGTTTTGAAAAGCTTAGGAGGAGGAAATTCGCCCAGGCATTCGCAATAATCTCGAAGGGCGGGCTAAGACATGAAAAATATATCCAGTGGTATCATCTCGGCGACCTCTTCAAGGGCCTCGGCTCCAAGACTATAGGAACCCTTACCTCCATGCTCAGCTATAGAAGAGGCATAGACCAGAAGAAGTATCTAATAGGGTTCATGAACTTCGAGCCTGAGATCCCGGGTTTAGGCAGGCTTAAGGGAGAATGGGTGAAGGTCTCGGTTCGAGCACCCAAACCCCTCCAGAGGCTTATCGAGAAGGATGAGATGCCGGCGATCTCAGACCTTACGATGAGAGCTGCGGAGAGGGCTGGGGGGTCCGGCGATGGTCATAGATTCGCCGCATCGGCTCTAATACCGGCTGGAGGAGAAAACGTGTTCCTAGAAGAGTATGAGCGGCTCGTAGCAGAATATAAGGCTGGAGGGTTAGCGTCTGGTTAGGGCGTAAGCCCCGATGGCCATTAAGCCGAGGCCGCAGCCATAGAAGATAATCTTGATCGGGTCTGCCGATGGAAGCTTGTTAATACTTGTCAGGAAGGCTCCAAACCATGTGAAGCTCGTCAATAATCCAAGTATCAGGAATATGATTCCCGGAATGATCATTAGGAGGGCGAAGCCGAGCCTTGGGAACTCGCGTCCCAGGCTACTATCTCTTACGCTCTCGGGGACGAGTGCTGGGAAGACTCTCGCCGTAGCCCGTATGAGGAGGGGGGTTATCGTCAGGACGAAGGGTAGCATCGTCGCGAACCACCAGACTGTCAAGGCTAAGGTTAGGATCATCAGATTGGAGAAGCTTATCTCGAAAGCTCCAAGATAGAGGAACTTATAGACGTAGATGTAGAGGAATGCGACGATGAAATTCGCGAGGGTTAGCGTTATGAAGGTTGCTAGGATGAATCTCCTCCAGCTAAACTTCCTGCATATAGCCCCGAAGATATAGAAACCTATGAAGTTTCCGGGAACCGCTGCTATTAGGCTACCCATGTAAAGACCTCCATGCTTGATAGAATCGCATATAAGCGTGCCTATAGCCGCTCCCAGACCAGCAGGCATCGATCCGAAAACTACCGCGAAGAATGCCGGAATCACTACAGCCGGCCTAAATTGCCCAAAGCCGAGCGGAGATGGAATATATGCTGTTAGATAGGATGCCGCCGCATAGAGGGCTGCACACATCGCCGTTGCTACGACCTCTAGCGACCTCGGCTTCCTATACCCCTTCATCTAGCTTTTTCGCAAGGCTGGCTCAAGATAAGTATTAGATCTTGGAAATCAATATCAATACTGATCAGTATGGGGATCGGAAGGCAGCAGAACAGGCTCTTGAGAAGCGTTATGAAGAGCGGCGGATCTCTTGTTATAAGCCTCCCGAAAAGCTGGGTTGAGGCTGTAAAGCTTGAAGATGGAGATTATGTGGTAGTCGAGATAGCGGGAAGCTCCCTCATAATCTCACCGACGGAAGTCGAGGAGACGAGCGAGGTTAAGCTTAAGCTCGAATCAGATATAGGATCGCTCGTAGACAAGATAGTTGCGGCATATCTAATGGGCTACGACTCGATACACATAACGTTCCCTCCAGGGGTGAAGGAGCCTATCGAGAGGGAGCTATTCTTTCTGAAGGAGAAGCTGATGGGGCTAGAGATAATAGAATCGGCCTCCTCCTCGATAAGCCTGAGGATGATAATTAATCCGATGGATCTTAAGCCTCTAGAAGTAATCAGGAGAATGTGGAAGCTCTCAGACGATATGCTCCGCTATTCGTTAAAGTCTATCTGCGGAGGAGAATTGGAGCTTCCGGGATTGCTGGAGAAGACCGAGGACGATATGGATAGGCTATACTTCTACATGGTGAGAGTTCTTAGGAAGAGCCTCGCAAACCCTGCGCTAGCAGCCCTCCTAAAGCTCTCGAACGTCGAGATCCTAGACTATAGGCTTGCAGCATACTTCCTAGAGAATATAGCGGATAAGGCATTCGAGATAGCCGGCCTCACAGAATTTAGAAAAGAGTTTTCTGGAAGAGACCTCGATATCGTGGAAGCCTCGAGGATCCTGCTTGAGAATCATAAGCTTTCGATGGATGCGTTCTTGAATAGGAGGCTTGAAGCCGCCCCGCAGATAAAGAAGAATCTGGAGAGATTAACTAAGCTTCTGACCCCGCCTAAGCTGAAGGGCGGCCAGCTTAAAATCAGAGATGCTCTTCTCAGCATAGCCGATATGCAGTATGATATCGCAAGCCTAACTCTACCGCGTCTAGCCTAGCCGCCATAGCCTTTGAGGAAGCCCGCAACCCCATCAAAGGCGTTCTTCAGCATCGCGCCCTCCTCATGCTCCGACGATATTAGCTCAACCCTAGTCCCCACCTTCTCCGCCTCCTCGATAAAGAAGTCTACGAGAAGCTTCTCCTCCTCAACCTGAAGAGCCTTCTGACCGCATTTCTCGCATGGCTTTGCCAGAATCTCTGGAAGCTTCGAGACCTTCTCCTCCTCATCCATGGTATACTCGCTTTCGGCTCCACAATTGCTACACCTAATCCTAATCCGGTATTTCTCAAGATCCTCTGATAGGAGTAGGGTTTCGAGCATCCCGCTTCTAAGCGCTCTCAAAACCTCCTTCTCGCCGTAAACTGCTCGCGAATTCTCCTTGGTAATCTCATTCATTAACCTCCTGATAAGCCTCTGCTCCTCAACCATCCTAAGCTCTTTCAGGAAGTTTTCAGCCTTCCTAATCGCCTCCCTAACACCCTCCTCGCCCGAATACGATGTATCGACTATGTGGATCTTATCCCTAAGCGTATAATGGAGGTAGTCCTTCTCGACGAAAACCTCCTTAGTCGGCCCCGGGCCAGCGACTATAACCCCCTTGATCTCGGGATACTTGAGGAATATTTCGTTTGCATGGGCTGCAACCCTCTTATAATACTCGTTTAGATTCATCTCTCGTAATCTCTCGAATCTTCTAGCGGACTGGCCTCCTGCATGATGCTTTCCGGGAACGCCCGAGGTGAAGGTCTTCAGCTCGACTATCCTCCTACCCCTTATGACGGCTACGGCTGCCTCCTCATTATCTATGACTAAGATTCCGTAGACGTCCTTCTCCTTTAATAGCTCCTTTAATGGCTCTAGGTAGAATTTGCTATCGCAGCGGTAGAGGAGGAGGTTTATCGGCTCGGGCGGGATTACGTGATAGACCTCGATCTTCTCGCTTCCAGCTCCGCCATTCTGAGGTATTGCTCCGCTGAAGATTACAAGCCCTGTTGGCCCAGCTCTGTCGAAGAGCTTAAGCCTCTGAATTGCGCTCTCGATAGCATCCTGAACATTCTTTCTAGTGCTCTTGGACTTTATGTTAGCAGCCGTGGAATACTCCTGCCTAAGATAGCCTATGATATCGGAGATAGGCTTATTCGGTGGGATGTAGAGCGAGATAAGCTCGGTCCCCCTACCCTCCTTCGACTCAAGCTCCTTAATCAGCTTCTTAAACCTGTAGAGAGTTACAGAGTCCTTTCTATCGAGCTTTAGATTACGCATAGAGAATCACCCCTAACCATGATGATAGTCAAAAGCCCAGTATTCCGAGGATGCTCCAAGTCGTAGGCAATTCTCGTCTAGAAAGCATCGAAGGCTGATTAAAATATGTTTATCGCGTGGAAGAATCCCCGGCGCAAGTTAATCCGCTTCAAGAAATTCTAAGAGCCTCTCGATCTCGCCGGACTCCTCGAGCTCAGCTATCCAATCGATCCTCTCATCTAGGGATTTCAGCCTCCTTTCTCTCAGCTTCTTGGCCACGGCTTTGGCGAGAGCATTAAGGTCTCTATCGGTAGCATCTAGCTGGATCACCCTTCTTTTCCCAAATTTCTGAATGGCCTCGATTAAGGGCTGATCGACAAGCTCCGCGGAGACGTTCTCCTGAATCTTCTTTCTCGGATACCTTCTCTCCATGAGTGTTTGGATCAGCTTCGTAGGCTTCATCCTCAAGACTATCGCGGCTCTCACCTCAACCCCGCGAGGCTTAAATGCGTAGATCGATGCCACGACCCCTCCACACTCCTTCAATATGCTCCCGACGGCGATCGAGACCCTCCTCATATCCACGATATAAGCCTGGGCCTCCGGATCATATGCCGTGTAAAGCCTCCTATCCCTAACCAGCTCCGGGACGTCTATAAACGCTAGATCGAGAGCCTCGGCTAAACGCTTGCCAAAGCTCGTCTTGCCCACGCCTGCAACCCCAAGAACCATTATCGCGAAGGATATGCTCCCGCCTCTAAGCTGATATACGCATGGTGGAGGGCTTAAATCTTTGCCGAGGCATCTCAAAAACGTGAAAACATGCCAGAACTTAGAATAGATCCGCTTACGGGCAGGCTAATATCCTACGCCCCGGAGAGAGCTAAAAGACCTCACGAACTAGGAGAATATACTCCAAAGCTAATCGATGATCCTAGCAGCTGCCCATTCTGCCCGGGTAGAGAAGAGGTTCTCGCGCCCGCAAGCCTAGTCCTAGTGAAGACGGGTATAGGCGTAAAATTCGAGAAAGAGGACGAGGATGAGCGAAAGAAAAATTGGCTCGTAAAATGCATCCCAAACCTATACCCGGTCTTCTCGAAAAAGGATGTATTCAAGCTGGATGGCGAGTCGAGGAATACGCCAGGCTATCATGAAGTTATGATAGATACGCCAATCCATGATGGAGATCCATGGAAGCTAACCTTAGACCAGCTCCAGCTAATACTATTAACGATTAGGGAGCGGCTTAGAGAGCTTGAAAGAGATCAAAACATAACCTATGCATGCTATGGGAAAAACCAGGGACCATACGCTGGCGGATCGCTTAGACATCCCCATAGCCATATCTTCGCATCCTCAATTACCCCGCCGCTCCTGAAGAGGGAGGCTGAGAAGCTTAGAGGCGAAGGCTGCCTACTATGCAGATATGTGGATGAGGAGCTGGCAGGCCCAAGAGCGATACTATCCACGAGAAGCTTCTCGGCGATATGCCCTTGGGCCAGTAGAGAGCCGTATGAGGTCATGATATTCCCGAAGAATCATCTGAGGAGGTTCGCCGACCTAGGAGACTCGGAGCTGCTAGAGCTTTCGAGCATGCTTTCAACAATCTTCAAAGCATTCAAGAAGCTTTTGGAAGAGCCATCCTTCAACCTCGTAATCCATACCAAGCCGAAGGACGTGGAAGACTTCCACTGGCATATAGAGATAGTTCCGAGAATCTTGATGCCTATGGTGGCCGAAATAGGCTTAGGAGTATACGTGAATACGATGCTACCGGAGAAGGCGGCCGAAGAGCTTAGAGAAGCGATAAAGCAGCTATGAGCCTGAAGATATGTAAGCATTTCAAGATCTGCGGAGGATGCACCTACCTCGATAAACCCTATGAGGAACAGCTCGAAGAAAAAGCGTCGGCAGCCGAAAGAATCCTCGAGGCTAAGGCTGATGAGATCCACCCCTCGCCAAAACAATACTACTATAGGAATAGGATGGACTTCGTAGTAGGAGAAGGCCCTATAATCGGCCTCAACAAGCGGGGGAGCTGGAGCGAGACAGTAGACCTCGAGGAATGCCTTCTACAATCCCCGGAGTCCGACGCCATACGAAGCGTAGTTAAAGAACATCTTAGAAGGCACGGGATATCCGGATGGAATAGGGCCGAGAAAGCTGGTCAGGTCAGATTCCTAACGATAATAGAGGGGAAATTCACCGGCGAGCGGATGATATTCATAGTAGCATACGAAGACGAGAGGCTAAAGCTCCCAGAGCTGGCGGAAGCGCTCGAGGCGAATAAGATATCCTTCAAAAGCCTAGTCCTCGGCATCAATAAAGGAGTTAGAGACGACGCGAGAGCAGAAGAACTAAGAATCGTAAAGGGATCAGAGACGATACTCGAAAGGATAGGCGAATTCGCATACCTACTACATCCAAACGTCTTCTTCCAGCCAAACCCATACGTTCTTAGAAAGATGATAGAGGTCTCGCTAAGCTTCCTAGGGCTTAGAGGAGGAGAAGAAGTCTTAGAACTCTTCTCAGGATCCGGAACATTTACGATACCCATAGCGTTAAAAGGGCATGCGAGGATAACTGCGGTCGAAGCCGATCCAAACGCCGTAGAGATCGCAAGAAGAAATCTAAGACTTAACAAGGTGAAAAACGTCGAGCTGATAAACGAGAGAGCGGAGCGGGTCTCCCTAAAATACGACTACATCATAGTCGATCCGCCGAGCTCGGGGCTAAGCTATAAGCTCGTCAAAAGGCTTAGAAAAGCCAGCCCGAAGAAGCTTCTCTACATCTCATGCAACCCAAAAACCTTGGCGAGAGACATAAAGCAGCTAGGATACCGGATCGAGCAGCTAGCATTAATAGACCAATTCCCCCAAACGCCACATATAGAGGCTATAACGCTTCTCAAGAAACCTTAGCCGGCTCAGCCGAGAGGAGGTTCGCTCATCGACAAAAAGTCTCAGCCGCGACGTTCATTCCTCATCGCCTCTAGCCGCATTAAATCCTCAGCCAAACCCATCTAAATATCTTAACATGATAGGCGAAAAAGTTTAAGCGAGGGCTGATTTTCAGAGAACTTGATAGAAGCGGGGGTAGCCAAGCCTGGTCAAAGGCGCAGGGCTTAGGACCCTGTCCCGTAGGGGTTCGTGGGTTCAAATCCCACCCCCCGCACCACCAAAGACTTCGCCCTATTTTGCCCGATAAGACGCTTTTACTAGACTTCGCTGGAACATCTACTATCTTGCGTAGATTTCAAAGTCTTAAACCAAGAACGGTAATTCTCCTACATCAGCCCAGCTTTAATGAACCTGCTTCTTTCTTCCTAGATTTGGAATACCAGTTAATGAAAATTATCCAATACAGGAATAGCAATGCGATAATGCTAATCCAGTATGGTTCTTCGAAAACGGGTTTCGGTAACATATTGAGATATGCTATCACACTTACTGTCACTATTACCGAAAATATGCAAACGATAACTTTCCGCAGTCTATTATCTTCCGTCACAACATCTTCACGTAATTACGTCTAGAATGACCTAAAAAGGTTATATCCTAAGCCTCTAGCTCAATTCTCCTCCAAGTCTCGCTCTCGGACTTTCCACTTTTATAGCTGCCCTGATATTTCTCCTCTCCTCACCTTCCCGTCTCCTTTATTCAGACTTTCTTTCACGCATGCTCTTAATAATTCCGGCCAATAGATTTATTCTCGGAACCCTTCTCATATAATCTTCGTATGCATCCCCGAATTTCTCGATGTTCCTCTTCTCTTCCTCCACAATTTCGATGCATAATAGAGAGAGTAACACCGATCCCATGGCTATGCTGATGGGATGCTGCGCCATGAAGATCAACGATGCTATTATCAGCATATGGCCTAAGAACTCCGGATGCCTCACATAAGCATATAACCCGCTCTGAGTGAAGGCTTCTCCCATCTTATAAGATCTTCTCCGCGTTTGACTCGAGCTTACTAGGACGGCTAAACCGCAAGCAAAGATTATCCAGCCAGTATATGATAATGCGGTTAGATTTGCAGAGTTATAGAAGATGATTGAGGAAGCGATTAACGAGATGTATAATGCGATGTAAAGTATGTGGCCGATTAAATGAAGAGTTCCCTCACCTCTCAAATGATCTAATCCCTTAACCATGACGGCTTAATGATTATTATCTTTTAGGTGGACACTTCCAAATAAAATCTGACATAGCATTCCTCACAGTTTACCTTTTTAAAGCTTGCTGGTAAATCTTATGGTAATTCAATTCCTTCCGGCATCCTCATACCCATCTTCCCAATCTTCATAATCTAAAGCGAACACTTCAATTCAGGTCTCATAATCTTTCTTAAGCTTCCTCAATAATCTTATTACCTCTTCTTCCGCTAGATCATGCCATTCTCGGTATGCGTCCGCGACTGCGAAGGTTGCTCCGCCTCTGATATTCGGGCATATGATGTAATCTGTTTCCCCTTCAAGGATTTCTATAGCGTTTGTTGAGGCTGTTGGAGCTGCTATGATAATCTTTTCCGGAGATCTTTTCTTCAGGGATCTCAGGGCTACGAGCATGGTGTAGCCTGAGGCTATCCCATCATCCACTATTATCACGATCTTATCTCTTAGATCTGGTATGGGCTTTCCCCTCCTAAACATTCTAAACCTCTCTAGGACGATATTCTTCGTCCGTCGAATAGACTCCTGAACCTCCTCCCGGCTTAACCCCAGCAGTCGGATTAGTTCTTTGTTTAGAACTATTTCACCATCCCATGAGATTGCTCCAAAGCCTGCCTCCGGATTCCAGGGTATCTGAATCTTCCTAACCACCGCTAGATCCATCGGAAGCTTAAGCCTCTTCGAGATCTCGTATGCTACGGGAACTCCTCCAGCGGGAATGGCGAATAAGATCGCATCCTCCAGCCTAACATTCCTTCGAATCATCTCCGATAGAACTTCCCCCGCATGAAATCTATCCTTGAAGACGTGGATTCTATCCCTAAGGCTTGGATTGTCAATTATTACTCCCATAAGCCTTTCACAGCATTTACCCAATACTGGGATAAAGCTTTGGGCTTAATGGGAAAGATTTAGTAGTTCTTCGGCGATTGTACTGATGGATCTTGGTGGGTTTGTCCGGAATGTCGGGGTAGATGATGCCGCCAGAGGTTCTCGGCGAGAAGTTCGTCGTTAGGAAGAAGGTTAGGGGTAGGTTTAGGATAGCCTTGGTCTATCCGTGCTCGTATAAGGTCGCTGTATCGAACCTTGGGATGAGGATAATCTACCACCTCCTAAACCTGGACGAGAGAATCTATTGCGAGAGATTTACAAATGAGAGCGATAGAAGCCTAGAGACCGGGTCGCATATCAGGGAATTCGATCTAGTAATGTTCTGCTATCAGTATGAGCTAGACCTATTCGAGATCGCAAGATGGATTATAAAAGAAGATTTGTTCGATAAGCCTAAGATCGTTGGAGGACCCTGCGTCTATAACCCATTCCCGTTGAGAGGGTTGGTGGATTATGTTTATCTGGGCGAGGCCGAGGCTAGTTTAACGGATTTCGTGGATTCCATGCTCGCTGGCGCCGATGCGGATGAGCTATCCCGGATAAAGGGGATACTAGATCTAAAATCCCTAAAGCCCTCTCGAAGAGCATATCCTAATCCTCTTAATACGTTTCTTCCAGCTTTACAGGTCTCGAGTAGGTTAAGTGTATTTGGAGATGCTCTACTAGTAGATGTTAGCAGGGGATGTAGATGGGCTTGCAAATTCTGCCTCGGAAGATGCGTATATGCGCCCTATCGTGAGCGCCCTCTAGACCAGCTAGTGCAGGTGATAGAAGAGGGTCTTGAGAGGGGGAGCTATGAGTCCCTAGCCCTAATCTCGAGCGACCTGAATAGCTACTCGAGGCTTGATGAGCTACTAGCCTTTATCGAATCCATGCTTGATAGGGGGAGGTTCAGGCTTATAGCGCCCTCAATAAGAGCAGACACGATAGACGAAAGGCTGATAGAGCTTCTCGTAAAAAGCGGCGAGAAGACGATAACCCTAGCGCCCGAGAGTAGTGAAGAGCTAAGGCATAGAATAGGAAAGCCATTCTCGGATGAGCAGCTAATCGAAGCATGTAAGCTTCTCAAAAAACATGGAGTAGAAAAAGTCAAACTATATTTCATGTTCGGACTACCCGACGAGACGGCTGAAGACCTTAAATCGATAATAAAGCTGGTGAGCCGTATAAAGGAGATCGGACTTAAGCTAAGAGTTAGCGCAAACCCCTTCGTCCCGAAACCGCATACACCATTCGAGGATGAAGTATTCCGAGATCCAAAGGAGCTTAAAGCCAGCCTCAGATATTTGAGAAAGGAGCTGGGAGGAATCTTAACTACAGATGGCATAAGACAAGCATTCCTCCAGGCGATGATCGCGAGGGGAGATGAAAAAATCGGGAGACTAATTCTCGAGACTGCTAAGCTTGGAGAAAAGCCCAGCTTAAGCCTCTTAAAGAAAAAGGCTCGAGAGCTCGGAATAGACCTAGCGCAATACGCTAGATACGGCTCCGAAAACGAGCCCTGGAAAAGTCTAAAATTATCCTAAAAGGCTTTATCTTCTCACCGGTATTAAGAAAGACGTTCCATGAAGTTCAGGCTTATATTGTGAACGTGTAGGAGATGTATCATAGTCTCATTATGAGCCGCTTCTCAGCTCTAGATAAGGTGCTAAAGGAGATACTGGAGGGCATCCTAGGAAAGCTGACTCTGCAAATCCTCGAAGCTCGCTTCCAGAAGATTTCTGGAAAGCAGATGGCCGAATGCCTTCTAGCGAATCCTGGCGAATTCTGCGAGATAATGGAGCAAGTATTCGGCGAAAGCTCGGATTTCATCCTAGAAATCCTATTTAGAGAGTTATTCAAGAAGCTAAATCTGCTGGATGCCGATCCGCGTGAATTCATCTTCCTCATTAGATCGGGAAAAATTGATAAGGCTCATAATATCCTGTCAAGGCTGGTGGAAGTCCTAGGGGTCTGTGGGGGAGCGGGGCGACCTAGAGATGCTTGCCCCGACCGGCATCCCGAACTTCGATGAGGTCTTCGGAGGGCTTCCGAAAGGCGGCTTAATAGTCGTTGCCGGAGGACCGGGAACCGGCAAGACGATATTCTCGGCAAGCTACCTATACTATGGCGCTAAGAAGCTCGGGGAGCCTGGAATCTATATCTCGCTATCCGAGACTAGGCGTCAATTTTATGAGAATATGAGGATGCTGGGCTTCGATTTCAAGAAGCTCGAGGAGGACGGCTTATTCAAATTCATGGAGTTTATAACGTTGCTAGATGCTGGTGGAGAGATGTTTGCGAGGATCTCAGATGCGGTATCCGAGATTAATGCGCGGAGGCTTGTCATAGACTCGCTTACGGCTCTTACGCATGGATTAAAAGATCCGAGGGAGCTTAGGGTATTTCTCCATAGCTTCTTGGCGAGAACGGCGGAGTCCGAGAACCGCACAACTCTGGTCATAGAGGAGATTCCGATAGGAAGAGATAGCATAGGATACGGCTTTGAGGAATTCGTAGCATCAGCAGTCATAACCCTCGAAAAACGCCTGCATGAGGGGAGGATGCTAAGAATATTGAATGTTGTTAAGATGAGGGGAGGGCGGCTTGAAAGGCAGCAATCATTATTCACGCTTGACGGAGGTTTTAAAGTATTCCCCTATAGGCAGGTCAAGCTATCCACGCGGCCGGAAAGATATAAGCCGCTGCCAGTCCCCTCAAAAGGATTCTCGACCGGGATCGTATATCTCGACGACCTCCTAGGAGGATATCCGAAAGGCTCGACAATCTTCTTCGAGATAAACCCGGATATACCCCCGATCCAAACGATACCGATCTTCGCAAACGTCCTCGCAGACTTCCTATCAAAAAAGAGGCCAGCAATAATCCTACCACTAGTAGGCTTAACGAACGAAGACTTCAGACAAATCCTCAAAATCTACGGCTTCTCAGAAGAAGAATATAGAAACCTGATAAGAATATTCGCCTACGAGGAATTTGCAGAAAAATGCAAGCTCCCATACGTCCTCCCATTCGAGTACGAAAACGTAATCGAGAAGCTCGTAGTAGTGGAGAAAGAACTTCAGGAAAGGACCGGCCAATCGCCGATCAAGCTAATAAGCTTAGACCATCTCGCCCTAAACCAAGGTATGGAGAAAACCCTGCATATCATCAACCATAAGATAAACCGCACAAAGGCGAATGAAAGCCTAACAATAATAGTCTCCCAAAAACTATTCCCAGACCTAGTAGATCAGGTAAAAAGCTTGGTAGATCTACACTTCAAGCTAGACCAGCTCCACGGCTCACTAATCCTATACGGAATTAAGCCGCCAACCCCAATCCTGGGAATAGAGATAGAGCAGTCAAAAGGATATCCAGCAGCAATACTCACGCCAATAATCTAAGAACCGTACCCGTAGCCATAACAGCTTCCTCAGCAACAACTAAGATCTTCTTAAGTCTGATTGCTTTCATATACTAGATTGCCGATCAGCTGATAAAAGATCCTTAACAACCATCTCCGGGTTAGTGAGGATCACGTTCCTATGACGCATTTACCTCGACCCTATGGTTGTAAAGACTTGGCTTGTGAACGGTCTTAATGAGAAACTCTTTATCAATCGCCAGCTCCTTACCATCACACCACTATCCTCACAAAGCCTTTTCCCTAACTCTCCAATACTTATTCGAAATGAAAAGGATTCCAGCCCGTATATCTTAACGCCCCTAATAATGCTATCTCTGCTAAGGATTTCATTCCAGTAGCTTAGAGTTTCCTTACTCAGCCCCTGTTTGATATACATCATCAATAATCACCTCGTCCACCCTTTTATCACAGCAATTATAAGCTCTTCACTAAGCCCCTTGAAGAAAATTAAGATACCTTATCGGTTGCTACAACTATTTTTATTTTGCTCCCCGATCCCAAACATTTATTCCGTAAATACTTAAACGCTTTCGGAAGCTAGTGTTCCTTAGGACAATCTTATGGGAGTGCTGGTCGCCTATTATTCTAGGACAGGAAATACAAGGCGGGTGGCCGAGGCAATAGCCAAGAGCCTAGAAGCCGAAATTGAGGAGATAAGAGACCGTGAGAACAGGCTGGGGGTAATCGGCTTTCTCAGATCCGGATATGAGGCCTTGCGTAAGAAACCTGCGGCCATTCAGCCCCTTAAAAAGAACCCGGAGAAATACGATGTAGTGGTGGTAGGTTCCCCGGTCTGGGCGGGAAGTCTCTCCTCACCAGTAAGAGCATACCTGATAATGAACGGCCACAGGATAAAGAAGGCGGCGCTTTTCGCCACCTACGGCATAAGCGAGGGAAGGATATTCAGGCAGATGGAGGAGCTGCTCCCCAAGAAGCCCATAGCCAAGATAAGCATCAGAGAAAGTGAAATCAGATCAGGAGAATACCTCAGGAAAATCGAGAAGTTCGTCGAGATTCTGAAAAGTAATGCAATATAGCGATAAGCTTCCTAACAATTTTTAAATCAAGCCCTTTCAGAGGCGAAAGCCGAGCGTTCTTACAATATTTAAATTGGGGTCGGCTCGGCTCTTCCTGCATCATAGTTCAGTCTGGGACGGCGGCCTCATCCCCCTTAAGATTAGTTTACGAGGCATTTAATTTAAGATTTCTCTTTTTCGAAATATCTCTTGGACTTGGAGAGTAAAATTGTTTGGCGATTTAGATATTTGGAGGATTTTTGATCTTAATTCTTATTGTGGGAATGCTTCAACGCTCACTTTATACCTTTTGGCTATTTTCAGGAGCTTGTTCTGGCATTTCCTGATATAGGTTCGATAGTATCTTTCCGGGATGTATATTCTGATTATGTTTCCATTTTCCTCGATCCTGAAGTCTGGTATGTATTCGTGGAGTATGTTCGAGATCTTGAATGCTGGCTTGCTCATCTCCATTCCAACCTTCTCCTTCTTCAAGGGGACGACGAAGCTCCTCTCTCCGAAGACGTATAGCTCGAATTTCGGCTCATCTGTTAGGAAGTCTTTTACGATTACGGTTGGCCTGGCTAGGTCTTCTTTCTTTAACCCTGCTGGGACTTTTACGGTCATCTCGAGCGAGTATATTTCGGCCACCTCTCCCTTATCCATGAATATTACCGTATCTATGATTGATGGGAGCATTCCGATGTCTATTCTATTGGCTATCCTCTGGATCGCATCTATCGGCGTCGTGGCATGGATTACTCCTATCATGCCTATCCCGGCGAGCCTTAGATCGATGAAGAGGTCGAAGTCCTCCGGCCCCCTTATCTCGTCGAAGATCGTGTAATCCGGCCTGCTTAATAGGAGCACGTCGTGGAGTTCATCATGCTTTGATGCGGACTTGGAATACTGGGTGATATCCGGGGATAGCTGGAGATCTCTCGGGCTCTCGATAGTCTTAACAATCTTATTCAGCGATCTATAATGCTCGGCGAGTGCTTGGGCGAAGGTCGATTTACCCATTCCAGGCGGTCCGGCGATAAGGATTCCCTCGGCTTGGAATTCTAGCCTCTCTAGAACCTTTAACGGTAGGTTATACTCGCTTAAGCTCTTCCTAATTATCGGCTTGACTATCGTTAGCTCGAATCCGTCTGAGAAGGGCGGCCTAGTGGCCACAACCCTGAAGTCTCTAAGCTGGAAGATTTTTACTCCGGGCTTATCGACCTCGAGGAATGCTTCTATCCCGAGGGTTCTATACGCCTCCTTCATTAGATGGGCTAGGATGAGCTCCATCTCCTCTCTCGTAAGAGGCTTATCCAGAACCTCGTCAAGCCTCCAGCTCTTAGGCGATCCACGCTTAACCCTTGGCGGCAGCCCCTCCTTCAAGTGTAGGCTCATAACCTCGTCCGTGAAGAGTTCATGAATCATTATCGGCGGCGGCGGTAGCTCGTAAACCACTTCTACCCCCATCGACTCGGCGATCTTAGCCGTAATCGGGTCGCAGGTTATCAGAGCCGCCTTCCTACGCTTAGCCTCTTCTAGAACGTTCAGCCTCTTGCCATCAACCTCCCTTCCGACATACTCTATCTCGATGCCTTTAGCCCTGCAAGCCTCGACGAGCTTCTCAAGCCCCTCGAGAGCTAGGGTATCTCCTTCAGCAGCCTGCCTCTCAGCCTCCACCAATAGCCCCCTGTGGAGTAGGATCCTACCCCTAAGTAGCCCAGCCTCGACTAGATGCACGATCGACTTAAGCTGGATGGCCGATAAGTCCGGAAGGTAAAGTTTTTCTTCCATTCTCCTAACTTACTGAAAGCCGGCGCAGCTTATCTAATAAACTCTGCGTAGGCCTCGCATCAGCCTAACCTTAAATAGGGCATCGGAGAGAATCCGCCTAGATGAGTAGCAGTCAAGCAGAAGCTAAGAGCGCGGAGGCTGAGAAAAAGCAAGAGGAGAAGCCTGAAGAGAAGCAGCCCCAACAGCAAGCCCAGCCTCCAGCCCAGAAGAAGACCCTAAAATGGGGTATCGTCCACATCTACTCAAGCTATAATAACATAATCGTCCACGTAACGGACTTAACCGGGGCTGAAACGATCGCACGAGCCTCTGGTGGAATGTTCGTTGATGCAGGCAGGCTTGAGCCGACACCCTATGCGGCGACTAGAGCAGCAAGCTATGCTATGGAGGTGGCAAAGCAGAAGGGCATCGAAGCCGTCCATATACGGGTTAGAGCGCCCGGAGGAGTTAAGGCAAGAACACCGGGACCCGGAACCCAGGCCGCGATAAGAGCGATCGCGAGATCTGGGGTGATTATCGGGAGGATTGAAGACGTTACCCCGCTACCCCATGACTCGGTTAGAAGGAAGGGAGGTAGGAGGGGTCGGAGAGTCTAAATCCGGCCTCTTTCCGAGGGATTATATGGATTCTTCTCGCTTAGAAATACGTGCGAATGCACATAAATATTATGAGATAACTTTCAATATTGAGAATCGGGAAGATGCTCCGAATAGCAATTCCCACGAAGGGGAGAAGAGGATTAAATGATGTCCTATCCGAGGTCTTTAGCAGATCGAAGATCTTCACGATAATAGATGTTGATGAAAGCGGCGCCGTTAAGAATATCGAAATAATCGAGAACCCCGCAGCAACCTATAAACATGGGGCAGGGCCGATAGCCATAAAAATGCTGGCAGATCTAAAGGTTGACGTGGCGGTAGCTTCCGAATTAGGAATCGGAGCTTCAACCCTATTAGACGAACACGGAATAATGGTGATTAAAATCCGCGCCGGGACGAAGGTGTCGAAAGCTCTCGAAAAAGTTCTGTCCGAGATTAAAAGGCGGGGATCATTAAAGGCTTAGCCTTAAACGGATTCAACCAGCTTGAAGATAAGGTTAGCAAGCCTTCTACTCGCTATCTCATAGAAGACCCATTTCCCGCTTCTAACCGGTCTAATGAGACCACATCCTCGCAGTAACTTAAGGTGGTAGGAGACCGCGGGCTGGCTAAGACCTAAAGCGATCATAAGCTCGCAAACGCACATCCTCCGCCTCCTACTAAGAAGCTTTAAAATGCTGATTCTAATAGGATCCGAAACCGCTGCAAAAACCCTTGAGGCAACTTTTATTCTTCTACTCTTGAGAACCTTCTGGGAAAGCCTCGATAACTCATCTACATACCGCTCAACCGTTTTCCCTCCCCGAAATTTAACAAGTCTCTCAAGCCTACGCCTAACAGCTGGATCAAGAGAATTCATCGATTCACGGAGGTAGAATGTCGATTTAAAACTTCTCATTTCGAGAAAAAATGAGGATATCCCGGTTTAAGGTAAAAGCGAACAAAAAGATTCGCCTGAACGATGAGGGGCTTTGACCGGTTTCAGAACATATCAAAAATTTTAAATTTAAATATTGCACAAAAAAGAGATAATCGGAATGGATGCGTTGAGATTGTTTTGGATAATTTTGACCGGCGCTATTCCGGGGTTTCTCGCCACTTGGCTCGGAATAGGCGGCTGTTTTCTCAGGATCCCCATGATGATGGCGTTGCTGGGGCTGCCGATAAAAACCGCCTATGCTGTTAACATGGCCGTCATCTCCCTAACCACGATTCCGGGGGTGATAGCGCACTATAGGAGCAGGCACGTCTATAGCAGGGGCGTGCTGACAGCTTCGATAGCGGCCGCCATAGGGGTTTTCTTGGGAACTCAGCTGGCGATATGGACCCCGAGCAGCATGCTGAAGAAGATCTTCGGGATAGCGTGCGTGGGGGTCGGGATCTACATGCTCTATGGAGCGGCCAAAGGAAGGGGGAAGATCCCGCCGAGGGTCACGATAGATGAGGTGAAGAGGCTTGAAGCCGGGCCTAAGCTCTTCGCCCTCATGTTCTTCGCGGGAATAGCGACCGGGTTATGTGGATTCGGAGGGGGAATCTACTACATGCCGATCCTAAACGCCCTAGGCTATCCGATGCACATAGCTGTCGGAACGTCTTCGGCCGAAATGATCTTCGTCGCCGGAGTCGGGGCCGCGAACCTGACGATACACGGATATATGGACATCATAAGTTTCATAGGGATAGGGGCTGTAACCTTATTGTTCTCATGGGTCGGGGCGAAGGCCGCGAAAACGACCAAGGCGTGGATCCTGAAAATGGCCTTCGGAGTGTTAATAGGGATCATAGGAGGGCTGGTCGCCTTAGGGTTCATCTAAAGGAGATGGCTTAGAGATTGTTCTATGAAGAGTAGGTTGTGATGGAGGAGATTTAGATGAATATCTTAACCAGCATCCAGATCGCTGCCAGGACAAGTATTATCGAGAACATCTTTCTCAGAGTCTTCTCACCTATCTTTACGTGAAGCCTAGAGCCTATCTGAGATCCGGCTATCACGGCTGCTCCGAAGATCAATCCTAGAAGTGGATCGAATCCTCCTCTAGTCATGTGGCCTGCGAAGGACATGGAGGAGGATGCTAGGACTAGAAAGGTGTTCGTTCCCATGGCAACCCTTATCGGAACTCCTCCCAAAATGATGCAAACAGGTATAATTAGTCCCCCGCCTGAGATCCCGACCATCCCCGCCATGAATGCCGCGAAAGCTATCGGCGGAACAGCATATAGGAGGTTGAAGTAGTACTCTTGGCGCCCCACTCTCCTAGATAATACCCCGAAGCGCTTGATGGGAGGCTTAGCCTGCACTCCTCGATAGATGAAGTAGGCTGAGAGGAGGAGAGCTATCGAGAATGTTATCTTAAGGGCTGTTGGAGGAATCTGATAAGAGAGGAATCCCCCGAGGAAGGAGGAGGCCCCGACGACCACCCCTATCAGCACCGCCAGACCCCAGTCGACGAGCCTATGCTTCCCATGATAGATTATAAGCATGGAGATTCCCTGAAGCATTATCAGGAATAGACTAATCTTCGCGCAGCTATGATAGTTTAGCGGGAGAAGCGAGATTATTATTGGAAGGTATAGGTCTCCACCACCTCTACCGAAGATCGAGAACGTCAAAGAAGTGAGGAAGACCGCTATAGCTGCTACGGCAACACTCCATGGAACCATAGCTGCCTCTACAGAATTTGGGGGGCGATAAATATTTTGTGCTATTGCTCAAATTCGAATATATCCAACTCTATTCAACGTAGGTAAACGGCTTTATGGTCTTGCCATATTGATAGCTCCTACTCGGATCATAAAGACGGCGTTTGGCTTCATCTTATTCGCTTTCGGGATCAGGATCCAGCATACATGCTGGTCTCACAACTTTTCCTCGACAAAATAGCTTTATGATTTAAAGGCTTTTCAATTCGATTAGATGAGTAGAAGGCTTGTTGCTGGAATAGATCTTGGAGCGACGAATGTTCGAGTCGCGATCGGTGATCTAGCTTCGGGGATAATCAGGAAGATTAGGAGGAAGACCATCCAGGATGAGGTGGGGGATGCATTAATCGAGCAGCTCGTGGGTCTTTTAAGAGAAGTTGCTGGAGAGGAACTTAGGAAGGTTCGGGCAGTGGGGATAGGATCGATAGGCCCTATAGATATTAGGAAGGGCTTGATACTTAATCCGCCCAACGCAACCTTCCGAAACGTGCCAGTCGTCGAGGCTCTCTCAGATAGGCTAGATCTTCCAGTCTATCTCCTGAATGATTGTAGCACTGCGGTCCTCGGCGAGGCATTCTTCGGCTCCGGAAGAGGTCTCAAGAACATCTTCTACGTAACCATGAGCTCTGGAATTGGTGGAGGAGCGATAGTCGATGGAAACCTGCTTCTCGGGAAGGATGGAAACGCCGTCGAGATAGGCCATATCTCGGTAAGCCATGAACTCGAGCTACCCTGTCCATGCGGTTCAAAAAATCATTGGGAGGCATACTGCTCTGGGAGGGGAATTCCACGTTTTGTCAAGAAGCTTATTGAGAGATGGCCAAAGAGGTTTAAGGGGAGCTCTCTCGAAAAGCTCGCATCGGAGGATAGGCTTACGCCGGAAATCTTATTCGATATGGCTAGGAGAGGGGATAAGCATGCGTTGATGGTGATCGAGGAGATCGGGAAGATTAACGCGATAGGATTCGCCAATATAAACAATCTCTACGATCCCGAGCTTATCACGATCGGCGGCGCGATAGCCCTAAACAATTCCGAGCTTATCCTAGAGCCTATTCTCAAGCATATCGGAGAATATACTGTGAATAGGATTCCGGACATCAGGATTACATCGCTCGGCGAGGATATAGTCCTCTATGGGGCGATCGTCTTAGCGGCTAAGTCCGAGGAAGGGTTATTTCCCGGATAATCCTAGGTTTGCCTATGGATCTGGCCGAGATCCAGAAGCTCATGGCCGAGATCTATCTTGAGAGGGATAGGGCGAGGGGCGCCGAGAAGACCCTAATCTGGATGCTCTCAGAAGCGGGGGAGGTAGCGGACGCATTTCTCAAGGGTGATGAAGAATCCTTAAGGAGCGAGGTCGCCGATCTACTAGCATGGCTTCTAAGCTTCTGCAACGTCATGGAAATAGATTTGGAGAAGGCGATCTTAGCCAAGTATGGGGATGGATGCCCGAACTGCGGATCTAAGCCATGCAGATGTCCTCCAAAATAGGGATAGCTGGAATAACAGCCCGATCTGACCATAATCATCTCTAGTCAGGCTAGTAGGCGAGGAGTATTAGGCAATCTTTTAATGGGATGAAATGAGGATTCATAGAGCTATGCATGGCTATGGGAAAATAGCTGAGATAAACCTGACGGATGAAAGGGTTACGGTCTACGAGCCTGAGGAGAGGCTTATACGAGACTTCATCGGCGGTAGAGGCTGGTGCGCCTACATAATCTACAAAAACCTAGATAGAATAATTCACGGAACCCATCCATCAAACGTTCTAGTAATCGCTACAGGCCCCCTGGCCGCGACCGGTTTTCTAGGCGGCTGTAAGACATCCTTCGCCGCGATTAGCCCGAAAACAGGAATTTATGGCGATAGCAGCGTCGGCGGATACTTCGGATATATGCTGAGAAGAGCTGGATACGATGCTCTAGTGATTACGGGTTCCGCGGCTGAGCCGAGCTACCTCCTAGTAGAGGATGATGGTATAGAGGTGGTTAGAGATCCGAGCCTCTGGGGTCTTAGCTCTAAGGATGTGGATAGGAGGTTGCGAGAGAAGTATGGAAACTGCTCGATAGCGTCTATAGGAGTTGCTGGGGAGAAGCTGGTAAGCTATGCCTGTATAAACGTCGATTGGGGTCTTAGAGAGAGGAGGCATAGTCAGGCTGGAAGAACGGGGATGGGCGCGGTCATGGGTAGTAAGAAGCTGAAGGCAATAGTCGCGAAGGGGAGTAAAACGGTGGAGGTCGCTGATCCGGAGAGGCTGAGAGAGTTGAACAAGAGGCTAATCCGGGAGGTGAGGTCGAGCCAGGCATACGAGAACTGGATGAAATATGGGACGAATATGACCGTTGAGTGGGCGAATAGCGTCGAAGCCCTGCCAGTCCGAAACTTCCAGAAGACCATCTACGAGTATGCGGATAATATCTCGGGGGAGGCTGTTAATAGAAGCCAGATATACGTCTCGGCTTGCGCAAACTGCATAATACCATGCGGCCATGTGCTGGAGGTCGACGGCGACCGCGTATGCGTGGACTACGAGAATATCGGGATGCTTGGATCAAACCTCGGAATCAAAAGCCTCGAAGAGGTCGCTAAGGCGAATTACCTCTGCGACTATTATGGTCTCGATACGATCTCGACCGGATGCGTCATAGGCTTCGTAATCGAATGCTTCGAGAAGGGCTTGCTGAAGGAGGAGGATGTCGGCTTTAAAGTCTCATGGGGAGAGGCGGAGAAGATCTACGAGCTTATAAAATCGATAGCCGAGAGGCGAGGCTTCGGAAGCCTAATGGCATTAGGAGTAAAAGCAGTAGCAGATTATGTTAAGAACGGCTCCGAGAGATTCGCGATGCATGTTAAAGGTCTCGAGATAAGCGCGTATGATCATCGAGCAGCTCCAGCCATGGCTCTAAGCTATGCCACATGCGATATCGGAGCACACCATAATAGGTCCTGGGCGATAACCTATGACATTCAAGCTGATCGGACGGCTTATACGCGGGATAAGGCTGAGAAGGTGATCTATCTTCAGCATATCAGACCGCTCTTCGACATGCTTGGAGTATGCAGGCTATACTGGGTTGAGCTGGGAATAGACCCGAACATCTACGCGGAGGCATACTCGGCGGTAACCGGAAGGGAGGTCTCGCTCGACGACCTCCTCCTATGCTCCGAGAGAGTCTGGAATCTAACGAGATGCATAGCCATCCTAAAGGGGATCTCGTCCAAGGATGATTGGCTGCCGGCCCGAGACTTCGAGGACCCGATACCCGAAGGGAATACGAGCGGCGTAAAGCTCGATCCAGAAAAGTTTAGAGAATTGCTGAGGATGTATTATGAGCTGAGGGGATGGGATCGATCCGGAAAACCTACTAGGGAGAAGCTAATAGCGCTAGGTCTCGAGGACGTTGCGAGAGAGCTTTACGGCGAGTGAGAGGCGCGGCTTTAGATAATACTGGAATAATTCGGCTATACCGGGGATAACGGCTATCTTATATCCTAGAACCTTCCCTGATCTATCGTGCCTAGAAGACCTAGAAATCCTGCATCGCCTAGATATAAGGCTAGGATAGGCTATGAGGGGGAATATTATCTGATCAGGAGATTCGCTGAGAGGGGTGAGGCTGGAACTTATGCTGTTAGAACTCCTGGAAGCGGGGCGGGTAAGCTTCCAAAACCGGATATAATCGCCGTCGATTCAGGAGAGCTTCTAGCGATAGAGGTGAAGTCCAGCAATAAGCCATACGTGATCCTGAATAGCGTCCAGGTGAAGAGGCTCCTCGAATTCTGCAATCTATTCGTAGTTAGATGTCCGAGGTGCGGGGAGGAGATCAAGCCTAAGCCGATTCTAGCTGCAAGATTCTTGAATAGGGAGTGGCGTTTCGTCGAGATCCCGATGGATTGGAGGGGATCGATTATCTTGAGGAAGTCTGGTCGAGTTTCTGCCGCTGAGCGATCACCTTCTCACGAGGCTGCGGACGAGGAGGAATCCTCTCGATAGATGAGAGTTCTATTAGATGCTGGGTTAGGAAATGGCTTAGAGTCGGCGCATTCTTAACCCATTTCCTCTCGCTAGGCTTAGATAGATAGCCTATCGAGACGAGCGCCTGAAGAAGATTTCCAACACGTCTCCGCTTATTCCTATTCACCTTAATATCGTCTGGAAGAACCTCGATAACGTCTGTAAGCGTGAAGACATCCTTCATAGAGGCCACCGCCGCTAATATCCTCTCAACATCATCGATGGTCAGCTTACGAGCCTTCCAAGAAAGCATCTGGACTATCGGATTTACATCCCTCAAGACTCTCAAGCCTCCAGCTTTCTCAAGAGAACCTCTAGAGGTAGATCGAAGCTCCTACCGCAACTCCCACATGTAAATCTAAGCTTACAGTTTTTGGAATTAAGCTCCTCAAGCTCCTCCCTCGTCGGCATATTCACTATGAAGGTGGAGCCGCATAGGGGGCATCTTATCTTAAACCTCCTGCCCTTCTCAAGAGTCTTCAATTCTATGAGTTCTCCATTCTCGGTAAATGCTTCGAGGAGAGGCTTTCTAGGTTTATGCTCTACGGTTTCAGCCTCTCTTTTTTCAAGAAGCTTTCTAAGCGAGTTAAGCTCTTCCTCGAGAGCCTCCCTCCGCTCATTTAACCTTCTAATCTCCTTCTCCAGCTGCTCGAACATTTTCCGGGGGACGAACTCGTTCTTGACGTGGGGGGCGATTAGGGAGATTATACTCTCCTTAACCCTGTTAAGGAGATGTGGTTCGAGGGGTTTGAGCGCTGGAAGCTCGCCCCTCTTACTTTTCAAAACCCTCTGGAGATGATCTATTAATGGCTCTAAATCTTCCGCATCAACGCTTTGGGGATCTGTGAAGATCTTTAGTATCGCGTAGGCTGCCGCTATCTCCCCCTCGAGAATCTCAAGATACGCCTCCCTATTCGCTATCTCGCTCTTAATCTCGGAGAGCCTCGCCTTATTCTCCTCAATCTTCCTCCTAATATCCTCGATTTCCGCCCTCGCCCCCAGCAGCCTCGAAATATCCTCCATAGCCTCCTCTCTCCTCCTATTCAACTCCTCGATCTCTCTCCTCAGCTCATCGATCTTTTCCTGAAGCTTTGGAATCGTCGCTCTATAGCCTATCAACTTCTCAAGCTCCGCCCTCTCCCTCTCAAGCTTCGACGAAACTTCTTCAAGCTCACGCTTCGCCTGCTCTACCTCCTCTCGAAGTCTATCCCTCTCCCTCCTAAGACTTTCCAGATCGCCCGAAATCCCATGAACCTCCTCAATCTCCTTCAGAACTTTAACACGCTCTTCCTGGAGTTCTCTGAGCTTCTGCTGCTCGGCTTCAAGCCTATCCTCCAACTCTTGGATAGCCTGCTCCAGGCTTCCCAGATGCTTAAGCTTCCCTATCAGCTCCTCAACCTTATAGCCCGAGTTCTTCATGGATTCTAGAACGCCCAAGCTCTTATCCAGATCCTCCAGATCCAATCCTCTTTCCCTTAAAGCCGAGATTATTCCTCCAAGCCTCTGAACCAGCTCCAGGGTTAGGTTATGTTGCTCGAGATATAGGTTGAGATCCTCCTCGATACGCTTCCGCTTTTCCAGGAGCTGCTCGATAGAGTATTTCAGCTTCACCTCCTCGCTCGAAAGCTTTTCATAGCTCCTGACTAGAGAGATGTAGGTCTTTCCATATCTCTTCTCAAGCTCTCGAAGCCTCAAAGCCATGCTCACATAGCGCTTAACCTTAGACTTCTCCCAACCCAGGTTCTCGACGAGCTTTATGAATGATAGTAGCTTCTCTCTCGGGATATCCAGCTCGATCTTAGGCGTCTCGACGACTATTACCTCAAACTCTTCATCGCTCAAAATCTGGCACTACAAAATTGTGCATGGATGAGATATAAAAATAATGCTTTTACCCTACTCGAGGCTACAAATGCAGAATTAGGGTATTATCCTGCCAATATCCTAGAATCACCTAAAGATAGAAAAAGGGAAGAGATTGTTTAGGAAGGCTTGCCCGGAATTTCACCAGCTCTCTAATGGGTTATCTTCGCCTAAACCGTCGAGGAGGTCTTCTTCCAAATCCTCTTTGAGGCTGTGGTATCTCGGAGAGGTTGTTCTCGAGATTGAGCTCCTCTATCGTTTCCTCGGTCTCCTCGACGGCTCCATACCTGCCTAAGTTTAGCTGCATCTTGCCTCTAAAGAGCTTAACAAACCCATTCGTTATCTTGATTGTTGAGCCTTCCTCGACTTGATCGATTCTATCATCCCATAGAACTAGGTTTATTGCGCCGGTTTCATCGGCTATTAAGATCTCGCTAAGCCTATGCTCCTTCTGATCATATTGCGATGAGACAACTCTTTCCGGAGACTTGCTCACAACCTTCGCGATCAAATTCACGTTTCTCGAACGCGGGGTTAACTGGCTTATCTTTACCATTTCACTCATTCTTTCTTACGACTCCCTTTTAGCGGGATAAGGTGATTTGTCGTGTTTTTAAGTTTTTCGTTCGAAGCCTGAGATCGTAATCTCGTTGTGAACGCTCTACAATAGGCTATCCTCCGGCAGAAATCTCCTCGGAGAGGCGGATTATTGGCTAGAGAGCGATTTCTGGAGAATTTCCAAGGCTCTATCCTTGCCGAGATCCCATATGTATGGTCCGAGCCTAGGCCCTCTATCTCTCCCCAGGAATATCTGGTAAAGCTTCTTGAAGAAGTTCTTTGGGCTTAGCCCGTTTCTTCTCGCTACCTCGAAGATCGAGGATTGGATTTCGTTGGCGTCGGCTGCTTCTCGAATTCTCTCGATGAGTTCTGAGAGCGCCTTCCTCTCGCTCTCGGAGAGTTCTACCCTCTCCCTCTCTACCGCTCCGAAGTCTTTCGCATAGTTTATGGCCAGTCTTATCTTCTCCTCGGCTCTCCGATCTATCTGGTAGCCATATCGTCTCAACCTGCTTACAACGAATTCAAGTCTCTTATCCTCGGGCGCCGCTATCGCAAGCTCGACGATCAGAGAATAGGGTATGTGGGTCGATGGCTTTTCAGGAGGCTTTAGGAGGTGGGAGTATAGGTAGAGTCCTTTGAGCTTCGCCTCCTCAAGCTTATTCCCTATCCTTATCTTCCCGAAGTAGACGTCCTCGAGGTAGTCTAGCTCATCCATCAGCTTTGGGATCGTCTCGAAGGTTAGTATTCTCGTTCCTGTAGCTCGCTTGAATAAGAGGAGGAGCAGGCTCTGAGGGCTTCCATACCTATACCATAGCTGGGGCGTAAATACGTTCCCCCTAGACTTCGAGATCTTCCTCCCAGAGGCGTCCAGAAACATCTCATATCTAATATGCATCGGAGGCTCGAATCCGAGAACCTCTTTCGAGACCCAGTCATTCACCTTCACGGAATCCGCTATATCCTTACCATACGCCTCGAATCTTATATCTAGGGCGGCCCACCTAGCCGCGAACTCCGTCTTCCAGGCGAGCTTCCCATCATCTCTCCTTATATCGGCTTCTCCCTCATATCCGCATCCCTTGAAATATCTTCCGCCGACCTCGACACCGACGCATCTATATTTGACTATCCTCCTATCCGGATCATACTCGTATGCCTGGGTCGTGTATATTCTGCCGCATTCCTTGCATACCGCGAAATATGGTAGGATTTTCTTGAACTTGGTTTGGCCTGTTAGCTCCTCGATCCTCTCCCCTATCCTCCTCGAGTTTAAGAGGATCTGGTGTATCTGCTCTGAGAGGATTCCAGATGCATAGGCTTCTCTACCCGACATATACCTGCATTCCACTCCAGCCTTTTCCAGAGCCTCCTTAAGCATTCCGCTCGCATGCTCTGAGAACGATTTATGGCACCCATAGGGATCCGGGATCGCGGATACCGGCTTCAATAATTCATCTTCGAGCCATCTAGGCATTCCTGCTGGAACCTTTCTTAATCCGTCCATATCGTCCGTGAATGCTATGCTTTCGGAGTTATAGCCGAGTTCTTTTAGGGCGAGGGTGACGCCATAGGCTCTAACGGCGTCCGCCATGCTTCCTACATGCGGTATCCCGGATGCTCCAAGCCCGCTCTCAGTTCTAATCAAGTCCAGGCTTCTGCCGAGCTTCTTCTCCCGCTCGACCAGCTCCGCAGCGATCTTATCCAGCCAGGTTCCATGGCCTATGATCTCCCTCGACGCCATCTCTCCGAGTCCAGGTAGGCTAAGCCATTATTAGCGTTTCTTATATCCGTAGACGCATCGAGAATTCTCATCATAGCGTGCCTCGAATCCAGCGAGCCTCAGCCTCTCAATCACGCCTCTCCAGATCTTCCTCCCCCTATGTATCCCGGGCTGCCCGACGTAATGGACTAGCCTTCCCCCGGGCTTAAGCGCCCTAGCAAGCTTACGATAAAACTCGAGACCATATAATTCTCCGGCTAGGGATATCCTCGGCGGATCATGAATTATCGCATCGAATTCTCCATCGTATTCGTCTAGGATGGTGAAGGCGTCGCCGATTCTTAGCTCGACCCGCTCATCCGCAAGCTCCCTCGACCATGGATTAAGCCTAGCTAAGCTTATGACGTTCTCATCCTTCTCGATTGTCGTTATGCTGCACGCCCCCCTCCTCAACGCCGCTATCGCAGTATAGCCCAGCCCCGTGCAGATATCCAAAACCCTCCTACATCTCAGATCTCCGAGAAGCCTAACCTTAAGCTCCGAATCAACCTCCGGAGTAACATCCAGAATCCTATGCATATGTATCCCGTCGATCTCGAGAGTCGGCGGATGACCCCATCTCACTAGGACAAGCTTATAGAAGCGGCCTGAAGAGATCGCTAAAGGGATTAGCTCAGAGCCCTCGACCATATAGATATCTCGCTCCCTCCTCGCCGCAAGCTCGATAAAATCCCAGCCGAGCTCAAAGCTTTCATGGACTACTCCTCGAGAATCTAGGATTACCTCCTCGCTACTCCGACCTAAATCGAGCGAGATCGCGATCCTAGAAGCTCCCTTAGATCTAGCCTCGAGAAGAGCGTCGGCGACAGGCTTGCAGATTAATGGCTTTACTATCGGCTGAAACCTCATCTTTCAGCCTGATAGAGCCGGCTCGCTGGGAAAAATGTTTAGGAGGGGAATATTTTTGGCTAGCCCGGTCTAGGAGGCTTCCGAGCCTAGAGAGATGAAGCTGATAGTAGTCTCTCGAGCAGACCAAACCTCGATGGCTATCGGAAGAATCCTGATCGAGAACTACGGCTTCAAAGAAGTGGATGCAAACCTTTATCGAAGCGGCGGGATAATGCTCAGGATAATCCAGCAGAAGCATATCTATGCAAATGGTCTCGGAGAAGACCTTAACCCAGAGCTTATAGTCGTCGCCTCATCCCATAGATCCGAGGCCGGCATAAAGGCATTACTAACCCACCCGGTCGGAAACTGGGGCGATGACGCCTCCATGGGAGGTCTCCCGAAAAACCTAACCCCCACCAGCGCGATAGCGCTCTACACAGCCCTCCACGCCCTCAACGAGGAAACGCGAAGTCATGAACTAAAGGGATGGAATATTGGACTGGAAGTTACGCATCATGGGCCGGCCGCGAAAGCCCCATTAATATTCGTCGAGGCCGGAGGGCCTCCAGACGAGGTTCCAGAGGAGAAGGCTTTGGAAGCTGTCGCCTCAGCATGCTTAAAGGCTTGCAAGCCTACCGGGAAGCCTCCTAAGCCGGCTATAGGATTCGGCGGAGGACACTATGCTCCGACATTTACAAAGCTAGCGCTTAAGGGAGAATACTGCTTCGGCCACATGTGCCCGAAATATTCCATGCCGATAGACCGCGAGCTAATCATACAAGCATTCGAAAAGACTCTCGAAAAGCCTAGGCTAGCGGTTATAGACTGGAAAGGGATTAGAGGCGAGAATAGGCGATCCCTAATCCGGATCCTAGAAGACCTCGGGATAGAATGGGTTAGGGTCTGATCGATTAAGTTTCCGGGAAAAGGGCTTCGTCAAAGAATATATCTGGCCTATGCATGATATCATGGCAGAACCCTTGAGGATAAAGGTGAAGACCTTCGCGACGCTTAGGGAAGCCTTCGGCGGGAGAGGAGTCCTATATCTAGATCTTCCCGAAGGCTCCACAATCCAAGATCTACTCAATCTCCTAGAATCGAGCTATAGTTCTAGGATCTCATCCAGCAGGCTGATCGGCGAGAATCCTAACGTTAAGATCCTCGTGAATGGCCGGGAGATAACGTATTTAGATGGTTTTAAGACGAGGTTAAAGGACGGCGATGTCGTCGCATTTATCCCGCCGGTCGCAGGAGGCTAAGCTAGCCGAGGATGAGCTCGAGAGATATGATAGGCAGCTCAGGATGCCGGGCTTCGGCGTGGAGGCTCAGCTAAAGCTCAAGCGTTCGGCAGCATTAATCGTTGGAGCAGGAGGTCTCGGATCTGTCGTATCGCTATATCTTGCAGCGGCAGGAGTTGGAAGATTGAGAATCGTGGATAATGGTGAGGTCGAGCTAAGCAATCTAAATAGGCAGATCCTATACTCGACAAATGACATCGGTAAGCAGAAGGTTATGATCGCCAGCAGAAAGCTCAAGGAGCTGAATCCAGGGATTTCGATCGAGCCGGTCTCCGAAGAAGTCACGGATGAAAATCTTCCAAATCTATTAGATGGTATGGATGTCGTAGTTGATTGCCTCGACAATTTCAGGTCGAGATTCATCCTAAATCGAGCATGCATAAAATATAGAAAACCCTTAGTCCATGGAGCGATCTACGGCTTAGAAGGCAGGCTAATGACTATAATCCCCGGGAAAAGCCCATGTTTAGCATGCCTAATCCCCCAAGAGCCTAAGGAGACGCCCATAGTCCCAGTTCTCGGCCCATTACCCGGGATTATCGGCGCCTTCGAGGCTCTAGAGGTGATAAAGCTTCTAACAGGAATAGGCGATCCCTCGATCGGAAAACTACTCGTTATAGATGGTGAAGATCTCTCCTTCTACTCGATAGAGGTTAAGCGTAACCCCGACTGCCCAGTATGCGGAAAAAGAGGGATGTGAGGAAGATTTATTCGATTATTCCAAGCTCTCTTAGGGTCTCCTCGGGGATCGTTCCATCCGAGTTATATCTATGCTTTTCATAATATTCGTCGAGCATCCGTTCGAACGTCCCTCTATCATAGACTTCTCCTTTTGATGATGCTTCTTCGAAGAACCTGTTTGGCAGGCTATCGTCCTTGCGGGAGAATCCGTGAAGCTGATTGAAGTATCTCTCCTGGGTCCAGATCCTCTCGCCGATTCGGTCTAGGTCGTCTGGCGATATCTCCAATCCGGTTAGGCTTGAGTATAATGCTGCATAGTCGTCCTTGGTCATGGCGAAGCTGCTAAACTTGCATATCGTCAGGCTATCGATTACAGCGAATAGCCTCTCAAAAGCGATGATTAGATCGACTTTTCCATCATAGGATAGTGGATCGGTCTTATAGGGTATTCCGAAGACCTCGGAAGCCACCGCGTATGCTCTTAGATGGCATGCGCCCCTATTCGAGGTCGCGTAAGTCAACCCCATGCCCTTAAGCCCTCTCGGATCGTATGCTGGTATGCTAAGCCCCTTAACAGACATGGATATGTCTGGCGCGTTGAGCTTCTCGGCTACCGCCGCACCGCCTTCCGCCAGAAGATCTCCCAGCTCCCCCTCACGATAAGCTATCTTCCTCGTCAGCTCGATAAAGGCGTCTGCATCACCCCACCTAACCGAATCCTTAATCAACCCCCTCTCCGAAGCCTCACATGCAACCGCAAGAGTATTACCAAGCTCGATCGTATCCAGTCCATAGCTATTGGCTAGATAATTCAGGTAGGATATCGCCTCGAGATGGCCCAGCCCGGTCATGGCTCCGAGAGCCCATACCGACTCGTATTCCGGCCCCTCGCTCTCATGCTTATACTTCCCATCCTTGACTACAGACTCCCTCTTACACGCTACTGGGCATTGGAAGCACGTCGGCTGCTTCTTGAATATCGTTCCTCTAAGATTCTCTCCAGAGATGTAGTATGCCTCCTCGAACTCGGTCTGCTTCGCATTTCTTGTTGGGAAGGCTCCAAGCTCGTTGATTACATTTACTAGGACCGCGGTTCCATAAACCGATAACCCTCCCTTACCCGGGCTCGTTATATCGCTCTCCCTAATCTTTCTCAAGGCTTCGGCTACCGCATTCCTAAATCTCTCGGGGTTTGCCGGCTTCGGCTTCTTCTTCATATCCGGCAGCATTACTATACCCTTAACCTTCTTACTTCCCATAACGGCTCCGGTCCCGCATCTCCCCGATGCTCTACCGCCTGTAGCAAATCTGCTGAAATGCATTATGGACGCGAACTTGACCAGATTCTCTCCAGCGGGTCCGATGCCGTAGAAGACCGTCGTAGCTCCATACTTCCTCCTAACCGATCTATATGTCTCGAAGGTAGTCTTTCCCCATAACGCCTTTGCATCCTCGATGGATAACTCTCCATTCTTCGCGACAAGTAGGACGGGCTCGTCCGAGGCGCCCGAGAGGATTATCCCATCGAATCCGGAGAGCTTGAGCGCCGGCCCAGCATATCCTCCGCAATGGCTATCGGCGAATGCTCCGGTTAGAGGAGACCTCGTTACGGCGACGATCCTATTCGATAGGGGTGCATCGCTCCCGGTTAGAGGCCCGACCATTATCGCTAGAATATTCTCCGGCGAGAGCGGATCTTTTCCAACAGCATGCTTTAGGAGGAACCTCCCCCCAAGCCCTCTACCGCCGATAAACTTTACCGCATCGTTCTCATCAACCTCAAGATAATCAACGCGTTTCTCCGAAAGATCAACCCAAGCTATTCTATTCGCATATCCGCTAAGAGTGGTCATACGATTATTTAACTATGGCGTTATGTATAAAAGTGTTACGGATAGATCCTGAATCCAGTCCGACCATGCGGCCTGTAATAGGGAAGCGACTTTAATCTCTCTAGGAATTCCTCGCTCTTCAAGGCTTCGAGGATCTTCTCCACCGAGGGTTTGTAGAGCCTATCCTTCCTAACGGCTAGATCGTAGTGTTCTTCTGCGAGCGGTATGAAGTCTAGTCCATAAAGCTTTGCAGCATATCCAACTCCAACTCCGACGTCGGCTCTCCCATGCGCTATTGCCGCTGCGACCGCGGTATGGGTTTTAACCTGATAGGTATAGCCTTTGATTATTTTCTCCGGATTTCTCACGCCGAGCTTCCTAAGCTCTATGTCTATGAAGGTTCTTATCCCAGATCCCTTAACCCTATTCACGAATACCACGTCTGGTCGGAGGAGGTCTTCGAAGCCTTTAATCTTCTTCGGGTTTCCGGGTGCTACGATAAAGCCTATCTCCCTGATATATCCTCCATAGATCTCGACCTGATCCTCTATGCCGAGCTTTTTAGGCATGTGGAGGTTATAGGTCATGGTTTCTTCATCTAGTAGATGTGTTCCTGTAAGATCCGCTTCTCCGCGCTTGAGAGCGATCCATCCTCCTAGAGATCCTATGTTTATCAGCTTGGCGTCGCGTATTCCCGCGATCTCGAGCAGGATTGGTAGCGCGGGGCAGTGGCTTCCGATTATGGTTACGCTGGCCGGCTTGAATGCTTCGAATAGCTTTACCTCGACTTCCTCTCCATCGTCTAAGTATTGCTTCTCGCCTGGCGTGATTACAAATCCATCGGATTCCAAGAATGTGGAGACGGATCCGGAGCTCGTAAGCTTAGGATACGCGCTTAACCCTTTACATGTTTCTATAAGCTGGACGGGGATTAGATGAACTCTCCCGCCGGTGGATATCCTATAGGGAACCCTCGCCATGGTGGAACTTTCTCTAGGATCTTCCTCCAGCCCTACGAGTTTTAGAAGTGCTGGCCTAAGTATCGTCGTGAGAATCATTATTGCTGAGAGGGGGAATCCCGGAAGACCGAGTAATAGCTTTCCATCAGCTGTAACTGCTATGATTGTCGGCTTACCCGGCTTAATCTTAACTCCATGAATTAGTATCTTTCCAAGCTTATCGAACACGCGATATACTAGGTCGCTGGCGCCGGCCGAGGTTCCGCCTGAAGTTATGATTAGATCGTATTTCTCCAAGGCTTCAGCTATCCCTTCCATGATCGCCGATTCATCATCCGGTAGGATTCCAAGATATCTTGCATCGAGTCCAATCTCCTTCAAGAATAGGCTTATCGAGTATCCATTTACGTCATAGACCTGTCCAAGCCTTATCCTGCTTCCGGGTGGAGCAAGTTCTCTGCCTATCGAGAAGACTGCTGCTCTCGGAGCCTTATACACCTCTACCTCTGAGTAGCCTAATGCCGCGAGAATAGCTACCTCCCTAGCCGTGATCCTCCTACCCTTTCTAAGTATAAGATCTCCCGCCGCTATATCGGATCCAGCCTGCTCTATATTCTCGCCAGGGCTAACCGATCTATAGAATAGGACTTTATCCTCTCTCCTGCTTGTATACTCGATCATTACGACCGCGTCTGCGCCGGCTGGTATAGGCGCTCCTGTCGCGACCTCTACGCATTCGCCGCTTCTTATGTGGATTCGAGGCTTATCTCCAACCTCTATTCTTCCCACAAGCTTAAGCTTGATAGGATTCTCTTCATCAGCCTGATAGACGTCCTCCGATCTAACGGCATATCCATCGACGAGCGATCTATCGAATGGCGGATGATCTATCTTTGCGTAAACGTCTGAGGCTAAAACTCTTCCAAGGGCGTTTAGGAGGGGGATTTTCTCAACGCCTATAGGAGAGGCTTTTTTGAGGAGAAGGCTGATCACTTCCTCAGGTTCTGCAAGCTTATGGAAAATCCTCCTCATCCTTGATACTCACCTCCGGCGTGGATCGGCTGCAAGATCTCTACCTCAACCTCTTCCCCCTCATCATATCCCTCGACGTTCTCCGGGATTACTAGTAATCCATTACCCCTAGTTAGGGTTGAGAGTATTCCGGAGCCGGTTACCCTTAATGGCTCGACTAGGATTTCGTCATCCTCCCTGTATATCCTCACCCTCGCATACGTCCTTATCCCAGGCGGTGAGGCAATCCTCCTAGTAAGCCTCCCCCTAATCCTTGGAGGTGGATCGAATCGGCATCCAAGCATCTTCTCTAAAGCCGGGATTACGAGGACTCTAAAGCCTATCAGGGCTGCGACGGGAAACCCGGAGAGCATGAAGATGGGCTTACCTGAGGAGATCGCGAAGCCTGTGGGCTTTCCGGGGCGTATCGCTAAGCCGTGGATCATGAAGTCGCTTAGATCTGAGATCGCCTCGGGGACGAGGTCGCGTTCGCCGATACTCGTTCCACCAGTAACTATAATGGCGTCGGCATGATCCAGCCCCTCAGAGACCTTTTTCTTAATGAGATCGAGGTCATCTCCAACTAGCCCGAGGTCTATCGGCTCCGCGCCATAAACCGATAATAGCGCTTTGAGCATAGGCTTTGTGCTATTATAGATCTTACCTGGCTTAAGCGGCTGGCCAAGCTCTATAAGCTCATCGCCTGTTGAGAGGATCGCCACCCTAGCCTTTCTAACCACCTTAAGCTCATGTAGGCCAAGGGATGCTAAAGCTCCAATATGCCATGGCTTAACTATCTGCCCTTTCTCCAGAACAAGCTCTCCTCTAGAATAGTCTTCCCCCCGTCTCGAGATATTCTGATATGGATGGACTTGGGAATAGACCTCGACGATCTCCCCCCTCTTTTTAGCATGCTCGGCTGGAACTACGGCGTTCGAGCCCGGCGGTATCGCAGCCCCGGTCATTATCTCGATAGCGTGGCCTGGTTTGAGAGCTGGAAGCTTTAGAGAATTATAACCGGCGTCTATCCTTCCGATGAGCTTAAGCTCTATAGGGTTTGTAGGAGCCGCGCCAAAAGTATCCTCGGCTATTACGGCATATCCATCGACAGCGCTTCTATCGTAGGCGGGCGAATCTATTGGAGCATAGACGTTTTCTCCGCATACTCTTCCAGGAGCATCCGATATCTCGACTACCTCGACATCCCTTATCCTATGTGTTAGAAGCTTTAACAAGCTATGAATCGCCTCGCTAAGAGGGGTTAGCTTCTTAAACCCTTTCATCCGCTCCCTCATTCCAGCCTGGAAAACATTAGACCTCGATCCTCAATTAACCTTCCCCCTCAGGATTAGCCGCCAATCTTACGGGAAATCGGCGTTTTCGATATCCATAATTCTTCCTTTTGCCGGATAATGCCGTTAAAAAGACAAATATCAGAGCCGACACTCGATCATTCAGTCAGGCATGAAGGAGGACATCTCATTAGCGATAGAAGCTCCTGACTACGGGAAGCCGATGGATCGGAGGAAGCTAGCGATCCTAAGAATTCAGACAGCGGTCTTGAAAACCATGGTCAATAAGCTATTGGATAAAGGTTACTACTGGATTCTCCCGGTGATCTTCTCGAAGACTACAGATCCGCTATGGCCCGATCCAGACTTTAGCATAGAGAAGAGGATAGAGGTTGAGATCTATGGAGAAAGAGTTATGGCGATGCAGAGCATGATAGTCCATAAGCGAGTCCTCGTCTCCCTCGGTCCCGAAAAGTTCTTCATCCTATCGCCGAACATAAGGATAGAGAAGAGGGAGAGAGCTGCAACAGGAAAACATCTATACGAATTCACTCAGCTCGAGGTCGAGGTAGCCTACGCAAAAATGCACGACATCTTCAAGCTCTTCGAAGAATTAATCATAGATTCCCTAAGATACGTTAAGGAGAACCTAGCCTCAGAGCTCGAGATACTCGGAAGAAATCTAAGAATTCCCAAAGCTCCATTCAAGGTGTATAAGAGGAGAGAGCTTGAGGAGAAATACGGTAAAGCCTGGTCAAGTGAGGTAGCAAATTACATCCAGGAGCCGATCTGGGTAACCGATATCCCGCGAGAGTTCTATGACTACGAAGATCTCGAATCAGGAGAATGGAGAAACTATGATCTAATCCTGCCGGAGGGATTCGGGGAAGTGATCTCCGGTGCAGAGAGAGAGTACGAGTATGAGAAGCTTATAATGAAGATGGAGCGTGATGGGATAAACAAATCCCACTACAAGCTGCTGCTGGATCTCGCTAAAAATAGGTTATTAAAGCCATCAGCCGGGGCAGGTCTAGGCATAGAACGCTTCATAGCATACGTCGCCGGCGTAAGACATGTTGCCGAAGTCCAGCCATTCCCGAGAATACCGGGGATAGTGCCGGAAATCTAAAAACCCCAAACGAACCTATATTAGCCTCAATAAACAATTTTAAAATCGTGGTCAAGAGATTTAACCTAATAGTCACAACCGCTAGAGGACAGGAGAATCTCGCGATAATAGAACTCGAAGACCTACTAAGATCGTTCGGCGACGAATCCCCCGAGGTATCGATAACAAGCGTCGCGGGGCTTCTAACTGCCAAGACGAGTCTAGACCCATTCCAGATAGTGGAGCAGGTTAGGAAGATCATGGAGGAGGAGCCTTGGAGGATTGGAAGCCTAATGAGAATAATACCGGTGGAGGAGGTCGTTAACTCCAATATAGATGAGATAGCGAAGGCGGTCGAGAAGCTCGCATCAAAGATACCGGAAGACCAAAGCTTCAGAATAACCATCGAGAAGAGGCATACATCGCTTTCAAGCTCCGAGATAATCGAGACCGCTGCGAAGAACGTCAATAGGCGGGTAGATCTAAAGAATCCCGACTGGATAATCCTAATCGAGATAATCGGAGCATATACCGGCATCTCAGTCCTAAAACCCGACCAAGTCTTAAGCCTCGCAAGACTCAGGAAATAAGCTAAATAGAGAAAGATTCAGAAAAGTCTCCAGAGAAGGGAGATGATCGAAGAAATTGGAAGAATCGCCGTAAAAACATCGGGAAGGGAAGCGGGAAGAAAATGCGTGATAGTCGACGTAATCGATAAGAACTTCGTCGTCATCACGGGGCCAAAGCAGTTAACCGGAGTTAGGAGGAGAAGGGCGAATATAGCCCACCTAGCATTCACACCACATAAAATCGAGATACAGAAAGGCGCCAGCGACGAAGAGGTGATGAAAGCTCTCGAAAAAGCCAACCTAATACAATACATGAAGTCAAAAGTCCAGATCGAGCCAAAGGCGATCGCCTAGCAAAGACAATCTTTTTGAACAAAGGAATCTAAGCTCTAAGGTTGGATGATCTTCGAGGCTGAGACGCCGCCATGGGAGATTGAGCGGAGAACTCTAGTAAGGCTTGACGCTGAAACGGATCCAAGCTACGGCTGCGACCCCTATAAACGGCCGATCGAAAAGCTCCTTAAAGCATGTGTCCTAAACATCGATAAGCCTAGAGGGCCGACAAGCCACGAGGTAGCCTTCACCGTTAGAGGGCTTCTCGGAGCCGAGCAGGCAGGCCATGGAGGAACGCTCGATCCAGCCGTCTCGGGAGTATTACCAATACTCGTAGATGAGGCGACAAAATGCGCAGAAGCCGTAATGAAGGGAGGAAAGGAATACGTCTGCGTAATGAGGCTTCATGGAGAGGTCTCAAACGAGAAGCTCGAGGAGGCGCTCAAGCTCTTCACCGGAGAAATATACCAGGTCCCGCCGGTCAGATCCAGCGTATCGAGGAGAATACGCACGAGAACAATCTATAGAATAGAATTGCTGGAGAGAGATGGAAGAAACGTCCTCCTAAGAATAGCATGTTCAGGAGGAACCTATATCAGAAAACTATGCAGCGATATAGGACTATACCTAAAATGCGGAGCACATATGCAAGAGCTTAGAAGAACGAGAGCAGGACCATTCTCAGAAGAGACAGCATACACGCTCCTAGACCTCTACGCGGCTCTAAAGGAGTATCGCGAAACGGGTAACGAGGAATCGTTAAGAAGGATATTAAGACCTCTAGAGGAGGCTGTGCAACACCTACCGAAGATATACCTCCTCGACACAGCCGTCGATGCAATATGCCATGGAGCAAACCTCGCAGTATCAGGAATAGCAAAGCTCGAAGATACGGTTAGGAAAGGCGAGACGGTAGCCCTAATGACCTTAAAAGGAGAACTAGTAGCCTTGGGAAAAAGTCTAATGAATTCATCAGAAATCCTAGAAAAAGACCATGGAATAGCAGTCGATACCGAACGAGTAATAATGGAGAGAGGAACCTATCCACCAATCTGGAAGGGTGGAAAAAGAAGGACAAGATAACCGGTGTAAGGTTTAATACCGCCTATCAAAAATAGCGAGATAGCGGCGGTACCCTAGCCTGGTAAGGGGCAGGCCTGGAGAAGGTTCTGGAGAGCCTGTGGCCCGTTCGGGCCTCGAGGGTTCAAATCCCTCCCGCCGCGCATACTTTCCTCACCCCCGTTTTAGCCTATACATCTTCTCAGTTTCGCGGTCTCGAGTAGGTATTCTCTTGCTAATTCGTCTTCTCCCTCCAGGTAGGATATTAGGAAGTTGTTTGCCATGTTCTCGTATTTTAGATGGCTTAGGTTTCTCGGCCCAAGCCTTATCCCGAGATTTTCCTCTGCATATTCTAGATCTACTATGATTTCGTCGAGGACGGTTTTCAACTCTTCTCTGCTCATTCCCGTTCTCTCGGCTGCTTTATCCAGCGCGTCTCTTAGGACATCAAGGTTTTGCCATGAGACGTATACTGCTGCCTTGTCTAGGTCTTTCCATAGATTTCGATAGATTTTTTCTAGGATTTCTAGTTCTTGCTCGCTTAGATCGTTTAGGCTTTTCAGTCCTATGAATTCTGGAGGTATTCCGATGCTGTATAATGCTCCTGCGAAGGGTATTGCTCTTGGTAGGCTTATCCTTCCTATGCTTCTGCTATATCCGAATAATCCTATGTGAAGCTTTCTAGCTCTCCTAGGGGGGATGTATTTTGCGACGCTATTTATCAATGGAGCCATCTTCTCGATTACCTTCTGATATCCATTCCTAAGCCTGGCTATTGCTTGGATTAAGATACGCTCCTCATCAGGATCTATATCCTCAGCCTCTCCTCTAGGAAGCTCGTTATTAATTTGCTCAACGGCTATTCTCACAGTATCTGGATCATAGTCGTATTTCAGAGCCGATTGTATCGTGACAGTATAGATTCCGCGATATTCTTCTAGGAAGTTTTCTAGGTTGTCTGGGGATAGATGTCCTCTGAAGGGCATGGTTCCGCAGCCTATTATCGGGTAGATCGGCAATCCTTTCTCCTCTTGTATCTTCTTCAGCTTTGAAAGCGCTATCTTCGCTAAGGCTACCGCTGGAATCATTCCATAGTTTAATGCTGGATCTGATCTGGCGATGAACACTCTTAGGTAGCTTAGCTTTGCATCCTCGATGTAATCCCCTATTATTCTATCGATGTTCGCCAGGCCATTCCATTCCTCGATTAATGGTATGACCTCTATGCTCTTAGGCCTGAATTCGCCTAACCAATCCCTTACCTTAACTGATCCGTCTAGGCTCAGTTTCTCTACGCCTGCTATAGCTTTCTCGTAATAGTTGCGAAGCCAGATGAGCTCTCTCGCCTCTGTCGTGAATGGCAATATTACCTCGAAGGTCGGCGTAACGCTTCTTCCATAAAATGCTGATGCGACGTCATATCCGACGATTATGTTCGTCAGGGTCTCGACCAGAATTTTCTTCTCAGCCTCCTCAACCCTCGGGTTTGGAACGCGGTAGGTTAGGAATACGTCCTCCCCTATAACCTTCTCCCTAAAGAATTCCCCATATTTCTCTAGAAGTTTTCGAACAACCCTGATATCGACATCCTTTCCCTCCGAATCCCACATAACCTCCTCGCAGCCCAGTATGCTATACGCGTAGTATGCTTCATAGATCTCATCATCCCCCTGAATTACGTCCCTAAGGCTACACCATTCCGGAACCCTAGCATTATCCGGATGCTGGGTGGACATCGTTCTAGGGATCTTCCTTCCGCTATCTACCATCTACCAGCCTTCAAAGGCGATGAAGACTAGTAATAAAGGTTAGTTTAGATGCCTAGCCCGGATATGGATTAGCGTTGTTCATGGGATTTCTAGACTCTTCATTCAGAGGCCGGGGATTTGGGTTAGTGTGAGGAGAACTAGTAGAGCGGTTAATGGAACGGTTATGTTATCATCTATTATCCCGAACTCGTAGTGTTCTATGAAACTGCAGGTCAAGGCTGCTACGGCTCCGGGGATTCCTAGGATCGCGGCGCCTATTGGAGTGGTCGTCAAGGCCATGGCCAGGTTGCCCCACCAAGACTTCGTCCTCCTCTTGAACATCGCATTTCTCAATAGGCCGGTTACCGCATCTCCGATCGACATAAAGATTATCGGAAGCGCGCCGAACCACGGATCCCCGGTCAGCAGCCAGCCTGCCGCCAATCCAACACCCCACATTATACAGAAATGGACCTCATACTTATTCTCCGGGACTTGGAACCAGTATAATAGCTTCCCGGTTCTATGCGGAATATATGTCATGATTGCTAAGATCACAGCGAAAATCAAGGGTATTAGCGGGCTCTCGAAGCAGAATGGGGCGATGAATGCGACCAATCCGCCAGCAAGTATGTGGATAATCTTCCGATTATAGTAGATCGCGACTCCACGCTCTAAACCTCTTCCAACCATAAGGTCATAGAACTTTCTTGTCAGAAAGCTCGTCAATAACAGAATCCAGGCAAAGAATGCTATCGCTATAATAACCTCCCGAAGGGAGATCATCCGCGCTCACAACGATCTGTTAAATAGACAGTTATATAAGTGGCTTACGACAGATGGCGAACAAAAACAGACAGGAAAAAGGCATCTTATTAAGATCAGGTCTTCGGAGGAGGCGTTAAGCCAAGCGGTTACTCGTACACTTTCACGCCGTTTGAAGGGTTGGCTTTTTCTTTCTCGAATTCTTCTATGAGCCTCATCGTTATCTCTCCTGCTTTTCCACGACCTATGATCCTCCCGGCGATCTTAGTTACCGGCACGATCTCCGCTCCAGTTCCGGTAATGAAGACTTCATCAGCCGTGAGAAGCTCGAATGGAGTAATGTCCTTCTCCTCGACGTCGTATCCAAGCCTTTTGGCGAGCTCGATTACAAAGTTTCTAGTTATTCCGGGAAGGGCTCCCGTAGTGGTTGGAGGCGTCATGATCTTCCCGTTCTTGACTATGAATATGTTCGTGGCCGTGGTCTCGGATACGAATCCTCGGTCATCGAGCATTACGGCATCGTCCGCGCCCGCTGCTATCGCCTCAAGCTTCGCCAAGATGCTGTTCAAGTAATTCATGGATTTTATCTGATGGGTCGTCGCATCGACCCTATCCCTTTTAACCGATGAGATAATCAGCGAGACCCCCTTCATCTTAGACTCCCTTCCGTATAGAGGAAGCATGGGCTCGGCGATTATTATGACGTTTGGTTTTCCGCACTTCCTAGGATCGAGCCCTAGATCTCCTACTCCTCTGGTCACTAGAACTCTTATATACGCATCTCGGAGGTTGTTCTTCCTTAAGGTTTCTAGGATGGCGTTAATCATCTCCTCCTTGGTGAGGGGTATCTCCAGCATTATGGCTTTGGCAGAATCGTAGAGCCTGTCGATATGCTCCCTGAGCTTGAAGACTACCCCGTTATACGCTCTTATTCCTTCAAAGACCCCATCTCCGTAGAGGAATCCATGATCATAGACTGAGATAGCTGCCTTACTCTTCGGATAGAATTCTCCGTTAATATATACCAGCGGCTCACGCTCCATGGCTTTTCCGGTTTAGTAACCGTAAATAAGATTTACTACGGCGGAATCCCGGCTCGGAAAATCGTAATCCATCAGCCTTATCCCTAGGCTCGCGAATCCTTTTAGCCTTCATCTACGCAAGTCTCCCTAGAATGGTCGATGAACGATACATTCTCGACGAAATCGATCATAAAATCATAGAGATCCTCCGTAGAGATGGCCGTAAGCCGTTTATCGAGATAGGTCGAAGTATAGGCTTATCCGAGGGAGCTGTCAGGCGGAGAGTGAAGCTCCTTCAAGAACGCGGAATAATAAAGAGGTTTACGATAGAGGTCGATAAAGGCTACGGCGTTAGGGCGGTTACATTCCTCCAATTCGAGCCGAGTCTCCCCCCAAAGCGTATAGTTGATGAAATTGCCAAGATAGCGGGGGTTGAAACCATTTATGAGCTAACTGGAAGATTTGACGCGCTCGCGATACTATCAGCCCCAAGCATAATCGAGTTAAATGAGCGGATAGATAAGATTAGAAACATTGAAGGGGTCAAGAATACTGAGACCGCAGTAATCCTCAGAGTAATAAGCTAGACCTCCTTTGATAGGGGGAAGACTCTAAAAGAGGCTTTCAAAAACCCTATAGCTGGAGGAGAAGCCAAAGATGGTTTTATACGAGGAGAGATGGGAGCTTGGAAGGCTCGTAACCTTCGTCCCAAATAAGAAGACTCCAATCTATAACTGGTTTTTTCTTTAAGGAGGGTTTCTCGCGGGAATTCGTCCATCTGATGTTAGATTATTTCGGAGCATCGCCTGGGTCTAGGGTTTTGGATCCCTTCCTCGGCTCTGGGACGACGCTTCTCGCATGTAAGGAATTGGGTATAGATGGGGTTGGAGTTGATGTAGCTCCCTTAGCGGTTTTCGTCTCGCAGGTCAAGATCGCCGACTACGACATAGAGGAGCTTAAAAGGACTGCTAGATGGCTTCTAGACCAGCCCTTCCGCAGACCCGACCTCTCCCAGATTAGCGGATTCGTTAAGCAATTCTTCCTTAAACCATCTCTCGAGGATATAATCTTCTTCAGGGAGAAGATCCGGGAGATAGAGGATCCGGTTGTTAAAGGATTCTTCACCCTCGCATTAATGAATGCCGCCATGAAGGTTTCATTCGCCTATAAGGATGGCGCGGTCCTAAAGGTTGTTGAGAAGCCTGTCCCACCATTCAGGAAATTCTTTAAGCGTGTGATAAAAAAGATGATCAGAGATCTTACGAAGCTCAGCTTCAAACCATGCGATCTAAGGGTTTACCTCGGCGACGCGAGGAAAATGGATTTCCTAGAGGATGAGTCTTTCGATATCGTAATCACGTCGCCCCCATATCTGAATAAGATCGAATACACGAAGGTCTATCGAATAGAATACGAATTGTTCTTTGGGGACGTGAGGATAGATCCTATGAGATCTTATCTCGGCCTCAATCCTAAGAATGTAGTCGATCAGTTTCCAGAGCTTAATCTCCCGGAGGTTGCTAAAGCCTACTTTCATGATATGCGGCTTTGTCTGGAGGAGGTTTTCCGGGTTCTTAAGCCTGGTGGGAGGGTTGCGATGGTCGTCGCTGGCGGGGTCTTCCCAGATAGAGTCGTCGAATCAGATAAGCTCGTAATGAGGCTTGCCGAGAGGGTTGGATTCGAAGGTGAGCGGATAATAGCCGTGAATAAGAGGGTTGCGACGACTAGGAGGGTGATTAAGATAGGCGAGGCTAGGGAGAGCATTCTCATAATGAGCAAGCCTGCAGGTTAGCATGATCTCAACTGATATATCCGAGCTAACCTAATTCTAACCGGATTATGCGAATAATAGGCTATAGCTCTGGAGACGAATACGATTACGGATTCCTAGTAAAGCCTGATAGCTTTATCCCGAGATACTTCGTCGAGGACGTGCTCCGCATAAGCCTCCCAAGAGAGGTTAAAGCCCTCCTACCAGATAAAGAGCTTCTCGAGCTCATAGACTCCATAACCGGAAGAATACCGATCGAGTCATTCCCAGTAGATAGCGTCCATCTCGAGCCGCCGATACCCAATCCCGGAAAAATAATATGCCTAGGATTAAACTATCATGATCACGCCGAGGAGGCTAGAGTGGATCCGCCCGAAGGGCTACCGATATTCCTCAAGCCCGCAACCGCCCTAACAGGACCATATGACCCGATAATAAAGCCGAAGCAGGTCCAACAGCTAGACTACGAGATAGAGCTCGCGGTAGTCATGGGAGATAGATGTAAGGATATCAGCCCATCAGAAGCAGAAGACTATATCTTCGGCTACATGATCCTAAACGACGTATCCGCCAGAGATATACAATTCAAAGACTGCCAATGGACTCGTGGAAAGATTCTCGATACATTCGCTCCGGTAGGCCCATGCATAGTATCGAAGGATGAGATAGGAGATCCTCATAACCTTAGGATGCTGACTAGGGTGAATAACGAGATTCGGCAAAGCTCGAATACATCGAAAATGATTAGGAAGATCCCTGAGATAATCTCGATCCTGAGCCAGGGAATGACCTTAGAGCCGGGAGACATAATCTCAACGGGAACACCTTCAGGAGTTGGAATATTCCAGAAGCCGAGTCCGAAGCTTCTCAAACCAGGGGATACGATCGAGATGTGGATAGAGAGGATAGGGGTGATCAGAAACCCGGTAATCTCCCTCGACTAGCTTAAGACATTCAAGGAGATTAAGGTGGAAAAATCTATAAACCCATTATTAGGCAGTCCAGCTGATCCAGATGAGCTTAAGAAGATTCGATGTGATAATTGTCGGAGGCGGGCCTGCAGGCGTCTCTGCTGCTAAGGCATCAGCTTCGACTGGTGCTAGAACCCTCCTGCTTGAGAAGAATCCTTTGATAGCGGCCTTAAAGCCCTGCGGCCAGGCGGTTAGCAAGAAGACCTTGGAGACCGCTGGGGTGAAGCCTGTCTCAGGTCTCATAAT
>Ga0190313_1000080_pt1 | contig 60336 bp, 49 predicted proteins | sample 4870071011_MG_FD_169989 | JGI IMG/M metagenome (GOLD analysis project Ga0190313, IMG submission 169989) | Hydrothermal vent sediment bacterial communities from Southern Trench, Guaymas Basin, Mexico - 4870-07-10-11_MG | ecosystem: Environmental > Aquatic > Marine > Hydrothermal vents > Sediment ...
GGGAAGAGGAATAAACCTCCGAGTCTAAGTTTCTCTTCTTGGATCTCCTTCAAGAATGGGAGGATGTACGCGTATTTTGCGAGGTCTATCTCTAGGTAGTATTCCCTCGGGATTATCGTTATCCTCAGCTTCGAGCCCTTTAGCCTAAAGAGCGTCGACTTCACATAAACGAACTTCTTCCTCAGCCTTGGTTTCCGGGCTCTCTTTCCTCTCCTGAGCTTCTTCCTGTATGATCTCACGAGGCCCTGCATCTGGTTTATTGCAGAGTCCACGTAGTGCGCCGCGTAATTCCATTCCCTGAGGAGCTTATCGCGCAATTGTCTCCCCTCTTTGCTCGTGAGCTTTTCAGAACTGAGTATTTTTTGAAGTGCTTTTCTTGCTATTTTGTGATATTCCTCGATGAACTCCAGGATAACCTCGTCTGCTTGGAACGGGATTGAATATGCCCTAACAATGGTTCCAGGCCTCCCACACCTTTCAGGGCCCGGAGAATCCCTGGAGGATGCCACTATAAGTCCCTCCGATATCCTTGAACACGTGCTCTTAATTTTTAAATGTTTTGTCCCTCAATGACATGCAAAACGCTCACAAAGAAAAGAACAGTTTCATAAGGCAATTACTGGTGGCCTCTTCCTCGTAGGCAGGCCATGAGGACTCATCGGCCTACTCACACTTCGCTAATGTCATCTTAAGTCACTGAAGGCATTATTGGTCCACTGAGCTGATTCGTGATCATTGCCCCTTTCAGGTTTAACAAAATGGGAACTAAATTCTCCATAAAGGAGAAACTAGCCCCCGTCCTTCCTGAAAAGAAACATACACTAAGATTTCATCCGTTTCATCAAGAATTATCAACGTCATCTTCAGGCTCCTCAGGACTATATATGTTTTTTCACTCAATGACACTAGGAGACCCAATCTCCTAGTACCCAACCGTACTACCCTTTACTAATGGGCCTTTTAATTTATATAACTCTGACCTCCTCCCCGCCCTAAAGGGCGAGGCTTCCAGCCCGCAGTGGAGATGATAAAACGAAAATCTTTGATATGATAAAAGAATCATTGAAAAAAAAACAGAGAATTATTGAGGGAAACCCCTTAAGACCTTAGATATCATTCCAAGTTAACTTTAGCTCCCTGTTGGCCTTTGCCTCGTTGATACGTCTCACCCTCGTATTGTGCGGTGCACTTCTAACGATCTCCGGATCCTCGCTGATTATCCTCTGTAAAACCTCTGCATACCTATCTAAGTCCATCTTGCTTTCAGATTCCGTCGGCTCTACCATAAGAGCCTCTTCTACAATTAATGGGAAGTACATTGTGGGCGCATGGATGCCGTAGTCTAAAATCCTCTTCGATATGTCCATGGCCCTTATTCCTCTCTCCTTATGAAGTCTTTTCGCTGATGCTACGAATTCATGCTTTTTTAGAGGCTTTCCGGGAACTTCAATGAACTTCTCAACCTTTGACTTTAAGTAATTTGCGTTTAGAACTGCCTGCTCCGTGACCTTCTTAAGGTCATTGCCAGCCATCTTTATGTAAACATAGGCCTTTAGGAGCACCAGGAAATTCCCGTAGAACATCTTAACTTTTCCTATGCTCTTAGGGATCTCATAGTCCAAATAGTACCTTTCTCCTTCCCTTGAGACTATGGGCACGGGCAGGTACTCCTTCAGAAAGCCCTTCACTCCTATAGCACCTGCTCCAGGGCCTCCTCCTCCATGGGGTGCTGAGAACGTCTTGTGAATGTTTATGTGAACCATGTCAAATCCCATGTCCCCAGGCCTTGTATATCCCATGATCCCGTTGAGGTTCGCTCCATCATAGTATAAAAGGGCTCCTTGATCGTGAAGCATTTCCGCTATTTCAAGTATGTTGTCCTCAAAGATTCCGAGGGTGTTTGGATTTGTGAGCATCATTGCAGCAGTTCTCTCTGAGATTGCGCTTTCTAGAGCCTTTAGATCAACAGTGCCATCCTCCCTGGATGGTATCTCTACGACCTTATATCCAGCCATTGCTGCAGATGCTGGATTTGTACCATGCGCGGAGTCAGGAACAATGACCTCCGTGCGATCCTCGCCACGATCCTCAAAGTACGCTCTGGCTATAAGCATGCCGACAAACTCTGCATGAGCACCTGCAGCAGGCTGGAGTGACACGGCATCCATTCCAGTGATCTCCGCTAGCATGTTCTGTAGCTCATACATAATCCTCAGTGCCCCCTGAACTGTGGACTCGTCCTGATATGGATGAATATATGCAAACTCAGGGAATTTTGAGACTAACTCCGAGATCTTCAGATTATACTTCATCGTACATGACCCAAGAGGATACGTTCCAATGTCTATTCCGTAGTTCATCTGGGATAATTTGGTGAAGTGCCTCACCACTTGTGGCTCAGTTACCTCTGGGAGTGGCAATTCTTCCCTCAACCATTCCTCTGGAATGTCCACGTCCACTTCTGGTATGTCAACTCCCACAGCTCCCTTTATGCTTAGCTCCTTTATTAACGGTTCCTCATATCTTGCCTGCCTGTACACTCTCGTACACCTCCCTCAGAGCACTTATTAGCTTCTCATAATCCTCGTCACTATGTACCTCCGTCGTGGCGTAGAGGGTAACACTATAGAGCTCTGGAAATTCCTCTGCTAGAATTAGCCCTCCATGAACCCCCCGACTCAGCAAGCCCTCGTGAATCACGTGAGGGTCTATCTCCGACAGGACTGTGAACTCATTAAAGTGATAACCCTGGAAGTAAGGTGCTTTAAAGCCCTCAAGTGAGTCTATCAATCTCATGAGCTTCTTTGCCTTATATATGTTGAGCTTTGCAAGTCTTCTTAGTCCATGTTTCCCTAGAAGTGAGAGATATACTGCAGATGCTACTGCACAGAGCGCCTCGTTTGTACATATGTTAGAGGTTGCCTTGTACCTTCTTATGTGCTGCTCCCTTGCTTGAAGTACCATTAAGAATGCCCTCTTGCCCTCAGCGTCCTCTCCCATCCCTATTAGCCTTCCTGGCATCTTCATCACGTACTTCCTCTTTGTGGCAAATATTCCGAGGAGAGGGCCTCCAAATCCTGGGGGATTTCCAAGAATTCCTCCCTCCCCAACAACAATATCTGCATCGAAATCACTTGGTGGCTTTAGGACTCCAAGCGCTATGGGATCCACGCCAATTATAAGAAGGGCTTTCTTTTCCTTTGCAATGTCAGACGCCGTTCTCACGTTTTCGTTAATTATTCCAAAGAAGTTCGGATACTCAACGTAGACGGCAGCAGTATCCTCGTCAACGGCATCCTTGAGGCATTCCTCGTCAAGGATTCCTTTTTCTGGGTCATATGGTACCTCAACGATCTCCATGTTGAGTCCTTTTATGTAGTTCTCGAGAACGCTCTTCTTCTCCCAGTTTATGTGCTTTGGTATCACAATTTTCTTTCTTCTGTTTATAGAGTAAGCCATCCTTGCAGCTTCACCCAGAGCAGTTGCACTGTCATACATTGAGGCGTTTACAACCTCCATGCCTGTAAGATCTGCTATGAGACTTTGATACTCAAAGAGCGCTTGAAGCATTCCTTGGCTTATCTCGGGCTGATATGGCGTGTACGAAGTGTAGAACTCAGACCTTGATATAATCTCTATGACCGCTGAGGGAACGTAGTGTATTTTAAGACCTCCACCGAGAAACACGGGCATGTCCAGAGCGCACTTGTTCATCCTTGCAAGAGCCCTTAGCTCCCTGAAAACCTCATATTCACTCTTTCCATTGCCAATGTTAAACTCCTTTCTCACCTTTTCTGGAATGTCTGAAAATAAGTCCTCTATAGAAGACAAGCCAAGCTCCTTTAGCATTTCCTCACGAGAAAAAAGGGATGGGAGGAGGTGATCTACAGGCATTAAGCCTCCTCCTCTTCTATGAGTTTCCTGTAGTCTTCTGGGCTTAGAAGAGAGTTTAACTCCTCTGGATTTGACAGCTCTATTACAAAGAGCCATCCATCATCGTATGGTGACTCCATGATTTTTGTAGTGTCGTTAACTACGTCCTCATTTGTCTCAATGATCTTCCCGCTTACAGGCGCATAAATGCTCTCAGAGGCTTTCACAGAGTCTATTGTAGCTACATCAGATCCTGCCGTTACCTCTGTTCCGACTTCAGGAAGCTCAACGTAGATTATGTCTCCTAGCTTTTTCACAGCGTAGTCCGTAATACCTACCCTTACCCTGTTCTCGGACTCCTTAAGAGCCCACTCATGTGTCTTTGTATAGAGCCTATCATCCCTTATCTCATACTCCGCCATGATCCTCACCTCTTCAGAATTTAAGAAGTTTATCTCTTTTTTATAAATGGTGGCACTATGACCTTACCAGGGACAAGTTTGTTCCTTATCTTAACACTTACATCATTTCCCTCAATGGCCTCTTCCTTCTCAATGTACGCCAGGGCAATTCCTCTCTGTAGCACTGGCGAATAACCCCCACTAGACACTCTTCCTATGAGTCTCTCTCCTTTGTACACCTCAAACCCGTGTCTTGGTGGCGCCCTTGACTCGAGCACTATCCCCATGAGTAGCTCCCTTATGGACTCCTTTTTCTCCATTAACGCATCCCTTCCAATGAACTCGTGATCCCAGTCTATCACAAACTCAAGCCTAGCCTCTAGTGGCGTTCTTCCGCCTGCAAACTCATTACTTGCAAGCGCAAAGCCCATCTCAAGCCTAAGAGAATCCCTAGCTCCTAAGCCACAGGGCCTTATAGCATCCCCACCTGCCTCCATGATTGTGTCCCATATATGCACAGCCTTTTCACTTGGCATAATTATTTCAAATCCGTCTTCTCCCGTATAGCCGCTTCTTGACACTATGACATCAACTCCCGCAAGCTTGCACTCCGCAGCCCTGAAGAACTTTATTGTTGAGAGATCATAGTCAACAACCCTCTGAAGAATATCCTCAGCCTTAGGACCCTGCACAGCTATCATTGCGTACTTCTCAGTAACGATCTCCGCTATATCCTCTCCAGTGTGTTTATTTATCCACGATGCAATGATGATATCGTTTCCAGCATTAGGAACTACTATAAACTTCCCTGGAAGTTTGTATACTATCATGTCATCGATTATAGTTCCGTCCTCCTTTAGCATTAGGTTGTACTTTAGCTTATAGTTCTTCATGCCCCTAACGTCGTTTGTGAGAAGCCTGCTGAGGACGTCTTCATACTCCTCAGGAACTATTATCCTCGCCATGTGGCTTACGTCAAATATGCCCGCTGAGTTTCTTACAGCCAGGTGCTCCTCTATGATGCTTGTGTACTGTACGGGCATCTCCCACCCAGCAAACTCTGTAAACCTAGCGCCCAACTCCTTATGTCTCTCATAGAGTGGTGTTCTCCTCGGCATGAGTAACCCTCCCAAAACCTATAAACACCTATCAATTACTAACGACAAATGAGAATAAAAGACCATACATAATCATCGTGGTGACATAAATGGAGATATACTGCCCAACGTGCAACAAGCTTACGGAGCATGAGATAATAAAGATTAGGGGCAAGAAGGTAAAGGAAGGAATTGCTAGATGTAAAGTGTGTGGAACCGTACATGACTTCAGGATAGAGGACACAAGGCCTAGGGATGTGATGATAAAAACTATTATAAGCGATGTTGATAGATCTTGGACTGAAAACATAAAGTTTGAAAGAGATCGAGTTTTACGCGTTGGAGAGGACTTTTGGATAAAGGAGAAGAACATCAGGCTCAAAATAACGGCTATAGACTGTAAGGATGGCCAGAGAAGGAGGGCAGCAAAGGCCGAGGATATAGACACGCTCTGGACGATAAGATATGACAGGATCAGAGTTAAGTTCTCAGTACATCGCGGTCCAATAACGTCTTCACACTTTGTATGGATGGTTCCTGAGGAGTACATAGAGATAGGAGACGTCTACAAGTTTGGAAACCTCTATGGGGTAGTAACTAAGATAAAGACTGTAGATGGCGTCATAGATCGTGGAAGAGTTCAGGCAAAGGATGCTGTGAGGGTGTACTGTCGTGCCCTTAAGAGAAGGATCGGAAGAGCTCTTGAGGAAGAGGGAGAGACTTATTAATAGGCTCGTTAGGGAGGGGTATATTAGGAGTGATAGGGTTCGTGAGGCAATGCTAAAAGTGCCCAGACATTTATTTGTACCTCCACACCTCCTTAGGTTTGCCTACGATGATACTCCCCTCCCCATAGGTCGTAATCAGACAATATCCGCACCCCACATGGTAGCGATGATGACAGAGCTTTTAGAGCTTGAGGAGGGGCTTAAGGTTCTCGAGATTGGAACTGGAAGTGGTTATCAAGCAGCAATTCTTGCAGAGATTGTGGGGCCAAGCGGGCTAGTAATATCCGTGGAGTACTATCCAGACCTCGCAGCAGAAGCGTATAGAAGAATCCGTGCGTTAGGGTACGATAACGTCCTAGTAGTGGCCTTTGATGGGTCTCTAGGGTTTCCTCCGCTTGCTCCATATGACAGGATATTAGTTACATGCGCTGCGCCTGAATTTCCCAGACATATGCTAAGACAGCTGAAGGAAGATGGCATACTAATTGTGCCTGTTGGAGCCTCTTTCTTTCAGAGCCTTATGATCTACAGAAATGGTAGAATTGAGGACCTAGGAGGAGTTGCTTTTGTTCCAATGAGAGGAAGAAAGGGGGTCTACCCGCCGTGAGAGCTCCCAGGGCTTGGGACGCATTAGCCTCAGCTCTCCTCCAGAATCATCGAGCGGCACGTCATGTCTCTAATTTTTAAGTGTTTTGTCTCCTGATAACATGCAAAAGCCCACAAATACCTATGAAACTTATAAAAACAAGAACAGCTTCAATGAGACGTGTACTTCTAGAAAAGAGTCGTCTGACGGGCTCTAACAGACTTGTACTTCTGAAGGTTGTTCAGAACCCTGTCCCTTGAGAAGTCGTGCTCCTCACATAGTATCTCCACTACCTTCTCCTCGTCTGGCATGCGCCATTTAAGAGTGTAGTCGTCTGTAACTGGAGGGTTCAGGAAGAACTTCCTTATCTCTAGGAGTTTCTCGTTATATCTAACGCCTAATGTCTTTAGAGCCTTCTCAAGATCTCCTGCACTCTTCACGATTTCATAAGCTCTCCTAGGACCCACTCCCTCTATTCCCTCGTTGTAGTCAGTTCCTATTAGTATCGCTATGTCAATGAGCTGTTCTCTAGAAATCTTCAGAGCGGAGAGCATGTCATCTAAAACTATGAGCTCAGGCTTTACCTCAACGTAGACCTTCTTTCCAGGGAGCTTTCTTCTCCCCGTTACTGTAAGATTTCTTATAAGCCTTGGACTGCCGAAGAGCAGTGAGTCATAGTCTTGGGAGACTGATGCATAAACATCCCCCTTTCTTGCCATGTAAGCTGCCTGTGCCTCCCCCTCCGAGGGGGCCTGAACGTATGGTATTCCAAGGGCCTCTAGAAGCCTCTTAGCGTCCTCTATCATTTCAGGCGTTAACCTCGCGGCCATGGAGGCATACTTTCTCGCTTCCTCAATTCTTCCAGCTTTTAATGCTTCCATGTATCTTCTCTCAGCCTCCTCTCTTCTCTCAATCCTTTCTTCAATTTCTCCTCTTTTAAACGGTGGAGGCTCTCCATCAAAAACGTAAACAGGCTTTATCCCAGCCTCAACTAGGTTTCCAGTCCTGTAGAAGAGCCCGCTAAGATGTGACGTTATCCTCCCCTGCCTGTCCATAAGAGGCGTCCCATCAGGCTGTCTTATAGTAGTTAGGAACTGATACAGTGCATTAAACGCATCAATAGCAACGACCTTTCCCAGTAAACCTCTTATCTCAACTTCTTTTATGATCCCCTCAGGAAGAATCCTCCTAAGATCACTTACACCCATCCTCACACACCTTACTTCTTAATTCTAACTTTGAACCCACAGTTTATACATCTTATGATACCCTCAACATCGTCGTACTCAAGATAAAATCCACACTTAGGGCACATCTTATTGCTCACAAGCTTTGATATCCAGTAATCTCGATACTCCTCGTCCTCAATAGCTCTTCTGAGAAGCTCCTCATCGTAGGGGGAGTAAACAAACTCCCTAAGGGCATCAAAGTCATACCTATGTCGTGGGATAATTCCCGGGAGTGCTACCCTTCTCCTGGAGAACATACTCCTAGCCCTGGGCTTTGGCCTATAGGCAGCTCCCATCCCCTTCTTATATATTAAATAGGCATAAACAACTCCTCCTATAGCACCTCCAACGTGTGCAGTATACGCTGTGGGAAGCGCTGGTTGGAAGAAGACTGCAAATACCTGCATGAGTATTATTATGAAGGCAGCAACCCCTATGGGAACTGCAGGAAGTGGTATGAACCAGAAGAACATTGTCACTCTGTGATGTGGAAAGAGGACCGCGTAGGCTGCGAGTATACCGAATATTGCTCCAGATGCTCCTATTAGTGACGCCCTAAGCATGAGACGCGTTATCTCGGGGCCATATATGCTCCTAAGGAGCGTTAGGGTTATCACAACGTGAGTAAGCTCTGCGGTTATTGCAGAGAGTATGAAAACCTTCATAAATTCCCTTTTGCCGACGATGGCTTCAAAGCTTGAACACAGAAACAGTAATGCTATCGAGTTAAAGAACCAGTGCATGAATCCACCATGAACAAATATGGACGTTATAATTGTATACACAGCCCACGGCTTTATGGCTATAATGGCGGGGTTAAACCCTAGGTACTCGTACATGGGGTATCCAAGCCCACTTCCTATTGAGACCAATATTGTGGCGACCATACTTAGGAGGACAACGCTCATGGAGACTGACAGGGGCGTAAACCTATAAAGATAATAAAAGAGGGCTATAAGGGCTACTCCCGTTATCACTGGAACTAGAACATCGGAGCTCAGATACAACGGCATCACCCCTTCTTTACAGTCATGTAGTACGCAAGGCCTATGGCAACTACTGCCGCCACGACTATTATTGCTATTACAGCTCCTGACGGGAACTTAGGCTGAGCTTTAGTAGGAGCTACTCCATAGAGGCCATCTCCTGGAACCTCTGCTCTAAAGTACTTATAGCCTTGCGGCCCAACGCCAAGGTACTGTGTACTAACGGCCTTCCATGAGTGATCCTGTTGATCATAGTAGAAGAGTGAGACCTTGGTCTCTCCACCAAGGCTATCAACAACGTCTTTGCTGAGCTTGAACTCAATCATGTTAACGGAGTTCTCTGGAAGGGATGAGACGTATATGAAGCGCACTCCATCAAGGTCCTCCACTGGAGACATGTCATATACCTCCCAATAAACAAGGGCGCTGTTCTTCAGGAATAGCCTTGTGAAGACCACATCATTTACTGCTATAGTTTGATTACCGCGCTTAACACCGCTCTGAACTACATGACCAGTCCAAGGTGGCTTTATAGGAGTTGGTGATGGGCTTGGGCTTGGTGAAGGACTAGGCGATGGGCTAGGTGAAGGCGATGGGGATGGACTTGGGCTCGGCGATGGGCTAGGTGATGGACTTGGCGACGGTGAAGGTGAGGAGGGAGGGGATATCTCAATGTCGAAGACCTTCTCTGCAGTGTTTCCTCCATAGTCGGTAACCTTAATGTACACCCTGTGATATCCATAGGGTACCTGAAAGACAAGATATCCAGAGGCGTCGTAGTACACGTCCTTCACTGGCGTGTTATCGACGAGAACTTCATAGCTTGATATCCCCGTGAACTTGTCGTAGATGGAGACGTAAACGGTTGAGTCCTCTACTGTAAAGTTACCTATTACTGGAGGCGTTAGGTCGACCTTAAATGACACCTTCGTGACCTTGCCTACGTTTCCTAGATCGTCTACTCCTCTCACAAATACCTTATACTCACCCTCATCCAGATCCTCTAGAAGGGCTTCTCCCCTTCCCCCCTCCTCGACGTCAAAAGCCTTCCATGTAAAGCCCCCATCTAGTGAGTACTCGAAGTATAGGATATCGTTATCACTTGAGCGGGCAATAAGCCTTATTGGCATATCATTGGCCCCAAAGATGTCTCCGTTCTTTGGAGAAAGGATCGTCACAGTGGGCCCTGTCCTATCAACTTGAATCGTAACTGTGATCACGTTCACGTTTCCCGCCATATCTGTCGCTACTATCTTGTACTTATAGTCCCCCTCGTTAAACAGATTATCTTCTACTATTATTTTTGCAGAAGTTGTCATCTCTGTGAACGTCTTCGCAGCCTTAATCTCTCCGTTCTTATAAACTTCATATGACTTCAGGGCTACGTTATCTGTCAGCGTTACCGTGAACGATATGGACACATCCTTGGTTCTATTAAAGGTAAACGGCACGTCTATCTTAGGTGGCGTTGGATCATAGATTACAGTGACGTTTTCAATGCTTCCCTTATTCCCTAAATCATCAACGCCTCTAAACTCTATGAGATGACCACCAACACCATACTGCGAGAGATCTATGTCTACCTCAGCCGATCCTGTGGGAGAATCAATGAAAGCCCACGCTCCCCTGTCTACTCTGTACTCAAAGCCAATACAGTCTTCACTCGGCGATGAAAGCTTAAGAGCAAGCGTTGTGTTAACGACATATGCGGTGTACTCATACCACGGTAGAAAAACGCCATTAAGCACTTGGTATGTAACCGAGGGACCCATTGTGTCCACTATATAATACCATCTCTTCTCTGCGACATTTCCTCCGTAGTCCTCAAGGTACACGTAAAACTCATAAGTTCCATCAGCAAGGTCTGATATAGGCTGAAGGGCTATAGAGTACACGTACACTTGAGTGCCATTTATTATGAGCGAGTGATAGTCCTTAACATACATTTTCCACTCAGTTAGATTCTCTATGGGAACGCCATTTATTCTCACGTCCATTACCTTAAGCCCCAGATCCTCACTGTAGTTAAATATTATCGTTGGCCTTGGGTTATTGTACCTCCCTGACGGCGGATAGTAGCTGTGAATTGTTACTGGATAGCTGTCCTCCTTGTTTGTGACTAGGATCTTCAGCGTTTCCTCCCCCTTGTTTCCGTAGTAGTCATATGCTACTACCCTTATGTAAAGCTCACCTATGCTCGTAGGCACGTACGTAGCCCTGTACTTGTTGGGCCCTATCTTTGACGTTGAAAGCTCTATCTCAGAGCCATACTGCCCCTGCTTCACGTATATGCTAACAGCCTCTATCAGGAAGTTCTCATCTATGTAGACCGTTATGTTCATCTTCTCCCCTGGCCTCGCAATGCTCCCTGGGGTAGGGGTTAAGAAGATTATCTGAGGGCTCTCGTTGTCCACGTCTGGCAAGTAGAACTCACTTGGATACGGCTTTGTCATAAGGGAGTTATACAGGATCTTCTTCACTACAAGATATCTCGCTCTCGGATCTCTAATTTCTGGGGGCAGAGGGAAGAACCCATTAATAGTCTTGTACGATGGTATTAAGTTCTCATAGAGAGAAGTTCCATTCTCATCTAGGACATCAAAGAATATTATTGCATCATCAACTGGTGTCCCATTTTCCCAAATAAGCCTCACATACCAGTTCTTCTCAAGATATGGGTCGCTAAGGGCCTCCTTGGGTATCTCAGTGAACACATCCCCCTTATTGTTTATGATGTACATCTTCACAGAAGCTGACATAAAGGCGCTCTCAGGACTGCTACTTCCATGTGGAACCATGATTGTAGACATCACAACGAGCACTATAAGCAACATGCTAAGGATGCTCTTCATTAGCTATCACCAGCCTTATAATTGAACAAGGAGATCGTGAGGCGGATTTGTCAGTTCTATTTTAGATCCAAATAATTATATAGATATTTTCATAGGAGCTTCAACAAACTCTGAGAACAAGACCCTAAAAGCTCTATAGAGAATAAGCCCTTAAAACAAAAATTTAAAGAAAAAGAAGTTTACGAAATAAAGCGAAGAGGATAGAAGTCTGAAGCCTCTGTTGAGGTAGTTCCTATAGGATACACTGTGAACTCCAGTGATGTCCTGGACTCAGTGAATGGCAGTACAGATCCTGCTGGTCCTAGCTCTATGAACCTGTCCCAGTCATGTAGTGTTATGACCATCACGTAGTCTCCGCTAGGCATCGATGGAGGTATGACCATCATTATTCTCACAGTCCTCTCCTCGTATGGCGCTAGCTGCACGTATGCCGTCGTAACAGTCCACTCACCGCCGACAAATCCAGTACCAGTACGATAGATGCTTATGTAGATCGTTATGTTTGCAGGTAGCGGCGTCTTGGAGACAAGCGTTATGTCTATGTAGAATGGTAATCCAGGCGTGATCACATCTCCGCCAACTGGGGTTGGTCCCTCAACGCTCTTGATGGTCACATATGGATAGTACGCCTTTATGGTGAACGTTATCTCCTCAGTGAATATCAGCGTTCCGTTCACATAGATCTCAGCTACGAGCTTAGCTGGAGTGTCCTCCTTAAAGAGCGATGGCATGTACTCGAACGTGACCTTGCCCTCAGTGTCCGTAGTCACGTTGTCCACAATTACCTTTACGGATGATCCAGCGACCTCCTTAACCGTGACCTCTGCTCCGTAGATCACTCCATAGCTCTCGTTGGACACGGTCACAGTCACATTGTAAATGTTGTATGCCTCTACGGTCTCAGGTACTCCCTCTATTACGGCAGTGTCTGGCAGTGGCTGTATCACGATCGTCACGTTCTTGTATATCGTGCCGTAGGTGACGTTAACCCACGCTGCAGTGTCAAATGCTACTGGCCATATGGTCACGGTAACGGACTCATTGTTGTACGTAGCCGTGGCTGAGGCAACTATGCTCTCGGACGTCACAATGCTCACGGTATACTTTCCATATGCTGGGTTGTTGAACTCGTCGTAGAGCGTTATCGTGAGCATAATTGGCTCAGTCACAAGCGCTGGTGAAGGCTCGAACTCAACTCCAATGCTCTCAGGAGCTCCCGCGCGGATCTCTATTTCTGTGCTTCCTACCTCATTGCCGTTGTAGTATGCTGTTATCTTCTCAGTAACCTTAGACACTCCTATGTATGCAGGTGCAGTGTACTCCACGGTTACCGTTCCGTCAACGCCTGTCTCTACGCTCATTGATTCGAGTGTTCCGTACACAGTCTCCAGCGTTATAGGCGCATATGGCACTGCGACCTCGAAGGAGCTCAGTCCGAAGTATGACGTGAACTTGCCATCAGTCTCGTTGTAGTAGGCCGTGATCGTTATTGATACGCTCTCGTTAACAGTCATAACATCAGGCGCCGTTATAATGACCTTGTTCACCTCAGGTACCATGTAGATTGTCGTGCTTCCGTAGACCTGTCCAACGGAGTACGTGGTTGTGTTTCCAGTTATAGGATCAGTGTACTCTATGAGATGAGCCTCGATCTCTATAGGACCGTATGACAGTGCCTCAAAGAGTGCCCAGTCTCCAACCTCTGGGATCTCAAGAACTCTCACAGCACCGCTCTCGTTCTTAAGCACGATCTTCCACTTGATCTTCAAGTTCTCAGCGCTAACTGGGTTGCCGAACTGGTCATATATCGTTGCCTTGAGCTTGAACTCATCGCCAACGAAGACGACGTAGTACGAGGCTCCCTCAGTGAATCCACTTGGCTCACCGTTGAGCTCTACAAGGTTAAGCTTCACCTCTGCAGGCTGTGCAGGTATGACCTCTATTGTTCCTATGGACCATGTGTAGTTGTTGCCCTTCTCGTCCTCAACGTACACGTATATCGTGTACGTTCCTGCTGTCTTAGGTAGCGTTACGTTAATCGTGCCGTTCCAATAGTTAGACTCCGTCGTGCTTGAGTATGAGCTTATTGTGGTCTCGTTGTAGTTGTCTCCTATGCTTACATTAATTATCTTAGGCGCTGATGGCCAGTCGCTCACGTTGAGGTTAATTGATACCGTGGTGTTGGCAGCTCCTCTCTCTGGATAGGATGACCACACGACCTCTGGAGCTGCGTTGTCCACCTTAACCTGTAGCGTTGTGATGTTCTTGTTGCCAGCCACGTCAGGCACACTTATCGTTATGTTGAGCTGTCCAGTGGCTCCTAGATCAGGAACTACTGTGATGTTCACCCATCCATTAGTCTCATTGTAGACTATCGTTGCTCCGCTTACGTTAATAGCGCTGACATCAGCAGTTATGTTTGCCCAGTCCACACCAGTGCCGCTATCGCTTACCGTGTAGTTGAAGTACAGCAGCTCTCCATCCTTGTATACCTTATTGAGGTCAGAAACGGCGTTTTCTGTAAGCTCTGGTGGCTTGTGGTCAAGCCAGACGTTAGAAACTGTTGCACTGTCAGTGTGAGCGTCCTTTGTGACTACATATACCTTGAAGTCCACTTGCTGTTCATAGTACTGTCCAGTGATTCCTAGCTTCTCCTCAAGCGTTGCGTTGTCTATTGTAACCTCAGTTGCAGTAGTGCTGAAGTTGTACACTATTAGCTCATACCCACTACCCGCATCTGCGTATACTATGTATCCAGTATAGTTCTCTGTGCCGTTAGGTATTCTCCAGGACAGCTTTACACAGCCATTAGGCTGCGGAGTTGCTGTGAGATTAGCTATCTCAATTGTCTGTGCGCTTATGTTGTATAGTTCAATACCAGAGGCTTTTGCCCCATTATTACCTTTATAGTCTATAGCTCCCCATGTTACTGCTAAAGATTTCTCTGTGCTTATTACACTTGAATCTATTCTTAAAGTAACGTTCACATAATAAGAGAACTGATCTTTCCTCTTTACCTCAACATTGCTTATCGTGAGATATGTTCCTGGAGATGACGTAGTAACTATATAGTCTCCACTTGTCAATGTTTCGTTTGTCACAGGATCCTTGAGGAACTCTACGCTAGTTCCTACTTTATCACCTGCTATTGCATATGATACGTTGAAGTAGTGTATGTGCTCATCATGCACTACGTAGGAGAATATAATGTCCCTATCCACTGGCAGGTAGTTAGTTAGTGTCATGTTGATGTCCCCTTCACCTACTGGCACTAGTATTATTGGCCCACTTACTTCAGGCCCCACCTGGTCATCTATAGTTACCGTATCATTGTATGTCGTGTTATAGTTTGCAGCCCAATCATAAACTTCAGCAGTGTAGTTAGGCGTGCTTCCTACGCTTACATTATAGTCATAGAACTTGATGATTAAGCTACCCTGCTCTACGGTTAATCCAAGAACATATGAGTCCTGTGAAACTAATGTGCCCTTATTAGCATCATAGGTTATGATTGGCGTGCCGTCTCTCTTAATAACTATGCCTGAAATGTTAATGCTTCCGTAATCCTCATAGTTGTCTGTAATCGTTACCACAACATAGGCTGCTCCTTTCTCATAGTTTGTCACATCAACAGTTACGCTAGGTTCTGTCTGATCTACGATGATGAGCCCTTCGCTATTGTTATAATAGTTCCCTGCCTCGTCACTTACATTGAAGTACACCTTGTAGATACCCTCCGTACCATTGGAGACAGTAATGTTAAGCCATACCTTGTATAAATAGTCGCTAATCTGTACATGGTCTTTTGAAACTACAGTATAATCAGTACCTGACTTCCAAACATCACTGCTGTTAGTGTAGTTAACAATGTAAACGTCAACGCTTGGCCAGTTAACATTCGTATAAGTCCCATTAACTAGGTATACAAGGCTTATGTTATATGTAGTGCTAGGATACTGGTCGCCAGCTCCAGTAAAGATATCACTCTCATTCCTCTGGAATTCTATTGTTGGAGGAGTCCTATCTATGGTGAACGTTGTGTTCGCACCCATTCCCCAGACATTCCAGTATCCTCCATAGTATGGGAATACATGAACCTTGTACTCTCCATCTGTTAGCGTGCCTATTTCACTAGTTAGCGTGGTATAATTAGTCCAGTTGTGTTCAGTCTCAAAGTCCGCTATGTTCTCACCATCTTTCTCAACAATGACCCTATACTTAGTTACTCCTTTGTCTGAGAAGTCCGTCCAAGTGACGTTTAGATCCTCAAGTTCATTCGCTGAGATCTTATCATCTGGAAGCACTGTAAAGTCACTCTGGGTTAGCGCCTCAGTTACATAAACATAAATGTTGTGAGTCTCCTTATAGCCATCACTCTGGTTAACGAAGACTACTGTTATCACTCCAAATGACGGAGTGTTTATTCTACTAACGTCAAAGTATATATCTTGAGTGCTACCAGCGCTGAGAGAGAACTCAAGAACGTTCTCAGTAGCTGATGGTGATGTTCCAAGAAGTATTCCGTTAGTAGATGATATGTTCACACGAATATCATACTTAGCTTCTATAGTAAGCAGTCTTCCAGCGTTCTTTACAGGCTCGTATGTCCCATCACTAGTCACATAGTAGACGTCATCATTAGCGTTAAAGGCCACAACAATTTCACTATCTCTGGCCACTGATGCATTCCCTGTGTCCACCAGGATCTTCGCTAGCGTTTCATTGTATATTAGCTGTTCGCCACTGGGGGTCACTGCGCTGTTGGCCCTAGTTGGGGTAAAAGCTGGATATGTTATTACTAACGAGATTACCAGAATTACTGCTATCAATGCACTAAAGAACCTATTCCAGCGCCTAGTACCTAACATATAAGGTGACCTCCTTTATCAACATACTGTTACTTACGAGCTATTATATCACTATAGTAAGTTTATCCTTAAAATCATATTTAAGACTTCCTCTTATTAATGCTAGCGACATTTAGCGAATCTTAAAAAGAGGATTCGCACAAGGGACTAAGAAGTGTTTGAGGATTCCATATTAAAATGTAATTTCATGATGGTATACCATCAAAGCATGGCTTCCGTTATACCCTCTAGACATCCAGCTAGCCATTTGACTTTTAAGATTTAGATATATGCTAAAAAGGGTCATAGCCCTACCTTAATCTCTTGATCATTATCAGGGCATCCTCGCCGTTACTATAATAACCTTTCCTAACCCCCCAGATCTTATATCCGTGCTTCTTGTAGAAGCTTATTGCAGCTGTGTTCGAAATTCTCACCTCTAAGTACGCGTACTCAGCACCCCTGCTAGTGCACTTTTCCTCAAATGTTCTTAGGAGCAAGCTCCCTATACCCTTTCTTCTAAATTCAGGATGTACTGCTATGTTCATAAGATGCCCTAAAACAGCGCTTCTCGTGCGTTCAACGCGAAATATTGCAAACCCAATAACCCCATATTTTCTGTGCTCTGCGACAACAATCTTCGCACCCATGTTTTGGACTGCAATGAACGCTCTCATGGACCATGGATACTTAAACGACAAAACCTCTATCTCATAAATCCTTCTAAGATCATCTTCCCTAAAGTCCCTGACCGTGACCTCTGAAACTGGAGCCTGCATAAACCTCTTCCTCGAGTTGACACTTAAAAATGTGGCCATATGGGGATAAGAGGTTTTTGTGCTCACATAAGAAGTAGATGAGAACATTTTACTATATAGAAGTTTCACTTGAATCCTAAAAATATTTTAAAAAAGGCAAAGAGAAGGGTCAGTGCCTAAAGAAGTAAAGAAGAAGCGCTCCTAGAATTCCAAGAACTGCAGCAAATGACTCGAACCCTGGTAGGACTGGTTCTGGACCTAACTTTTCTTTGTTAAAGCTGTATGTTACTGTGCTATCCTCTTCTGAACTCATGGTCGTGGTCTCCGTGGTTGTAGTCGCCGTAGTTGTGGTGTCCTCAACTGTCGGGGCCACGTTGACCTCTATTGTCTCAGATGCCGTTGCTGATGCTGATGAGGAAACATTGAAGTAGAAGGTGCCGTGAAGTGCTATGTCGTTGAAGTATCCTGGGAAGTCATACGAGTACCCTGCCTTTATGAGCACTTTCACAGTGCCCGTAAGTCCCTCGAACACATCTCCTGGGATCCTCCATACTCCGTCTCCAATGTACTCTGCGAAGTATGTAGCTCCAGTCTCAGGTATGACCACTGTAACCTTAGGTCCGCGGCGTGGCTGCTCTAAGAGCTCCATTCCTGCGAGGTATATCTTCACGTCGAGGTAGTCGACAGGCAGCTGTATCGTGCTTCCCTCAGTTACCTCACTGCCGTCTGGCTTGTAAACGTGTATCTCAAGCTGGTCAAAGTCATTGAGTATTATGTATGAGTACGTCTGCCTAGGCACGTCATAATATGCGAACCATCCGTATCCTACCTTGAACGTGTATGACACGGACATCCTGAGCACATCTGGCTGTGTGTAGTCGTCAGGTATTGTTATCGTTGCAACTCCGCTCTCGTTCGTGGTTGCAGTAAGCACTAGGTTACCGGAGTATGATGTGAGCATTATTATTGCTCCCTCTACGGGCTCATCGTCAAGGTAGGCATACACGTAGAAGGTCTCTCCTGCCTTAGCGAAGTAGTTGCTTTCAGTCCAGGATCTGTTGGGGTTCTCCACGTCTATTGACAGGACTCCAGGCTTGACTGTTATAAGCAGTGTTGCTATGGAGTCATCATACACGGCCACAACTGGCACTACGGTCTCATCCTCTACCTCTGGCATCCTCACGTCGTAGTCTCCAAGCCATGCAGGCACCTGCTCAGCCTCTACTAACTTGCCGTCAAGGTAGTAGTAGAGGCTTACGTCATAGATCGATGGATACAACGGTATTATTCCACCGCCTAGCGTCACAGTGTTCACGGCCGTTGCAAGGGTGAGACCCTGCACGTCTACTGTAACCTCAAATGGCTCAAATGTTCCATCCGTGACCTTTAGCTTAACTGGGAATGAGTCCACTCCGGCGTTGTTATTAACTGCGCTGTACGTTGCGTTAGTACCATCTGTAAACTCCACGTAGATCTCATCGGTTATCTCATAGTCCTTCGGATAGGTGAAGTACTTGTATCCCTCTACTGCCACTTCTGGTGTGGTCTCTTCAAGTGCCTGTCCGTTAACCTCAGCGGAGACTCCATCCTTAACCGCAAGGTATGTGACGCCGCCGTACTTGAATATTACTACTTTGTCCTCGAAGCCCGTTATTATCGTTGGCGCTGTTATGGTGACGTTCGTGAGGTTTATCTCCTCGCCCGTTATGTTCACGACTACCGTGACCTCTATGCTCTCTCCAGTGGTCATCGTAGTGAGAGGCTCTCCATTGTAGTACACGCCTATTGAGCTTACCTTATACACAGTGACTGTTGCAGTTCCGACGTTTCCTGCAAGGTCCTCGGCAGTTACGGTTATTGTGTTAGCGCCCTCAACAAGCTTTACTGTGGCAGTGAACGTAAGCGTCTCAGGATCCACGCTTACCTGCTCGCCGTTTACATAGACTGCTGCAAGGTACTCCTCAGAGACTCTTCCAACAACAGTTATCTCTGATGATGCAAAGTAGAATCCCTCTTTAGGCTCTAGTATCAGTATCTTAGGTGCCGTCCTGTCAACGACGAACGGTATTGTCACTACGGCCTTGTGAGCGTCTACGCTGAACGTTGAGGCAATGTCTCCTGGAAGTAATCCTGCCTCATATAGGTACACGTAGTAGTCATAGGCCTCTATTGTTACTTCGTGTACGCCATCAGATAGGCTGCTTATGTCTACTGTCGTGTCAAGTCCTGTAACTCCTTCCGCAGCATCTGACGTGGTGTATACCTCGTTGCCGTCGAGCTTAACTACAATCTTATAGACGAACGTTGATGGATCGTGTACTGTTGCCTTGACGTTTATGGTATCTCCGTTTACATATATGTCTGATGTTAGTCCATTAATTGAGTAGCTGTCTATAACGGGTGCATCGGAGTCATACATTACTGGCACTACTGTCGTGTACTTTTCTTCTCCAATCCAGGCATATATCGTTAGGTTGCCAGCTCTGTGTGGCCTATATGGTCCTGCAATTCCGTTCTCGTCCGTGAGGTAGAACACTGGCGCAGATCCCTCAAGCTGGAATGCTACCAATGCTCCCTTGATAGGCTCTAGTGTCTCAGGATTAAGGATCTTCACTCTTATTGGGACAAGTGCCACGTACTTCATGGGCTCCTTGCCAGTGGTGACGTCCACGATTGGTCTGAGCTTGACCTTTACTGTGAACGGTATCTCCATGGCATTGCTGTAGCCATCTATGTCAGCGACGATGTATCCCTTAAGTCCGTACTTAGCCAAGAACTCCGTTCCTGGCACGTTTATAGTGTAGGTAATCTTTATTGTTATCGGCTCGCTTAGGCTGTTTCCTGATACCTCTATCTTAGCTCCATTCTCCTTAGGTATTGATAAGAACGTTAGCACATAGTTTCCATCTATTACGTCGTATCCATATACTTCGACGTAGTACACGCCGTCAGGTGGGTTGTAGACCTTTATCTTCTCATCTCCTGATGGTGTTGTGCTTGACGCCACGACTTTGCCGCTAGCGTCTAACAGATATAGATCTAGGTCATCGAGGTTCGAGACGTCATCAAGCGTTACTTCAAGTATTGCGGCGTTCTCAACAGTGAACGGTCCATAGAGCTTGTAGTCTCCAGTGGCCTTTAGGGAGTCCTCATATACTTCTGGTAATCCAGGTCCATATACCTTAAAGCTCACTGGAAGATCCATTGGAGTCTCAGAGATTATTGTTATGCTCATGCTCACGGTGTCGCGATAATATCCAGCCAGCGTTATGTCATCTGGCTCGACCTTTATGAGGGTTGCAGTAGCATCATAGGTCACGTATCCAGTTCCTGGAGCGTTTGTTAGGTGTAGCCTGAGTCCGTAGATTCCTGGTTCTGTGGCCTGTCCAATAATAATCTCCTTGGTTGGCTCTTCTGTGTTAGTGTACGGTATGTAGTATCCATACTGATCATAGGTAACAACGCTTCCTGCTATTGGCTCAAGTCCATAAGGTCCATAGTACGTCTGGAGCTCCTCGTTAGCTGATGTTGGGAACATGAAGTAATCATACGATGGTCCAAAGAGCCATGCATCTATGTCCGTCATCTTATCGCTCCACTCAACTGTTGCAAGGATGTAGTCATTGGCATCTGCATCAGGCACCTCGAAGTGGAATATTCTCCAGTCTCCACTGTTCCTGTATCCACGATAGTTCGTCTCAGCAGCAGCGTACATTGCGGTGTTCTTGTAGAACGTCTTCTCATCTGCAGGTGATATCTTTATGTAGTCCTCTGTTGTTGGCACAACGTTGACTGCAATTGGAATTGAGTGAAGCTCCACTAGTGATCCGTTTTCATCATATGCCTCTACGAATATCATTGGCTCATAGAATCCGGGTACTACTCCCTCAGGCACGTTAACAGTAACGTCTATTGTTGCGCTCTCTCCTGAAGAGAGCGTTACTGATGGCGTTACCTCAACCTGTGGCACGTTGTCGGGCATGCTGATTCCGTACTGCTCTATAGTGAGGGTAATTGTCTTTCCATCTATGCTTGTTGATCCGTTCCAGTATCCATGAGCTACTCCAATTATAAGTCCGTAGTTAGTCACGCCTAGCTCCTCAGCATGCATCTCAAGCCACTGTGTTGGAACTCCTATGGTTGCAGCAACGCTCTCTGCCCAGTATACAGCATAGTCTGCTCTCATGATCTCGAAGGTTATCTCGCTTGTTTGCATCTTTCCATCGTTGTTTGCATCGTACCAAGTAAAGTCAAGCTCTCCACGAGGCTCATTGGAGTCTATTATGCCATCTCCATTTACGTCAACAGGTCCCGTTATTACGCCATCACCATCTATGTCTGCAAATGCAACGCCATCGCCATCAAGATCGAACCAGTAGTATGCAGCTACTGAGTACCTGTTGTTGGCCTTTCCATCGTTCTCTGGATCATATATGTCCGCTGGCACGTCAACGCGTGCAACGACGAACCTCGTGTCTGAGTTCAGGTTAACCTTGACCATGTATGGGTAGAGATCCCACGTAATAGCAGACTCAGCGAGCTGCTCTCCTGCAATGTTGATCTTTATCGGATACGCCTTCTCGTCGATAAGCGTGTAATATCCCGCGGATATCACATAAGTCTTTGTATCTCCGTAGTTCGTTATTGTTATCTCCTTAGCGACACTCTCTCCTGGCTTAAGGTAGTTCAGGAATGCCGGATAGTCAGTCTCTCCTATCTGCATTGTTGTTGGTCTTATAAGCGTACCATCAGTCTCTGTGGCTATCTTAACTGCATTGTACGCGTTAAGGAATCCAGCTCCCTGGAACACTCCTGGATATCCTTGATCCTCAGCTGCGCTCTTGAGTATGTCTTTAACGAGGTCATTCGTTGGCCATGTTCCGTGCTTGTCCTTATATGCCTCATAGACAAGAGCAGTTATACCTGCCGTAAGAGGAGTTGCAAGCGACGTTCCACCCCATATTCCATAGAGGCCTTCCCACACTGGTATGTATCCTGTTGCCCAAGCTCCTACTGAGGTGACGTCTGGCTTGATCTGTCCTATGGCCGTTGGACCTCTTGATGAGAAGTATATTATCTGGCCATAAGGTGGAGTGATCACATAATATCCAGGCATTCCTACTAGCCATGCATAATAGCTGTTCACTCTCTGGTACGTGTCATAGTACCAGAACTCTGTTGCAGCTCCTGCAGTAACTATTGCGGGTGCAGACCCTGGTGGTGTAACAGTACCAAGACCTATACCATCGTTAGCTGCAGCAGCAACATATGTCGTTGTGGGGTTGAGTATGCGAGCTATGTAATCGTAGAACCTTGAGTAGTAGTCCCAACCAGGGTTGGGATACCATGAGCTTCCAAATGACATTGAGACTACCTGTGGGTCATCTGCCGTGCCAATCTTTCCATCATTTCCATAGACCGTGTATATGAGTGACCAGTACACGTTTCCTACGTAGAAGTTACCAACGGCAATTATCTTAGCTCCTGGTGCCATTCCAGAGGCTATTCCTAAATCAGGATTGCCTGCTACTGCAGCAGCACAGAGAGTACCATGGTCGCTTCCGTATTCAGTTGCTGGTGCATACATGAACGCGACAAGGCTTAGGGCTGGTGGGATCTTGGCCATATCTCCAAATAGGACATCTGAGAACGGTATTGGGCTTTCTCCATCTGCAATGAAGTACACAAGTCCTGATGAGACATCAGGCATCCCGTCATTGTCGAGATCTAGGAACGCTATGGGCTTCTCCTTTGTGACCTTCTCCTCAGGCTCAAACTTGTGATCCAGGTTGAGGTCAACATATATAGTCTCTGAGTCAACAACTAGAACTGTAAATGGCTCACTCGTGATTCCCACTGCCATGTATGAGTTGTCTGGATGGAGCCCTATGTGGTATTCGCCATCTGGATCAAGGTTCTCATCAGCAAGCACGTATGTAACGTTCTCCTTTAGATATGGGTTATACCACACTATCTTGCCATCAGATGCCTTAACAACATCTGATGTATCGGCATAGTGGCTGTACGCATATCTAGATCCTACTGGAACTCCAACGCCAAATCCGTATGCTCCATAGAACTGATAGAGCTCAAGTGACATTGGGTCAAATGCTATTGGCCATCCAGTGTTAGGATCTACTGCCCAAGTGCCATACAATCCTGGGTTTGCAAAGTCAACACCACTGTCTACGACAGCTACTTTAACTCCCTCTCCCGTGTATCCAAAGTCCTCCCATACGTCATATGCTCCTTGTAGATACTTAGTGAAGAATGTTTGTGGAACTTCTCCCTTTGGTTTCATCTTTACGTATCCTGCAACTGTTGGCTCTATGATCTTGCTAACGTAGAATATTCCGTCAAGCTTTTGAGCCTTTAGCGCTATTGCGTCTGGGACATATAATCTTATGGCCTTTATTGGAACCTTTCCAGCGTTTACAGCCTTAACAGCATTTATTAGATCCTCTGATAGGCCATTCATCTTAAGAAGCATTGCTAGCTTTGACAGGTCATCACCTATAAAATAGTACCAGTGCCATTCCCCTGTAATCAGCGTATTCGTAGTGTTCTCTTGAGAAACGCTGCCAGTCGCTGTACCTCCAGAATAAGTAAACGCTGGCGCCATGCTGACTAATGAGGAAGCAACTATTGCCAGAACTAGAACTACAGCTATTAGCCTTCTCCAGCGACTCATGCTATTTCACCTTAGGTTTGCATACCATAGTCATGCTACTATAGATAAAGTATTGTAATAGGGGTTATTTAAGTTATCACTTCTTGCGATATATTTGAGGTCAGGGACTTCCACATGTAGTGTGCCCAAATCAGGGCCTATATAAGGGTGTTATTTCAATGTCCTCCATGTCGGAGATATGTCAGCAGAGAAGCCATAGAAAGTACGTGATAGTATTTTCAGGGGATCTTCCTAACGTTTCACTTGAGGAGATAAGGGGCATTCTAGAAGGGTATAACATAAAATACAGGATAATATACAAAGACTCATATGTAGGTGTCCTCGAGACAGAGGACCTTAGGGACATTAGGTTAGGACACAGGTTTTCTCTGATAAAAATTCTCTCAGAGTTCCTTGGGATATATAGCAGTATAAACGAGGTCATAGAAAGGGTTAAAAAAATATCCCACATATTCTCAGGAAGGAAGTTTTATGTGCGAGTTTTTAAGTTTGGCTCCACTTGGTCAAGGATCGTTGATTCAGTGAGCCTCTCAAAAAGGATAGGGGAAATAATTCTAGCAAATAGTGACGCAAAGGTTAATTTTTCATCTCCGGACATCATACTTCACGTTTACATGTCCAATAAAATTATCTTAGGAATTCCTAGGGAGTTTCGAGCTGATAAAATGCTTACAAGGCGCCCAAGTAGGAGACCATATTCCAAGCCAGTAAGTATGGACCCTAGGATTGCAAAGGCCATGATTAACATGGCCAGGGTTAGAGAAGGTGACAGAGTACTCGATCCATTCTGTGGAACAGGTGCTATCCTTGTAGAAGCTGGCCTCATGGGCATGAGAGTTCTGGGAAGTGACATAAGCGATGAAATGATCATAGGAACACTAAAAAACCTTGAATATTTCGGCATAAAGCCTGAAAAAATTGTGAAATGCGATGTGCGTGAGATCAATAATTACTTCAGTGAAGTAGATGCCATAGTATGCGATCCTCCCTATGGAAGAGCAGCATCTACATACGGAGAAAGTCTAGAAAAGCTCTATCATGAATCATTTGCCGTGTTTAGAGAGGTCCTTAAGAGAGGAAGGTATGCCGTTGTGTGCTTTTCAGACCTCCATTATCATTATAAAATAGGAGCTAAGTACATGAAGCTCATCTCAGTAGTCTCTTACAGGGTACACAAGTCTCTTACAAGGCATATAGGAATATATAAAAACGTCCAAGGGTGACGTTCTTGCTGAACGAGTTTAAAATATTTTTTATAGGTGTTGGAGGAACCCATCCTACTGAAAGGCACTCGCCACCAAGTATAGCAGTAAAATTGGACTCTGACTTTCTTCTTATGGACTGCGGTGAGGGCTGTGTGCGTGGGCTCTTTCACTTTGGCATAAGCACGCTCAAGATTAAGTATGTTATTCTCACGCACATTCATGGGGATCACGTCTTTGGCCTTCCAAGCCTTTTACATACAATGGCCCTTTATGATAGGAGGAGAGACCTATGTATAATTGGCCCAAGAGGTACTGCTAGGTTCATTAAGGGTCTTGTCAGCGCTTTTCCATACTATCCGTCCTATAGGATACTAATAAAGGAGGTCTCTAACGGAGATTCAATTAGGCTTGACAAATATATTATGCTCTTCGGACCCTCAGATCATGACTGTGAGGCTATTTCTGTAAGAATAGAGGAGATAGCACCAAAATATAAGTTAGATCAGCAGAAGATCAAAGCGCTTAAGAACCTTGATAGTGTGGAGATAAAAAGGCTAAGCATGGGGGAGCCTATTCACAGAGAGAGCTCTGTATTATATCCTGAAGAAGTCGCTAAGTATCGCATAATACCCAGATCTGTAGTATACTCTGGAGACACAAGACCAACAGAGGACATGATTAAGTTTTCAAAGGGAGCACGTGTTCTAATTCACGACTCAGCGTACTCAGAGGATCTCAGAGATGTCGCTGTAGAGTACGGACACTCAACTGCTAAAGATGCTGCAAAAATAGCACTCAAAGCTGGTGTAGATTTCCTCTTTCTGTTCCATTATAGTCCAAGAATAAAGGATGAAACAATACTTCTAAAGGAAGCAAGGGAGATATTTCCAAGAACGGCTCTTTCAAGAGATCTCACGTTCTTTAGGGTTCCAAGAAAATATATAGAAATAGAGTCAGAAAGAGTAATTTACAATTTACCGCCAAGAAGGTCTCACCTTTAAGGTAGTAAATACGTTAAACTCACTAAAGCTCAAGCAGCTCATCGTCTGATAGTCTTCTGGGCTCAACGCCAGGAGGAAGTGTTGAGGGCGCAATGTAGTTAATGATCTCGTTAACGTTCTCCCCCTCCTCAGCCTCTATGTCAACTTCTATGTCACCAAGAGGGCCCTCTGTGACAGAGAAATTAACTCTACCTACTGTAGCAACTTGCTTATTAATCTTAAATACTATGTGATTGCCCACAATGGAGGTCATAAGGACGTCTCTGGCAGTATCCCTTATTCTTTGCTTCTCCAAGAGTTCCTTTAGGGTTCTTAGGTCATTTGTCTCAGCGATTATATACTCTCCCTCCGTCCTCATAACGGCATCTGGGAATATGTTTAATATCGCATTTTTTACCTTTTCCTCATCCTCTGTGGGGTTTAATGGCACCCTAATTTTAACCCTCATTTTGCACCACGCGAGCTCGATTCACATATCAGCAAGCCTTACAATCTAAGCTAACTAATAAACTTAATAATGTTTTCTCTCCCTCTACCTAAATAAGCTTATACGACATTCGATAAACATTAAACATCTCCCATTGTACTCCCGCATGAAACCTTATGAGATTAGCTGGCATTATTTAATAATCTCATAATGAAGGTGTTTGCATGCCAATAAGTCCTGAAGAAATAAGTTGGGACGAGTACTTCATGCAGATAGCATACCTGGTTGCTCAGAGGAGTAAGTGTCTTAGGAGGAGGGTTGGCGCCGTCATTGTTAAGGATCGGAGAATACTGTCCACAGGATATAATGGCCCACCAAAGGGCTTTCCCCACTGCTCTGAAATAGGATGCATAAGGGATGCTCTAAACATGGCTTCAGGCTCTAGGCATGAGCTCTGCTGGGGACTTCACGCAGAACAAAACGCCATTATCCAGGCTGCAGTCTTTGGAGTGTCTATAAAAGGCGCAACGATGTACGTGACAAACTATCCATGTATCATCTGTGCAAAGATGATTGTTAACGCAGAGATCTCAGAGCTCGTATATGCGGAGGGCTATCCTGATCCAGCGTCAGAGATTATATTCAAAAAGTCCAATGTACAGGTGAGGAAGTACAAACCTAAGTTTAAGATCTCATTAATGAAGACTAATGTTTCAGAACATCACTGAAAATCATCTGAATATCAACGAGATCTGCGAATACTCTCAACAACCTCTTTTACAGCTTTTTTCAGGTCTTCTATAGTTCCAACATTTTCTATCACATAGTCAGCCATTCCTATTACTCTATCTAGTCCCCAAGACCTCTCTATTTCGTCCCTCATCCTAAGGTCCTCTACAGTCTTTATATCATCTTTTCTGCCTCTTTCAAGTAGCCTTTGAAGCCTGATTTCCTCAGGGGCATTAACGCATACAATTATCAAGTTTTCTCCAAACACCCTCTTAAAGTACTCAATTTCCTCAATGTTCCTAACGCCATCAATAATAACTGTCCTACCTAGCTTTCTCTCTCTAGCCAGCTCCTTTATGTATTCAACTGTCTTCCTGGCCCAGTAGTCCATACCGTGTATCCTTCTCATGTTATCGGCAAACCTCGATATCTCCTCTGGAGTCATCGGCACTCCTAGCTTCTCTGCATAAGCCCTAACAACATCGCCCATTGCAACCCCCTTTAAGCCATATAGCTCCTCCATGAGTCTCCTGACCTCAGTTTTACCAGCACCTGGATAGCCCACGATGGCTATTATTCTCATCGATCTCACCTTTTCTATTATCCTTATAGGTAGTGCTATTGCTGATAGCACAGAGCCCACTAGAACCATCATGGATATGAACGTGACTGCTATGACAAGAGGAGAAACGATATTTGAAGTGTTGCCGAAGACTGCCCAAAGTGAGAAGAAACTGAGAGTGTTTATGATGAAGTGGAGAGTAAGGTTTGCTAGAAATCCAAAGTACACAAAGAGCAGTGCAAGATAAAGTCCTTGAATTGATGCCACAAACGCCTTTCCTACGCCCCAAAACCCAAGGATACTGTGAGCAATGCCAAAGCATATGCTTGAGATTAACATAATGATTATCACTGCAATCCTCTTCTTGTTGGAAAGCGCAGATACATCAACCTTTCCAACTATACTTCTGAAGTTCCTCGTTATCAAAACAAGTGGGATCCCTATCAGCATTAACCTGAAGAACATTTCCTCAAATAATGGAGCTATAAGGACAGAATACATTTGGTTAAATAACTCCTTATTGTACTCCTCAGGACTCCCTTGATAAATGCTCTTCGGAAATAACATGGCTACTATTGTTGTAAGTACATATGATATGAAAAGAGCCTCTCCAAGCAGGTATAATACGTCCCTATCGAACTTTGCCGTCTTAAATGTAAGAAACACCAACACTACGGCGTATATGGCAAGGGTTATCAGCATTGCAATCTTTGTTGGAATTACTACAAAAACTCCTATGAAAGCAAGGGAGTAACTTGTTTTGATAGTGACTGACGAATACATTATAGGGAACATGATAAGTAGGAAAAATGCCACAAAGACAAAGATGTATATTATGCCCTTATAAAGCACAGAGGCCCTCGAGTATCTGTTAACAATCCTCACTTTTACACACTCTCGACATATGTATTAACTTAGTTTATTGACTCGATCACTGCTACGTTACAAGGCAATCATCAGGATCATCTTTTATATCCTATTTTCCTTAGGAACTCCTTTCTTTCCTTTATATGCTCCTCTGACTCCACGCCTACTGGGGTATACCCATCAACAACCCCTATTACTCCCCTACCCTGATCTGTCTCAATGACCACAACCTGAAGAGGGTTTGCTGTTGCTGTAAATATCCTGCACACCTCAAAGGTGTTCTTTATGGCATTTAGAACGTTTATTGGATATGCGTTCTTTAGCATGATTATGAACGTATGTCCAGCACCGATCTTCTTCGCGTTTTCTACACAGTATTTTATCAGCTCCTCATCCGTACCGTCATATCTTATGAGTCTCTCACCAGATGCCTCACAAAATGCCAGACCAAACTTAACCCCAGGGACTGAATTTACCACTGCCTCATAAAGATCCTCAACAGTCTTTATGAAGTGCGAATGGCCTATAATCACGTTTATCTCTGGAGATGGCTTTTCTATAGGGATGACTTCTATCCTATAACTTTCACTCATTCCTCACCACCCCTTGTGAATAAAAACCCATACTTCTTGAGGAATGCATCTTCCACGTCCACATTTAACAGGTTTGCAACGGATAGAAGCCAGGCGAGAGCGTCGGCTATCTCTTCCTCTACGCTTCCCTCACCTCGAATTGCCTTAGCGAGTTCTCCTATCTCTTCCACAAACCACCTAAAAGTGCCATCAAGACCTCTTCTGGAGTCCCTATCAAAGTACTCTCTTCTTATGGCTTTCTGTATTTCTCTAAGCTCCACGATAATCACCTTATCAAACAAGGTTTGCTGGAATCAGGTAATCTGCATATGAGAGGACTAGAACTCTCGGTCTTGGCTCTGTGCTCAGGACCTTCTCAAGTGCTATGTCCACGGCATCCTGTATGCTCTGAAATATCTCGAAGAGTTTCATGTGACCTCTTCCAACAAGCATTATTGTTCTCTCGGCTATGAACTTTGCAATCTCATATGCCCTAACGTCATCCTCTGTTAGAATACTTCCTCTTCTCTCTGAAAGGTATTCTAACACCAAGTTCTCATGTTCATCCTTTATACTCCAGCTATCTGAGCAGAGTATTACTACTGTGTTCTGTTTCATGATCGGCCTTGCAAAGGTAAGTGCCCTGTGAAGAGCCTCAAAAGTTCCCTCAGTGAGTCCTAATATAATTACATCGTACTTCTCTGGAATTGCGTAACCATACGACTTAAGGTACTTCTCTATGACGTTGTTGTGTATTGCCCTAGAGTTTCCAATAGTGACCTCAAACACTTCTCCCGTAAAGTCCTTGAGAAGCGATATCCCTCCATACACGTATCTAAAGGGCGGCAACATTATCATCCTAGAGGAAACTGTTTTTATGAAGTCTTGAAGCCCAAGCTCTGCCCTTGCCCTCATAAGAGATGCAAATGACGTGACTGACAGGAAGTCGAGGATTGCCATTATTGGAGTCCTTATACCATATATCCCATCTATAAAGGAATCAGAAATGACGTAAATGGCATTAAGTCCTGACTCACTTCCCTTACTTACGTCCCTCTCAAAGGCCTTGTAAACCTCCATCTTGATCATATTCTCAAGCGTTGAGAGGGTTACGTAGTCCTCTCTTCTTGCTCTCTCTAGATCCCTTGCGACAATGGTCTCATATCTATAAGCATATATAGGAGGTATTGTCTCTGGATCGACTCTGCTCGTAAAGAAAAGCACGATTTCATTATCATAGGCGCCTAAACTGTGAAGCGTTGATAGGGCATTATCAACAGTTGTATACGTGAATGGATCCTCCAGAGGAAGATCTATTATTACACCAACCTTCATTCCAGGTCTATATTGAATAAACATCCTCTTATAATCAACTCTTTCTATGGCTTCTCCCCCCCTTGCGCTATATATGTCCGTCTCAAACTGTTCTATAAGGGTTCTTCGTGGGACCTCAATCTCATATGACCTCGTTCCAAGCTTTATAGTCCTTCTCACAGTGTTCACCTTCTGTGTATGAAGTGAACTCCATAAATTCCCGCATGAGAGACCTTAAGTACAACATCCCACGATGGGCGCAGGTAGACATCCATATAAACATCTAAGTCAAAGTAATCTTGTACTTCCTTAAATATATTCATTGCCCTAGAGAGACTTATTCCCTCTGTAAGAGATGGAATCTCGGGCTCATAAGAGCTGTCTTTCTGTAGGGCTCTTGAGAATCTAAGTGCTGCTCTATGAGGGCAGGAGTAATTTAGAACAAAAGGCCTTCCTCTTGCAACGATATCAAGTGTCTTCTTAAGGATCCTAAAAGAGGACTTGTCCTCAACTGGGTCCTCACCTGTTATCCTCATAATAGATTCTCTCATACCATATAGGGATAGGGCATTATACTTCTCCCAGGATTCCACGTCAGGTATTGTGTTCTTTATGTTCACCTTAGTTAAAAATTCTGACTTTTCTCTAAGGGCCTTTAATGCAAGGTTTTTATATCTCTCCACTCCTTCCAGGAATTTCTCCTCATCATTTCTAGCTTCCTCAGATATTCTTACTAGGTTCAATGAGACCTCCTCTATGATCGCATAAGAGCTCCTTGAGTACCTGGACTTATGAGGCAGCACTGTATCCTTAGAGAAGAACATGTAGTCATTCAGTAGCTCCCCTTGAGGAGTTCCCTTAATGACTATTTTAACATACTTTTCAAAGCTTCCTCCCAGCCCATCTCCCTTTGAGTACTCCTCCAACATGACCTCCGCAAATCTTCGTGCAGTCTCCGTGAAGTCCCTGTACTCTCCAACATGTTCTCCCCTAGGTCCAAACGCATGAGCGGTAGGAGGCTCTGTTGAGAGAACTATTGTTACTGGAATTTCTCTAGTGTAGAGTTCAAATAATATTGATTGAGCAAGATCTCTTAGATCCTCCTCGCTTATCCTTTCCTTTTCAATATATGGAGCCAGAACAAAGTTAAAATCATTCCAATATATAGTCGATACTGTGTGATACTTAGTTACCTCCGAGTACACAAGCACTTGGTTTACAAAAGTCCTTAACCTCCTTGCTGGCTTAAGCGTTATCTTTAAATCAGGAATTCTGACGCCATTCTTCTTAAGGGAGTCTAGATCAAGTGAAACCTCGAAGAATCCATCTGGCATGTCTATTCCGTTTATGTGAAGAACCTTCCTATGATACGCACTTACTACACTACTTGAGTAAAGCCTAACAAGTGAGAATTCACCTTTTATCCTTCTTGCGAGCACTTCTGAGGATTTCTTAGGACTACTCTCATTTATTATTATATTCTGTGTGTCATAAACTGGAACTCCAACTCTAGTATAGTATCTCCTAACTTCTGTAAGCCCATATTCTATTAACTTAGCATTCACAAGCTCCCTTATTAGAGGTGCAGGTATTGTCCTTAAATCCATGGTCTTTATGAGCTTTTCCACTTCTCTTGTTACTATTGTCGCTGCATCCTTGCTTATATTAGTCTCCCTCAGTAAGGAGCTGAGTATCTTGTTCTTGTCCCATCTTTCCGCAGTCCCATCTGATCTAAGTACCTCTATTTCTTCATCATTGCTATAAATGATTTCTTCATCATCACGCCTTCTCATTACCCAATCTCCCCGCTAGATAGGCCAACTTTATGAGCAGATCACATAATTTCTTGAACGAAATAAACAGTGCCATATAGTATATTTTAAACCTTAAGCTTAAGTCCTCTAAACCTTCCAATGACTTAATTTATTATTAGCATCTATTCATTACATATAGTTTGATAAACTCTGCCCTTAAGCTTATTCCTCAAAACCATTACTCCCTCAATTCCTCTTAGAGCACGCAGCATAGAGGTGTTAATAACGTGGAGAGCACTGTTCCAGTAGAGTTCAAGCTAGTGGTTGTTGTTAGAGAAGACTTAGAGATGTCTTGTGGAAAGGTTGCAGTTCAGGTTGCGCACGCTGCTGTAGAGTGTGCTATTAAGTGTTATAGAAAGCAAAGGCCCGTATATAACGCATGGAAGAACCAAGGAGCAAAGAAAGTTGTAGTAAAGACAAGAAGTTTAGAGGAGCTCCTTAAACTCAAGAAGAGAGCTGAGGATCTCGGCCTAATAACAGCCCTTATATCAGACGCTGGAAGGACAGAGCTAGCTCCTGGAACCACAACGTGTCTAGGGATTGGTCCAGGGCCAGCTCAACTTATCGATAGGATAACAGGATCACTACCTCTTTACCGGTGATAAGATTGAAGAGACAGCTAAGAGCTGTTGGCGTAGATGATGCGCCCTTCACACAAAGAAAAGGGGGAAGCACTTATGTTGTCATAACGCTTGTAAGGGCACCAAATTATCTGGAGGGCGTTTATAAGATTAAGGTTTCCATTGATGGAATGGATGCTACGGAGAAAATCATAGAAGGTCTTAAGACTTCAAGGTTTTGCTCACAGATGCGAGTGTTTATGATCGAAGGGGCTTGTGTTGCTGGTTTTAATCCCGTTGACATAGAGGAAATATACAATGAGTTTAAAGTTCTCTCAATGTCAGTTACAAAGAATAAACCACATCCTAAGAGGATAGAGAGTGCCTTAAGAAAGCACTTCAAGGACTGGAGGAAGAGGCTTGAAATAATAAACAAAGGGAGGTCCGTTGAATTCTCACGCGGAAACTCTAGGCTATATGTAAGGTACTATCCTCCCGAGAAGTACTCGCCAGATGATGTTCTTTCCATAGTAACCATGTTTACTGTAAGGGGTATAAGGCCTGAGCCCATTAGGCTTGCAGATTTAATTGCGTCTCTACTTTAAAACTTGAGTAGCTTTCTATTACAATGCCCTAAGGGACTTCCCTGCCTGCAATAAGAAGTGCTGAACAAGACACTTAAATATAATGCTGTTTTAAGCTATAAAGCAGCTCTTGATGAGAGTTCCTTCTTAAGCTCCGTTATTATGTCTACAGGAAGCGGATCCACTTTTCTAAGTACTGCAAGGTAGTATGAGGTCCAGTCTCCTAGGTATATAGTGTTCATGATCCTCTCCCAAATGCCCTCTCCTTTGGCCCTGTATCTTAAGACGAGATCAGCTCTTCTAAGAGCTAATTTTTCCGTTAATTCATATCGAATTTTAACTCTATCGTTTTCCAGCCCACTTTCTAGTATTATTGGAACAAAATTACTCACAAGACCATCACCGTGCCATCCTACAATTTCATTATGGTTCATCTCTGGGAACTCTCCCCAGAACGCTAGTACCTTAGAGTTCTCGTTAAACTGATTTGCCCACCTCTTTGCAACCGCCTTAAAAGGTCCAGAGCCATAGACTACAGGAGTTCTATTGATTATTTTTTTAGCAAGCTTTTCTCCATCCTCTGGGTTTACAATACTTACGGCATCAATGACTTTCTCCACGTTAAGCTTTTTCAAGATTCTTGACCTTACTAAGACGTTTAGCACAGGAAATAGCAAGAGAGGTAATGCTGCTCTAGGAGCATATCCTGAAGGGATCTTTATATAATCAAGGCCCTTTTCTTGCGCTATTTCTTCAATCCTGCCCCCAGAGGAGATACATATTGCAGTAGCTCCTCTCTCCAAAGCAGCATTGAGTGCCGTTATGGTCTCCTCAGTGTTTCCAGAGTAGCTTATTGCTATCACAAGGGTTCTTCTATGAACATATGCAGGCACCTCGTATCCTCGTATTGTCTCCATTGGAACCTTGGATTCCAGCTTTCCAACCTCTGACAGGATATCTCCTGATATTGCTGATCCACCCATACCTAGGAAAAGAACCCTTGTGACATTTCTTCTTGGCTTTACTTGATATCCAAGCGACCACCCCTCCTCAATAAGCTTTGGAAAACGCTCTATCATATCCCTCATGTTCATACTATACCACCCTAAATATTGTTAGGAGCACACTCTAAATACCATAAAGATGAAGAAAAATAACAAAGATAATGAGCCTTCGAGCATTAAACATTAAGATTAATCCAACCTCGCGGCCCATATGTAGGTATAGTGGCTTTTATGGTGCATCACAATTTACACCATTCATGCCAGATAATTATTATAAATCTTTTTCAAATAATGTCTTTTTGCATGTAGTTTCTAAACCTCTACTCCCTAGGAGGACATGAATAAGAAGGTGCTGACGCATCTTATACTTTTATGAGCTCTCTTATAAGCCTCTACACCTTAGGCGTAAGAAGGGCGTCAACTAGACTCTCATGTTATGTGCTCATGTGTGCGAAAGAAAAACGTAAATATACAAACCCCTTACTAACCTCTGATCCATATGACGAAGAGGCCCATGATTGCTGTGGACGGTGTGCTCATAAGAGACCGAAAGATCCTTTTAGTAAGGAGAGGAAAAGATCCTTTCAAGGGATATTACGCCCTACCTGGGGGATTCGTTGAATATGGAGAAACTGTCGAGAATGCAGTCGTGAGAGAGGTCCTTGAGGAAACGGGCATAAAAACCCGTGTTAAAGAGCTCCTTGGAGTATATTCAGATCCTAACAGGGATCCTAGAGGTCATGTGATCTCTATAGCTTTCCTTTTGGAGTACGTTGAGGGAGAGCCACGAGGCGGTGATGATGCAGAAAAAGCTCAGTGGTTTGATCTAGAAGATCTACCTAACTTGGCATTTGATCATGATAAAATCATAAGGGACGCCAGGAGGCGTCTTGGAGTATGAGGTTTTGTCCAATATGTGGTGGAATGATGAAAAAACAAGGAAACAAGTACGTTTGTATTAACTGTGGCTATGAAGAAGATGCAAGTATAAGAACAGGAAGTAATAAGGGCAAGAGCAGAATTGTCATGAGAGCAACAGACAGAGATCTTGTCATAGTGGACTCTGGCGAAAAGATGCTTCCTAAGACGGAAGTAAAGTGTCCTAAATGTGGTAACAGAGAGGCCTATTACATTGTCAGACAAACGAGATCTGCCGATGAGCCAGAGACTGTTATATACATATGCACTAAGTGTGGGTACACCTGGAGAGAGTACTAATTATGATCCTTGGAAGGTCTTTGCTCCTTTTTACGCTTATTTATCTCTTTATTTAGGATCCTAATCGCCATCAGATAGTACTGCATGGGGTGCTTAACGCTACTACATAAATTTAGCTCATCAGATCCTCTAAAGCAGTATCCATAAGATAACATGGTTTCACATGACGGAACGCTGTATATTTTTCCTGAGACTTGGCCTGTTATGTGTCTTATTTGATATCTTGCTTTTTCCTCATCGAAGTCTGGAAAGTTTCTGTAAAGGTCTAACATTTCCTCTTCGCTCCACCCTATAGCATGCAAAAACGTTGTTATAGCAAATCTTGCCTGATGCGGTAGACTTTTTCCGGCCCTTATCTCTCCTATTATTGCCCTCATACAAGGAGGCCAGTACTTTTCACCTTCATCAACAAGTGCCTCCTTTGGAATAAGGCTTTCGTAGTACCTAAGCGCTTTAATGGCCATCTCAGTAACCCACTCTGGAATATCTAGGTTTTCGTACGATATAAGTTCTTCCACCTTCTTCTTGATTGTAATAGAGACTGCTGACTCCAACAATCTTATTACGTCTTTGTTCTCTCTGTCAATGATTCCTGAAGCTATAGGAACACTGAAAAGCACATATCCCTCCTTTATTATTCTATTTATAAGCTTCCATGATCCTGAGCGTGTAGGTGCACACTCAATATAATCTAAGAAGTGCACTCCAAAGGCTCTTCTTGTCTGAATGTTACCATAGGAGAACTCTCTTACCCTGAGCCCTAGCTGTTTCGCTATGTATGTAAGAAGTGTGAGGACAGAAAGGCCTTTACCAGGTTCAAGCTCAGCAATTGCTGAGAATATATCCCTATCTTTTATAATGAGAGTCATGATGCTATTGAACCTCTTAGATTCAAAGGTTGCTAGTCTAGATATGAACCTCTGGTCCTTTGCCTCCCTTGCTATGAGAATACTTCCCCAAAACGCCACCATTTCCCTAAGAAAGTGCTCCTTTAAGATTTCCAACTTTTCGTCCTCAGATCCCACACTTAGGGCTGATGATAACGCTAGAATTTGATCGCGAATTTTATTAACATAATCATCTGGAATCCTAGCGCCAAAGTTTATTGCAGTTAAGATCCTCTCCCATGATAAATCTCTTGCATGATTCCCCTTTAACTCAGCAAAAAGAGACCTTTCGTTAAATATATCATGAAATATCTTATAAGAATCCTCAAGATATGGGAAAAATGTTGAAAGAAGAATCTTCCAAAGGGTTATTCTGTTACGATCTGCAGTCATTCTTCAGCAGCCGCAGGTGCTTGATAATACGTTACCCTACCAGCCCCGCCTTTTACATCAAACTCAAGGCATAGAGGCTTTGCGTTCCCCAGCTTTATAGTCACTAGGGTAGACTCCTTCACGGCCTTTATGATCTTCTCTAGGTTCTCTATTATGAAGTCCCCAGTCACCGTCTCTTTAACGTCAATCTCTGGAAGCTCTGTTGCTGTCTTCTCAAACCTAACACTCCTAGATCCTTCTCCTCTTGCCTCAATGATTATTCCCTCAGGGCTTAATCTAAACTTAACGATAGGTGAAACGCTTTTTGCTACAGCTTTAGTAAGCTGTATTGCCTTTGCAAGCTCAGCAGCTGACAAAGATATCTTGTTCTCGTATTCGAAGTTCAGCTCTCTCTTTCTTGACTCATCCACAGTGAGTATTGGCATCATGTACTGTATGCCATGAACGCTGAACTTAAGGGCTCCCTCCTCAGGAACGTACTCTATAGTAACTATGTCCTTTGTCTTTACAAATCTCGCAAACTTCTTTAAGTCCTGAACGCTGAGACCAAAGTCTATTTCCTCTGGAACATCATATTCCTGAAGAGCCATAGCGTCTACAGTAACGTAGGCTGCTGACACCAATGATGGATCAATAACGATCACTTTAATTCCATCTGTAAGAAATCTGATGTATACCTCGTCAGAAATTGCATCAGCGATTTTTGTAAGATGGGAGAGTACTGCTCCCTCCATAGAAACGCGAACCATGACGCTTACACCCCAGATATTTTCTTATTACTCTAACGCTAAATAAATACCTATGGACTTTGATAAACTTTATCACCCTTAGTTAATAGCGCTTCAAGTGGGTGTTTTTAATATTGTCTCCTGAGATCTCTGCATAAAAGATAAATAGCCTAGAGGGTAATCATATCCCTGAGGGCCCCTGGACGAAGGTCGCAGCGAAAAGCATGAGCTGCGATGCAAGCCAGGGGCTACATGGTGCCTATGGGCCCCCGGCAGACCACTGGTGCGTCACCAGTGGGATGATGTCGGGACAGTCGGGCACCGTACATCTTTAATATTACTAACAATGAGACGCTCAGTGAGATCATACCGACTTAAGGGAGGCAGTAAAGGGAATGTCCAAGGATTACTACACTGAAACACAGAACGGAGTTATACTTCATATAAGAGTAAAGCCAAGAGCAGGGAGAACCTGTATAAAGGGCATATCTCAGGATGGGAGATTCTTACTAGTGGACATAAAGGCTCCTCCAGTAAGAGGACAGGCCAATAAGGAGCTTGAGAAGTTCTTAAGAAAATTATTTGCTAAGGAGGCAATAATAGTCAGTGGGTTTCAGGCCAGAGAAAAGTACGTTTTCATAAGAGGTGCTACCGTTGAGGAGGTCGAGAAAGTACTTAAGAGAAGAGAAGACCTATGAGAACCTTATAACAACCCTTGAGGAGATATCTTCAGAGAACTCATCGGGTAAGCTTCTCATTCTGGTTGAGGGAAAGAATGACCTAATAGCCCTAAGAAAGCTTGGTTTTAACGGCCCTATAAAGACTATAAAGGGAAGAAAGCTCAGTGATCTCATTGATGAAGTCTACTTAGAGTACAAGAGAGTTTTAGTACTGTCTGATTGGGATAACGAGGGAGAAAGGCTCTATAAGGAGATACGGTATCTTCTAGAGTCCTATGGAGTTCGCGTTGAGGATAAGTATAGGAGAATCATAAAGAGCATCACAAAAAGGGAGATAAAAGACGTTGAGGGATTACTTTCCTTTGTTAAGCACATAAACTTAAAATAACTTAAATTAGTTAGATGAGCTTAGGCATTCTGTTATTATCCTTGCTATCGGTATTCTAAAGTAGTATGTCTCCTTGAGGAGTGACTCTTTTCTATACTGGAGAGTTGTAACATAGTAATGGAGAACTACTGAAGAGTTAACACAATTAGGATCTGGAGTGCCGTCTATAGATGACCCATCACCTCTGTTCTGTACTCCGAATAGTGCTATTGTGGTTGCTTCTGTGTTATAGCTCAATGAGATTGTTAAAGTGCTTGCTATTATTCCTAATGCTGGATTTAAGTAGGATACTACAGACGATATTACTGCACATGCCAGTGTTCCAATATCGTAATACCCCACTCTAGCAATATCGTAAGTATAGTTAATAACTTGCCAAGAATCTATGCTCTCCCCAACATCTAAGGAATCTTTGTATGCTATTATTTCTGTTGAGTTACTAATGCTACTCAGTACAGTGCTTGGTAAGGGCCTATAAGATGACTCAATTAGAACCTTTGTTGTGTCCTCCATTAGGAAGTCTGAAATATAAGATATGAACTTCTCTTTGTCTGTTCTTATTCCGTTAACGTACCATCGATAATGCTCAAAATATGGTCTCGTCCAAATGTATATGTAAGCAGTCCTTCCAGGCAACACATCAACGAAGTATATTCCACTTGAGATTTTTCTTGAGACTGTTTTAACGCCATTGTACAGTTTTAGACTTAACTCCAAGAGATTTAATCCTTCAGAGATTTTTTCTAGGATCTTGTTTCCTATACCATAAGATCCTTCGATTGTGGTCTCCTCGTTAATTGCAATATCATACGCTGCTGTAATGTGAACACCGTATCCAAGGCTGTTCTTTTTATTTTCGATGACAAGAATCGGAGTTTTTATGTATGCCTTTCCACTCACCCATTTTACCCAATCATTAAGTCCATTTTCTTCCAGCTTTGCTGCAATGTCTTCCGGAGTGATTTCATACTCTAAAAGCCAATCTAAGAATTCAACATGTCTTAGTAAGTCTCCTTCTGAGCCAATATTATTCATTATCTTGTCTATTTTTGTTCTTGGGATACTTTCTTCGTTAATATTAATTAAGACCTTCTCAATGCCACCATTTAATATTCTCTCCGGATCCAACAGCTTATATCGTATCACTGGCCCTAAAATCTCATTTCCAGCTTTGTTTAGTATCCAAACGTTTACTTCAATTCCTATAAGCGTGTTCTTCCCGTAGGGGAGTTCAAGCCACCTTTCACAGACTCTCCTTAGCTTTTCATTAAGGCCTATAAATATTTTACTTGAAGAGACTTTTCCTTTCGCAATTTCTGTAAGACCATCATCATACGAGATTATAAAAACTTGATAGTAAATTATAGCCTCAGAGCTCTGCAAATTTGCTAATCCGGAATGATCCTCTGAGAAATAAACTATGCTTATTTCAATACCGTTCTTAGCAAATAACCTTGGAAGTATAAATAGAGCAACAGACGTAATAATCACAGCAGAAATAACAAATGCTAAAAGCTTCCTTTTTAGGAACATAGAACCCCCCGGCTTGTTAGCTAATTTAATATGTTTTAATACTTTAAATGGCTGGTTGGTTATATAAACCTTGCTAAGCTCAAAACAGTTAAATGATCATGAGAACAGGAACAGTTAGATGGCGCCGGGGCTGGGATTTGAACCCAGGCGGGCTTGCGCCCATCGGCTCTCCAGGCCGACGCCCTACCAGGCTAGGCTACCCCGGCATTGTTAATATGGCTTCATTGCCTATAATATAAACAACTTATGTTGTTCATTAATTTTATTCAGCCCTAAATTAAAAATTATTGAGGGTAAGGTTAAAACTTTATTACAGGACATACACCAAGACATCTCTGACATCTTATACAAAGCTCTGGATTTATAGCTATTTTCTCATCGCGCTCTAGACTGAGAGCTCCTGTTGGACAGTACCCAAGACAGATGCCACAGCCCACACACTCATATCCTCTTTTAACTAGCTCAAAGGCGTTTTTGACGGCATCTTTTGGACCCTCTATATAATCCTTACCTAAAACTATGGAGTTCACGACAACGATGTCCCCCTTACTAGTGACGTGTCCTAGTGGATGTAGAGTCCTGTAAGCTACTACCCTTGGATCTCTGTTAAGCTTAATCCTTATACCTTTATCACTCCCTAATTTTGTTATAATCTCAAGTCCTCTCTTCTCAACTCTTGTAATTTTCCTCAGAATATTTTTCATAAATACAGGGGGCTCTCTCCAGCGCCAAGCGCCTTTTTTTATTTCCTCATCAGTAAAATATTTCCTCAGCACGTTAATCCAACGTTCAAAACCCTCTGGATATTCCTCTTTAATCTTCTCCCAGTCACCAACTTCTCCAGCTGGACATAGATAACAGCCTATCCTATAAAATCCTTTCACGTAGAGCTCATTTATTGGAAGACCTTTATACATTATATATGCCCAAATTTCTAAAGAAGACCACTCCTGTATTGGAGAGAATGAAATTTGCTTGGGAGTCCAGGGATTTCTCCAAAGCTTGCCAGCATGTCTCCTAGTCGATGACTCGTACTTTCTCTGCCCTATTATTGTCAGTGCTCCGTTAGGATATTCTTTCACGTAATATTTAGTTATTGGCCCAGTTTTAACAAGCTTACAACACCATCTGTAGTCCCTGCCTGGTGGTCCAAAGTACTCTACGCCCTTCCAAAAGCGATCTTTGCTCCTTACAGTTGTGATCTTTATATTAAAGTAGCGTGACACTCTCTCCACGTATTCCACTGTCTGAGGAAATTCTATACCAGTATCTAGAAAAACAACCTCAAATGGTACACCAGCCTCTATTGTAAGAGCCAACGCTACAAGGGAGTCCTTTCCACCACTAAACGATACGACCACAGGAAGACGATACTTGTCAACTACTTTTTTAATCTCTGCAATAGATCTAGACTCTATGTCCCTTATTATCTGCTTGTTCACCTCTATAAAAGTTCTCCAACTAGCGGATTGCCTTGGGGGCTCTCTCTCAAAGCCTCTATACTTCACCTTAACAGCAACACCTTTTCCCTTGGATATTTCATCAGAGTCTGCCTTTGCAACTCCCGATGCTATTATATTATCCTCTTCATCGAGAACTATTACATAATCATCCTTCTCAATGTCATCTGAGAAGTCCAGCACTCCTGGCCTCATGAGGTTTTTACCACTTAGAATGCTTGGTATTGCGCCACGATCAGCAACTACATAATGACCGGAGATAGCATTCTGAATCCTCCCAAAGGACACAGGATGAAAGAGCACCATGAACTTATCTTTTTTAAGATCATATCTCATGACCGCGTATATCCTGCCCCTCATTATTATTTCATCTACTCTATCCTCTCCAGGAGCCTTGTTCATTAGAACTATCCTTTCCTCTCCAAAGAACTTTTTACCAACACCTGCTCCATAGTCTCTATCTATTATGCTGGCTATCCAGTCTATTTCTGGCTTAAAGACAGGCTTTACTTCACCAGGAGGGGAGAGCTCAATTTTCTCAAGCTTTCTATGACATCTTGGGCATGTATTTCCCCTAAGTACTGGCACACCACAGTTGTGGCACCACCCATACCTGATCCTTCCAAGATATGGCGCTGTCATATAATATCACCGTCTCCTCACTGGCAACTCTCACGTTAAGTTAGATAAGGTTTAATACCAAACTGCATATTCTTACATTAATATCCCGATATGCATATATGGAAACATCGGGTGCTTGACATGGAGCGTACTAAGCTAGTGATCCTCTTCGCTATATTAGCTGTGATAATAGTAATAGGCGTAGTAGCGTACGAGCTATTACCTAACGGAAAGCCTGAGCTAAAGATCGCCACAGCAGGAAGCCTTCTGCCGCCCTTTACTGACTTCAATGAGAACTTTTCCAGCGAGAAAGGAGTTAATATCGATTATATAGCAAAGGGCAGCGTCGCCATATACAGAGATATCTTAGAGCTTGGAAAGAAGTATCAAATAATTGCCCTTGCTGATGTCAGCTTAGTTGAGGATCTGTATAACAAGGGTTTTGTAGTTGCATATTCAAAGTTTGTGACAAATGCTATGATCCTTGCGTATACAGACAAGAGCAAGTATGCCTCAGAAATTACTAAGGACAACTGGTATGAGATCATTGCGAAAGAGGACGTTAAAGTAGGGTTCTCAAATCCTAATATGGACCCATGTGGTTATAGGGCTCTGGCAGTAATGGCACTTGCAAGTCAGTACTATGGCGTTAGCATATTTGAGAGCATTGTCGAGAACAACACTAACATACGAATGGACACTTATGAGGGAAACATAACGATCAATGTACCAGAGGACTTAGAGGTTAACACGAATAAAATTACGATAAGGGATAAGTCTGTCGACTTAGAGGCTTTATTGCAGAGCGGGGAGCTGGACTATGCCTTCTTATATCGTAGTACGGCTAAGGACTTAGGGTTCAAATACATAGAGCTTCCAGGAGAGATAAATCTCGGGGATGATAAGTTTGACACTAATTACAGAAGGGTCACGGTAAATCTCCTTGGAGGGAAGCATTTAGTTAAAATAAAGACCATAGTTTATGGAATAGGGATAACTAAGTACGGGAAGGACAGTGAATATGTAAAGGAATTTATAAAGTTCATGTACTCGTCTAAAGGGATAGAGATACTGAAAACACATGGTTTTAGAACCCTAACGCCAAACTTTAGAGCTGAAGGTGACATAGAATGGTTAGGAGAAATATCTACACGGACGTAATAGTACTTTTTGTAATTTTATTATTGTTCTCTCCACTTCTTGGAAGAAACTCACTCTACTTAATGCTTGCGTATTCTATCGTCTCATTTATTGTTATACTATTATTCTCTAGGGATCCAGTAAAGGCCTCCTTCATAGGACTTTCAGAGATATTCATAGTTTTAATGCTCATTCCTATGATATCTGCAATTGAGCAGTACATCTCTCAAGCGATAGCTTACTCAAAACGGCTTCTGTTTTGGAAAGCACTCTATTACACTGTAGTTTCCTCATTTATTTCAGCACTTCTTGGAGTTTTCTTTGCAGTACCCTTTGGATACGCATACAGTCGCGAGTTGTTGCCGTTTAGGGATGTTATTAGATCATTTATAGAAGTTCCTATGATGCTTCCGCACACTATAGCAGGAATCCTCTTGCTTGGAGTGTTCAGCAAGGAGGGGCTCTGGCAGATATCCCTCACGGACACCCTTACAGGTATTGTTGTTGCTATGTTCTTTGTTTCAGCTCCCATAGCTGTAAACCAAATGATAGAGGCGTTTAATCACGTTCCAGAGAGGTATGAGCATGTTTCAAGGAGTCTTGGTGCAACACCATTTAAGACATTTCTCTACGTGCTTCTTCCAATGGTAAGAGGCGATATTGTCTCTGCGTTCATAACGTCATTTATGAGAGCTATGAGTGAGTTCGGAGCAGTTATAGTCATAACATCGTATCCGCCAATAATATCACTATATGCGTTTAGAGAGCTAAGTTTAAGCGGAATTGCTGGAGCTCTTGCCGTTTCAACGCTCTCAATACTGATAATGGTGCCAGTGATAGTAGCCATAAAGCTGTTTATTAGGAGGAGATCATATGGGAGAGCTGGCACTGGAGAAGGTGTCTAAGAGCCTCCCTGGATTTAAGCTGCAAGAGATAACGTTTCAGGTAAACGATGGAGATTATTTCATAATATATGGTCCCTCAGGGGCAGGAAAGAGCCTTATTCTTGAGATTATTTCTGGAGTAATACGTCCTGACTCTGGAAGAATCCTTCTAAACAGGAAGGATATAACGAACTTACCTCCAGAGAGTAGAAGTATAGCTCTTGTCTATCAGAGCTACGAGTTATTTCCACACATGACGGGGTTCGAGAACATAGCCTATGGGCTAAGAGTAAGAGGTCTTCCAAAGAATGAGATAAAAAGAGCTGTACTTGAAATTGCAGAGAAGCTAGAAATAACGCATGTCTTAAATAAAAGACCACATGAGATGTCAGGAGGAGAGCAGCAGAGGGTTGCTATAGCAAGAGCACTAGTAATAAACCCAGAAGTTCTCTTACTTGATGAGCCCACATCAAACTTAGATCAAAATTTAAGAGTAAAATCCAGAATCCTTCTAAGAAAAATAAACTCAGAGGGAACAACTATAGTACACGTTACTCACGACGTTGGAGAGCTACTAAGCTTGGGAAGATACGTGACAATACTGAAGAATGGTAAACAGATATATCTTGGAGGGATAGATGAAATACTAAATGATATAAGGAAATTACCAGAAATAGCAAGCCTATTTGGCATATATAATGTATTTAATGGTAGATTCCATCAAAAGGGAGGTCAGAGAGTTGTTCAAGTAGGCGACATTGAGTTAAGGGTTTTATTCAATCGACCACGTGATGAGTGGGTGCGTGTGCACATACCGCCAGAGTCTATATCCCTTTTCTCTCAACCATTAGGGGACACTAGCATACAAAACATTCTAGAGGGCACTGTTGAGGATTTCTACATCTCTGGGACACATGTAGACGTTTTCGTAAGTCTTGGATCGCTATTACTTGTCTCAAGGATCTCTGTGGGCTCGTTTAACAAACTGAAGATAAGACCAGGGAGAACAATATATGTGGGGATTAAGGCTGCCTCTATAAAACCAATAGATTAATCTCATGGTGGGGCCGCCGAGATTTGAACTCGGGTCGCCGGCTCCCGAAGCCGGAAGGATGCCAAGCTACCCCACGGCCCCAGCTCTTCTAAGAACTAAGAATAACTATGTCCTATTTTTATTCTTGATGCCTTTATTCTTAAATAAGAAGAAAATAAGGATTAGGGTTTTAATACGATTATACCTCTTGTTCAGCTTTTGGAGCTTCTTCTGCTTGAAGGATTGCCTGTACTTCCTCTGGAGATGGCTCATAGAGAACTTCTGATTTCCTTATCTCACACTCTCTGATAGGGTATACAACTCTTGTTCTCCTCTTTATTTCATCAGCCAGCCTTCCGTCAATGAGCATATGAACGAAGTCCTCGAACTTAGTCTTTGAGGCTACTTCTTCAACCACTTCTTTAGCTATTCTCCTAATCTTATCCTTTCTTGAGGTGTTTATCCTTGCCATTGTTATTATTATTGGCTTGACTCTTACTAGATATCCGTCCTTTGTCCTGACATCAAACACTCCGTCTATTCTGCTCCTCTTTCTTTTAACCATCTTTTGAACGCTTTCTTGGGTCATCTCATGTCCAATGAACTTTGAATGAGCCTCTAAGCCGTGAACCCTGTATATCTTGAAATAAAGCTTTATGTAGCTTCTTCTTATAGGTCCACCTATGTCAGCAACTGTTACCTCTGCAACCCTGCCTATCACCTTGTTTGGATCATCTGCAGGAGTCTCTCCAAGAACTACCCTGTTAAAGTAGTCTGGCGCTATGATCTTATACCACTCCTTCGCCTTCCATTTATCCCTTGCGCTCTTTGCTAGCTTTCTTGCCTGTGACCTTGATGGCATCAGCACTCACCTACTCATTTACACTGCGATTAGGCATGATGTAGGGAAATCCACCAAGATAATAGATGCTCCTATAAATAACCTCCTTGGGTCATAAGCTTTTAAACCTGAATGAGTATTTAAGCTTAGCTACGGATACCAATGATGAGGATGGCTTATTAAATTAGGACATGCTTAAAAGCTTGGTGATTTTCGTGAGCTTTGAAACCTTAATCTACGTAATAACATCCTTGTTTATAATAATGGATCCTCCTGGAGCCCTTCCACTGATTATAAGGATAACAGAAGGTTTATCAAAGAGAACTATCCTTAGACTAGCCTTTGAGGTGACATTGTTCGTGCTCTCCTTAATAGTAATATTTGCCCTTGGAGGGAAGTACATACTTGAGTACTTTGGAATATCTATACCATCCTTGAAGGTTGCTGGAGGAATTATGCTGGCAATCCTTGGATTTGAGATGATGAAGGAAGGAGAGAAACCTAGGGCGCGTAGAGAAACTATAATAAAGGAAGAAGAGGCCTTATCAAATGCACTAGTGCCCTTAGGGTCTCCAATGCTGGCAGGTCCTGGAACTCTCTCCTTGGCCATAATATATAGTACGCTATATGGGCCAGGAGTTGTTATAGTTGGCGCTCTGGTGAACGCTCTTCTTCTGTTCCCAATAATAATATTCGCCTCGTATATTGGAAGGATCGTTGGAGAACGCGGAGTTAGAGTATTTACAAGAGTATTAGGATTCTTTGTTCTTGCACTCGCAGTACAATACGTTTTTGATGGTGTATTCATGTATGTATCAACGATCTCTTGATAATAGTCCATTAGGAAAGAGCTCATTAGTGTTAATCATAGCTGAGAAGAACATTGTCGCAAGGAGAATAGCACATATATTATCCTCAGGAAGTTACTCCACTAAAAAAGTGCATGGGATTCCTGTATATTTTTTCACACTAAATGGGGAGAACTACGCATGTATAGGACTAAAGGGTCATATAATTGATTATGATTTCCCTAGAAAATATCGAAAGTGGATTCTAACGGATCTTGAGGAAGTTATATGGAGCCCTCTTGTAGTCGTCGCTAAAGAGGCGAGATATATAGAGGCCTTAAAGGCCTTAGCGCCTAGGGTTAAGAGGATCATAGTGGCTACTGACTATGATAGGGAAGGAGAGCTTATAGGCCTAGAGGCCGTTCACATAGTTAAGAAGGCCTCAGGGAGACCACTAGAGATCAAAAGAATGAAATTTAGTGCTGTAACATGTGAGGAAATTCTTAACGCATTTAGAAATCTTACTGACGTTAACCAAGGTCTTGCAGATGCTGCTGACGCCAGAAGGGCAATAGACTTAATCTGGGGCGCCACTCTTACAAGGTTCTTTACACTTGCATCTGGAGCTAGGGACGTTTACTCAATAGGGAGAGTTCAGACGCCAACGCTTGCACTTATAGTGTATAGGGAGCGAGAAATAGAGGCCTTTGTACCCCAAAAGTACTGGGTAGTTGTCGCACTGCTAGAGGGTGGGCTCAAGGCAACTCACATAAGAGAGAAGTTTAATACGCTGAAGGATGCACAAAAAGTAAAAAGCAGGAGTAAAGGATCTTACGCTGAAGTTATAGACGTTAATAAGTCGTTAACTAAAAGAAAACCTCCACATCCAATGGACACTACAACACTTTTAGCGCTTTCAGCTTCTATAGGATTCTCTGTAGATAAAGCAATGAAAATAGCTGAAGATCTCTATCGCTTTGGATATATTAGCTATCCAAGAACAGACAACACTGTTTACCCTGAAAGTCTTGACCTAATTGGCATCTTAAGGAAGGTCTGTAAGGGATCCTATGAGAAGTTCCTAGAATTAATACTTTCTCAGAAGAGGATAACGCCAACAAGAGGTCCAAAGAAGTCAAAAGACCATCCGCCTATACATCCTGTGAGTTACCTACCTCCAGGCAAGCTTTCAAGGGATCACGAGGCCTTATATGACTTAATAACGAGGTACTTTTTAGCAACGCTATCACCGCCCTCAACCTGGGAGCGCGTTGTTGTGAGGCTTAAAGTTGGTGAGGAGGAGTACCTGCTAAAGGGCAAGAGGCTTATAGATGCTGGCTGGGAGCGCATATTAAAGCCAATTGAGGAGGAGGAAGCAGAGGAAGAGATCATAACATTTGAGGTAAGACGTGGAGATAGGATTAGAGTAAAAGAGATAAAGGTTCTAGAGAGGAAAACGAGGCCTCCAAGGAGATATACTCAAGCATCACTAGTAAAGGAAATGGAGAAGCTTGGAATTGGAACGAAATCAACAAGACATGAGATAATAAAAAAGTTATTCTCGAGAAAGTATGTTGAGGGGAAGTACATAAAGCCTACAAACCTCGGAAAGGCAGTCATTGAGCTCATCGAGAGATTTGTTCCAATTATAGGATCTCCTGAACTTACAAGGAAGATAGAGAAGGAGATGGATAAAATAGAGACTGGCGAGAAGAGAAAGGATGAAGTAATAATGGAGACAAGAAGGATTCTAAAGGGTATTTTTGAAAATCTTATGAAGAATGTCTCTCTGGTTGGAGACAGCATAAGAGAATCTAAGAGAAAAGATCTCGAAAGCAGTAAGAAAGTAGGTATATGTCCAAAATGTGGTGCTCCTTTGATAATAACACGATCCAAAAGAGGAAAGAGGTTTATAATGTGTATGAACTATCCAAAGTGCAGGACAACGTACCCCCTTCCTCAGAAGGGCAGAATATATGTTCTTAAGGAAATGTGTGCTGATGGCAAGGTACACAAGATAAAGATCGTCTGGATGGAGAAAGGGGTCAAAAAAGAGTGGATCCTCTGTCCATCTGACTATTCTCAAGAGAAAGAAAAATAATTTAATCCTGTTCTCCTTTTAGTACGCTTAGCACTTCCTCAACAGTTTTCTTCGCCTTTTCCTCACTGTTAAACTCCACAAAGACCCTAATTATTGGCTCAGTGCCAGATGGCCTCACTAGAATCCATCCGTCGTCAAATACCGCTTTTATACCGTCTATTGTTATGTACTCTCTAGCTTCTAATCCTCTGAGGAACTCCTCTGCTCTCTTCATCATTTTTTCCTTGTCCTCAACGTGAACCTTTGTCTTTATGATGTAGTACTTGGGGAGTTCATCGTATAACTGAGAGAGCTTCTTTCCTGTCTTGGAAATCATCTCCATGACAAGGGCTATCGCCATGGCGCCATCCCTGCAGTACTGATGTGGAGGATATATTATGCCTCCATTTTCCTCTCCACCAATGGCAACCTTATCCCCGAGCTCTATCATCTTTCTTGCAACTATTGGAGACCCTACTTTTGTGTATATAACCTCTCCTCCTGCAGACTTTACAGCGTCCTCTACTACCCTCCCAGAGCTCACTGGAGTCACGACAATCCTTTTACCTGTCTGCTTAATTACGTACTTTGATAACATTGCAAGGAGGTACTCTCCTCCAATGAATCTCCCCTTATCATCGAAAAATATTGCTCTGTCGGCATCCCCATCGTGAGCTACGGCAAAATCTGCGCCCATCTCTTTCACGATATCAGATAGGTACTTTATGTTTTCATACGTTGGCTCTGGCATTCTGGCGGGGAATCTTCCATCAGGCTGTGCGTTAAGAGTAATTACGTTTGCATTTAGTCTAGATAATAGCTCTGGGGATGTCCTATAGGCTGCTCCATTTCCCACGTCCACTATAACGTGGAACTCCCTTTCTCTTATCGCCTGAGTGTCCACTACTGAGAGCACGCCCTCTATGTACTCATGATAAGCCTCAGGGTAGTTCACTAGGGATCCTATTTCGTTCCAGTGGACTAGATTAAAGGCTCTCCTAAAATAGATCTCCTCAACCTTTTCCTCAACCTCCCTAGGAGCTTCTGTCCCATCAGTCCATATGAGCTTTATGCCGTTGTATTCTGGAGGATTGTGTGAGGCAGTAATCATGACTCCTGCAAACACCTCATCATGTTTTTTCACAAAGTACTGCAGCCCTGGAGTGGGTATTATGCCTATATCAACTACCTTATGGCCTGTTGCCATTAGACCGCTCAGGACGGCACTCTTTATAGCACTCCCACTGACTCTAGTGTCGCCGCCTACTGCGACAGTTTTTCCCTTGCCAAGAAATGTTCCAATGGCTAAAGACACATCTAATGCTAGATGTGGTGTGAGCTCCTTGTTTGCAACCCCTCTAACACCATTTGTTCCAAAAAGCCTTCCCATCACATTCGCCTCCTTATCTTGACTCCTGAGACGTCAACCTTTCCTTCTAGCTTTGTCCATCCTTCTATAACGGAGTTCACGATAACAGAGCCTGGTGGAACCTCTACCTCAGGTCCAATCACGGACCCTCTTATTACGCTTCCCTCTCCTATCCTACAACCGTGCATTATGATAGAGTTCTCCACAACGCATCCTCTTTCAACGATGACATTCCTCTCAACTGATGACCTTATCAAGGATCCCAAGACCTTAGCTCCTGGTCCTATATAATTATCGAGGCCCATAGACTCTAGCAGGAGGTCTTTTGCCCTTAGAAGTCTTCCAGGAGTCCCACAATCTATCCAATAACCCTCAAATGGATAAGCATAAAGTCCATACTTAATGACGTTTGGAAATACTTCCTTTTCTATGGAGACCTCTTTACCAGCTTCTATATAGTTAAATATTTCCTTAGAGAGAGCATATGTCCCTGCATTTATATATGCTGGACCAACGTACTCCTTTGGCTTTTCTATGAACTCTACTATTCTCATGCTATCGTCAAACTTCACGAGGCCATATTGGGATGCATCATTAACTTTATACACTGAGATAACACCGATAGCATTCTTCTCTCTCCTTTTGTTCAGAAGTTCTAGAGGATTAAGTGAACTTATAATATCGCCATTGAAGACTAAGAAGTCATCACTTTGTACGTATTTTTCAACGTTTTTTATCGCTCCTCCAGTCCCCAGAGGTCTATCCTCCTCAACTATTATGTACTCTCTTCCATCATCCCTTGAGTTAACGTACTCTTGAATGCTCTCCTTTAGGTAATGAACAGCGAGAATCACTCGCGTTACTTCCCTTGGGAGACTGTCGAGGAGATGACCCAATATAGGCTTTCCTACAACCTCTACCAGAAGCTTATGGAGGGAGTATGTTATTGGCCTAAGTCTTGTTCCAAATCCTCCTGCTAGTACTATAGCCTCGCTCATCAGTCCTCACCCCCTTCAAGAACTTCTTCTGCCCCAATGATTCTTCTGAACTCTTCAAGACTCTCTTCGCTGCCCTTTACAATGAGAATGTCGTTTTCTCTTATTACGAAATTATTACTTGGTTTATATATCCAATGATCTCCAGTCTTTACTGCTATGATCTCCACTCCCTTACCATAGTTTTCAACAACCTCTTCTATAGTTTTATTGACTGCCAAAGACCCTATTGGTATGTACAACACAGTAATGGAGGTCTCTGACTCCTCTATAATCTTTTTAATAATTGGATGAGGTCTAAATCCATGCACTATGTTCTTCGCAATAACATATGCTGAGTCCGCAATCTCCTCGAGGCTCCTGGCTATTGTCAAGTATGCATATGCTTCATCTCTTGATATCTCCCCTTGCTTATATCCCTCCAGTATTTGGTAAAATATCTCAACGAGGCTTTCATCTATTGAGTCCTCTAAGTTTATGATCTCTGAGATTATTTCCTCCCCCTTATATATTAAGGCAGAGTACGCAAGATCCAATATTAGCCTTGTCCTGTCCATCATTGACTTAAGAGTGTCACTTAGCCTCCTCAACGTCCTCACCCCTAGTCCTGCACATATCCCTAAGGGCTCCGAGGCCGCGCTTATAACCTCTGACAACGATTATATCGCCACCTCTTAATACCTCGTCCCCTTCTGGACCGAATATCCACGTATCTCCTCTTCTTATTGCTATTATTCTTAAACCTGTCTTCGTCTCTATTAAGGACTCGTCAAGCCTCTTACCATCAACATAGGATCCTTCTTCTACTTTAAGCACTGTAACTACTCCCTCAAATTCCGAAACAACCTCTGGAATTTCCCCCAGCTTAGAAATCCCTTCAAGCACTATGTTGGCTATGTCTGCCGCTGAGTTTGATATTGATCTTATCATCTCGGCAATACTCAGGAAAGGCACCATGTCCCTTGCATCATCTAAGGACCTCGTGGACACTATCACCTTAAGACTAAGCTCCTCAAGCAACCTCTCGACAATTGGCTCTAGCTTCAACACTTCCTCTGCAATCTCCTCGTTTCTTAGGATTATAGAAGATAGACCTAAGTCCAGCATTAGCTCGGATACGTCCTTTAAAAGAGCTATTATATCTCTCACGCTTAAGTTGAGGGGTTTTTCACCCATAAACGGCGATATTACAGTACTCAATCCCTCCTGCACCTCCTATAACCAAAAGGAAATACCATCATTATTTCAGTTAATTCTGCCTTAGAAAAATCAACGCCGTAGCCCTTAATTTCATTTTATTATATGAAGGACCTTTGGAAATATTACGTTATCGTTTGACCTTAACAGGACCTCTTAATATTACAGTCTCTCCGAATATCTTTTATATCAGCTAGTGACTATTCATTATATACCTCCATTGATAAACATGCTACTAGGGTGATAATGGTATGTCACTTAATGTCAAAACCCCCGTTATCGTTCTCAACTTTAAAATATATCCTCAAGTGCTAGATGCAGAAAAAGCCCTAAGTTATGCAAAAATAGCAGAGGATGTCGCTGAGGAAACTGGCATCTCAATTGTCGTAGCTCCTCCTCAGTACCATCTTACCTACATAGCCAGATCCGTGAAAATACCTGTTTTTGCCCAGCATGCTGATCCCATAAAGCCTGGAGCAGCTACAGGTTTTGTAACGCCTGAAGCAGTAAAAGGTTCTGGAGCCGTTGGCCTTATAATAAATCACTCAGAACACAGGCTAAAGCTCTCTGATATAAATTATCTAGTAAAAAGATGCAAGGAGTTAGACCTCATTAGCGTGGTTTGTACAGACACTTATGAGACTTCATTAGCAGCAGCAGCCTTAGAACCAACATTCATAGCAATCGAGCCTCCAGAACTAATAGGAGGAGACATCTCCGTTACAAGTGCAAAGCCGGAGATAATAACGCGTGTAGTCGAGAGAGTTTCAAGAATAAGCAGTAAGGTACGAATACTTACTGGTGCTGGAATAAAGCACAAGGAAGATGTAAAAAAAGCCATTGATCTGGGAACAGATGGCGTGCTATTAGCATCAGGATACATAAAGGCAAGTAATCCTAGAGAATTCCTCGTAGATCTCATAAGCCTTCTATAATGCTAAGGGAAACATTATGTTAGCCTCACTAGATGAGATCAGACGCATAGGAAAAGCCCTTCTTAAAGAGGTTTTACTAAGGAGAAAAGGAGTCTTTTTAGGATTTAATACTAACATAGACGCTGTTATCTATCTTGAGTCTGAACATAAGCTTCTAAATGAGCTTTTTAGTAAATGCCCTGAAAATATAGGCAGTACACCAGAATATATATCCAGCGTGGAGGATCTTATAGTAGGAATGCTCTCTTCTATATACTCTGGAAAGGCCATGGAGCTAATAATCGTAAGCGATGATGTTGAGAGATTTATAGAGAAAAGCGTAATAAATCCAGATTATAGGGTTGGGGGACCGCCAGGAATTGTGGGAAACGTGCTAGCCAGGTTAGGCCTTAACGTAATAGTACATGTGCCAAGCAGGAGCAGCAGACAAATAAAAACACTCGATAAAAGGATAAAAGTCATAGAAGGCTCAAAAATTGTAAACATTAAGGAGAGAGAAGGAGATAGAGATCTTATTCACTGGATTTTTGAATACAAACGTGGATTTTCGATAAAATGTCCTGGTTTTATAATTACAGCACCTAGAGAGAACAGGTTTATTGCAACATATGACGACCTAAACACTAAACTGTATATTGAGAAGGACTACCTAGACAGTGTGGACATTATAGGGGAACATGTATCTCATGCCTTAATATCTGGCCATCACTTACTGACGCCAAGGGTGAATTATAAAAAAGCTATAGAAACGAGTGTCAAGTTCATGAGGGGTCTTAGGGACTGTAATGTTATGATTCACACAGAAGCCGCTTATGCGCAGAATAGGAAGATAAGATCAGCCATATTACAACGCGTTTTTAGCAACGCTCATAGCATAGGTTTAAATGAGATTGAGCTAGCCCTTCTTGTAGAACTATTTGATAAGGATCTCGCCATCTCCCTCAGACAGGAGATATCTAGTGATTATTTGATGGATGCTCTAGAGCTCATTGCAGAGAAGACTGGGGTAGAACGGATACAGTTTCATACTTATGGCCTTTATGTAGAGGTCGTGAGGAAAAGTGGTGTCTACAAGAGGCCTGATAGAAACAGTTTAATGGCTGCAGCGTACTTTGCAGCAATAAAGGCTACTTATGGAGATATAAGTTTACTGGACGTTGAAAGAGGTCCTTCACCTGAAACAAAATTCCTTAATAAATATAAAAAAGTAGTGAAGGATCTCTCAGGGGCTTCCAGAGGGGAGCTATTGTTTGATGCAATACTTGCACCTGTAGTAGAGAATCCTAGATCAACAGTTGGTCTTGGCGATATAATTTCTGCTATAGGATTTCTCTGTAGGCGAGAGCCATGGGCGTAGTCACCTGGCACTTTCATGGCTATCAGCCCGGAGATATCCTCTACAGGATTGAAGATGATCCAGGAAAGCCTATAAAGTTTAAGGAAAGATCATGGAGAGTGTCTATATATTCAGCAGAGAGAAGAATATCTAGCAATAACTGGACAGATCTCATGTTAAAACTCTACAAGGAACTTCCTAAAATCTTAGATGAAATAACTTCTATAGGAGCAAGAGTAAGCATCGATATAGAGCCTCAAACGTTAGACTTGCTCGCATACAAACATCCAAGTACATTTAGAGACATCATGAGGCACCTTATGGAGGGGACGTTTGAGCTTATAATGACTTATCCATTTCATCCTATAGTCCCTCACCTCGAGATGCCCTCCATAAAAGATTTAACTATGATTATGAAGGCTTTATATGAGCCCCTACTTCAGGAGAGCTCTTTTCTAGGCGTATGGTTTCCTGAGGGAGTTCTAACAGCTAAAACTCTTGGTGTGCTATGTAACGTCGTGTCAAAACGACAGAAAAGGATCTTTGTTATAGGTGATGAGTACCATGTCAAAAGGTCATTTAGAAGCTCTAGCACGTGTCCTGGAGTTATTAGCAACACACCAATAATATTCTGCCCTAGATCTAGATCTCTAAGTGATGCTTTTTCATTCAGCTTGCTTTCCACGAAAGAACTCTTAGAGAAGCTTTCCGATTTTCTCAGGACCTCGACGTGTAATCATTGCTTACTCGCAATGGATCTAGAAACGCTTTTTTATCATGAGCAAAAAATTGAGCAGTTTTTATTACTTTTAAATAAAATCTCCAAGGCACAGTATAGCATCTGCTCAGCAGGAGATTTTCTTGAGCAGATTATTAAACGCAACCTACCAATCCATGAAATCGTAGAGTACGCAAGCTGGTCTGGATATTCAGATGTAGATGGTGGTCTCTCGCTGGATAGCAGATGGCTAGGAGTGAGAAGGAAGGACTTTAAGGCGTTCTCAAGGAAAGTTTACGGAGTTAAAGTTTCACAGGTATGGAAGTATGCAGTACTTAAAATCCAAAACGATGTGATTAACCTCTCTAGGGAGCTCGTGAAAAGACTTGGAACTGAGGAAATTATATGCAATTACATTACTTTGTTTTTCCCACACCTTGCGCGCTTCACTATTAAGGATAGCTCCTTTTTCCGAGCACCCTTAGAGACATCTGGCGGAGACCTCGATGCACTGCTATATGCCCTCAGATCCTATTATGAATCCCTTATGGCATCGAAGAGCTGTGTGAGATTCTGGGAAGTTTTCGACACTAGAGTAACCTTCCAGTCAGGCTCCTTGATGGCATCCGCTTTAAGTGATGCGTATAAGGCAGCATATATTTTGGATGAAAAGCATTTCATGAGAAAGGTTCTAGACGTTCTTCATCTTCTTCTCAACTTCCAAGACGCTCATAGCTACTATAACATTGAAGCATTAGACTCCGTTGAAGGGTGGGAAGTATCTAAGGATGCCTGGAGTTATTCCCTAATGTTTTCTATAGGAAGAAAAGTTCATGGCAATATTAACGCACTCTCAAGGGGTGCTTACTATGCTCTTGAAAATGAAAAGGAACTTCTCTTTGACGTTACTTTTCCTGAGGATCTAACATGTGATGTTGGATATATCCCAAGTGAATATTCTATAGGGTCCTGGGAGGTGTAGAAGATGTCAGAACTTAGAAAAGACTACATAACAAACAGGTGGATTGTAATCGCTACTGAGAGAGCAAAGAGACCACATGACTTCAAAATGCCCAGGGAGTCCATAAGCACAGATACTAGCCAGTGTCCATTTTGTCCTGGGAACGAGAAGATGACCCCTCCAGAGGTGTATGCTATTCGAGAAAAAGGCACTGAGCCTGACACCCCAGGGTGGACAATTCGAGTGGTTCCTAATAAGTTTCCAGCTTTAAAAAGCGATAAAGAGCCTATCATGAGGGCAAATCATATATTCTACAGTGTTGACGGTTTTGGATACCATGAAGTTATAATAGAGACGCCAGATCATTTTAAGGAAATACCAGAGAGAAGTTTGGATGAGATAGCAATGCTAGTAAGAGTGTGGAGGGATAGAATAGCAGAGCTCAGCTCTGATCCAAGGATAAAGTTTGTCATGCTCTTTAAAAACTATAGACCAGAGGCTGGGGCTTCTTTAAGCCATCCACACTCACAAATAATTGCACTTCCTATAATACCTAAAAGAATACTTGAGGAGCTAGAGTTCTCAAAGAACTTTTATTGGGATACTGGAGGGCTTTGCCTGTTTGACATGGTGATAGAGGAAGAAAAGGAGAGAAAAGAAAGGATTGTATACGAGAATGATAACTTCGTGGTATTATCACCATATGCGGCAAGAGTGCCCTTTGAGGTCTGGATATTACCAAAGAGACATGAGCCTTACTTCGAGAACATAAGGGCAAATGAAATAGAGTCCTTAGCAGATACCCTTAAGGTAACTCTAGAGGCCATAAGGTCAAAGGTAAATGACCCTCCATATAACCTCATGCTTCACACAGCGCCTAGCGACGGGAAACCTTATGAATATTATCACTGGCACATAGAGATCATGCCAAAACTCACTAGAATAGCAGGCTTTGAGTGGGGGACGGGCTTTTATATAAACCCGACGCCTCCTGAACTTGCAGCGAGAATCCTAAGAGGGGAAGAGTGAACAATCCTTCGTGCTATAGTACGAGGACTCCTTGCGAGGATATCAATGACATTATGCGATAAAGATATATTAACACAATGATTTATCACGATCGGTGAGATATAACAGACACTTACTTATGGTGATTGTCATGAGATTTCCAGAGGCTGAGGCGAGACTGCTTAATAAGTACATATGCATGAAGTGCAGCGCAAGGAACCCTCCTAGAGCAAAGAGATGCAGAAGATGTGGCTCTACTAAGCTTAGGCCAAAAGCAAAGGAGCCTAGAGGAGGAAGATAATCTCCTATTATGTTTCTTTTTCTGTCATCATCTTATATTTAAGAGCCTGTGCACCTGCGGAATTATTCTAACTCTAGCGTTAAACACTTCTCCAAGCTTTTCTGATATCATTAGTAAGTGCTCTACGCTAACGCCTATGGAAGCCCCTATTGTCACGGGTTGTATTACTATTTCCAGATCATAGCTCCTGAGATCTGATATCGTGCTTATGATCTCCTCAACAGTGGTTTCAGGTAAGATTACTAATTTTACGTACACTTCTGCGCCTGCTTTTATCAACTCCTTAATGCACACTATTTCTTCCTGTATTAACTCCTCAGGATCCTCATAGGCTCTGTGCGATGGAAGCTTTATGTCAACAGAAGCTATGTCTACATACTTTGCCACATCATATATGTTGCTTGCAGGGAATCCAGCAGTTTCTAAAAAGGTCTTGTAGCCATTATTCTTCAATACCTTTAAGATCTCCTCAATGTCAGCCTGTATTAGTGGCTCCCCTCCGGTAAGTGATACTGAGTGCATGTCTGGAGTCTTAAGCTCGTTCACGATTTTCAAGATGTCCTCTGGAGAAACGGGATTCTTTACAAGCTTTTCATCTCCTGCCTTTATAATCCTAGCTTGAGTTGGTATTTCATGAGCATACTTCGTGTCACAGTAGGAGCATCTTAAGGGACAGCCTGCAAACCTTAGAAATACCTGTCTCTTTCCAACATATATTCCCTCACCCTGAATTGAGGAAAACGCCTCGTATAAGTAGGCCATGATAATCACTCGACGCTGACTCCACGCTCCCTCAGGCCCTTGATATACCACTCTGGGTAGTACTCATATTCAATTGGGTCTGGAATACCAGCCTCCATAAACCCCTTAAGCCTTAGAATACAGCTGTCACACCTTCCACAAGCCTTCTCTCCTCCTCTGTAGCAACTCCATGTCAGGTGTAATGGCGCTCTCAGCTCGTATCCTAACTTCACTATTTCTGCTTTAGTCATGTTTATCAGCGGGGTCTCTATCCTTATTGGTCTTCCCTTCACTCCTGTCTTCATGCCAAGTCTAAGAGCCTCCTGCATGGCCTTAATGAACTCTGGTCTACAATCAGGATAACCGCTGTAGTCTACAGCATTAACCCCTATAAATATGGCCTCTGCCCCTACTACCTCAGCGTAAGCTGCGGCAATACTTAGAAAAATAATATTACGTGCTGGGACATATGTCTGGGGAATTTCGTGGCCTATTTCATCAGGCCTTGTCCTCGATGGTATTTCCATCTTCCTATCTATTAGAGCACTACCGCCTATCTGCTCAAGAGGAACCCTAATAATTTTATGCTCCTTTGCCTTGAGTTCTCTTGCTATTTTCTTCGCACTATCAACCTCCTTCTGATGCTTCTGTCCATAAACTATCGTAAGAGCGTAAATATCATATCCACTTGACTTTGCATACGTGGCGGCTACTGTCGAGTCTAATCCGCCAGATATTAAGCAAACAGCTTTTTTACGTGACATGCCTCCTGGCCTCCTCCTTCATCGACAAGAACCTCTATTTGATAAATACCTCTTTTCCTGATCTCGTCTCCTAGTATCTCATAAAACCTTTCAGCTATGTACTTTGCAAGCTCCTCTGCAGTAACTATTTCTACTGGAAGTTCCTTTACATCCTCCTCAGGAAGAGCTATTACCTTAGCGTCCTTTTTCACATAGACAAGTCCGCCCTCTCTTTTTATGATCTTCCTCTCTGGAACTAATACCCTATGATCCAACTTATCCACAATGTCCTTTAGCGTTGATTTTACAAGACTAAAATCAATTATCATGCCATCGCTTGATACAGGGCCATACAGTTTTATGCTCACGTAGTAATCATGACCATGCAGTCTTTCACACTTCCCTGCGTGCTCCACCCAGTGAGCTGCAGAAAACCTAATGTTCCTCTTCCATCCATCTATATGAACATAAAACGTCACTCTCAGCACCTCCGATAGATACTTCTCACCGTAGTATTTAAATGCTATTTTGTGCCCATAAGTATTTACAAATCCATCGCCGAGAAAGTCTTGCATTTCAATGCGGGGATGGATCAGCATGGTTGAAAACATTTAAATATTTCCTCATTGGCATCTACTTTGAGGGGCGTACTGATGAAAAGGACGAATGAA
>Ga0190313_1000081_pt1 | contig 59839 bp, 102 predicted proteins | sample 4870071011_MG_FD_169989 | JGI IMG/M metagenome (GOLD analysis project Ga0190313, IMG submission 169989) | Hydrothermal vent sediment bacterial communities from Southern Trench, Guaymas Basin, Mexico - 4870-07-10-11_MG | ecosystem: Environmental > Aquatic > Marine > Hydrothermal vents > Sediment...
GGGGGGGGTCGGTACACCATTTTGTTTTTCTTTTTTTGTATACGCAAAAATTCTTAATGATTTCAATAGTTTAAGCCGCAAACTTTGCGAAAATGCTGAAATTTCAGGTACTTAGATGAGTGGGAGGGTGGCACCCCCAATCTAACCCAATTTAGCTAACCCTAGCATGAACCTTCTCAATCTAGACCAATTTTGCTTATTCTAGGCTGCTCTAACTCAATCTAGCTCACTTTGACTCACTTTTTCCTATTTGGGCTCAATTTGAGCTGCACAGGCCCCATATTTTTCCTGGTTAGCGAACGCTCGTTAACTTTGTGAAAAATTTCACAAGCTCAAAAGTCCAATAATTTCAAGAGGTTAGGATTACGAAAAACTTAATAATTTCAAGCACTTATCTCTTTGTGAAAAATTTCACAAGCTCCCACAAAAGAAAACCGGCCACCAGTAGCTGGTGACCGGTTCCAGGGATTAGAAGTGTTGGTCGAGATAGTGCTCAACAGCCTTAATCGTCGAGTGGTCAATCTGGTTAATCCAAAACCCAAAAACTGGTTTATAACGCCTGCTATCAACGCAAACTTCAAACCGGAGTTTTCTAGGACTCAACCGGAATCTGAAAGGTCTAGAGGCATGATTCCAAACTCCGGGATACTTCTCTCTAAATCCATGTCTATAGGCCACTGCACCGATGATATTAATCTTTGTCATTGTCCCTTTTCGCATTTTCAATCCCTCCTAAAAGTTTTGGCCGGCACAAGGCCGGCCAGGAACACCATTAAAACTCAATTACGTATTTGTCTTCATCGTACCAAACAGTAAAAGTTTCGGCATCAACAATGTTAAAAGTTTTCTCACCAACTAAAATTCTAACTTCATATTTTCCTAGGGTTGCGTACCATACAATTTCGATAGACGCATCGTGGTCATCAAATTTTAGTTGCATTTTTCAATCTCCTTTTACTTAAAAATTTACAGCCTAGCTTTCAGACTATTCAGATCATCAACCGTTAATTTTTTAAGCATATCCTTATTAAAAATTCCCTTATCATCTTTTTCTAAAATTTCGGTGATAATTTTCTCTTTGTCTGAAATAGCCGCAGTTTTGGCCATACTCACGACAAAGTCATGGCCTTTATCGATAGCTTCTAACTTTTTGGACGCCAAATTGAATTTTTCGTCGATTAGTCTTGAAATACCTTTTCCAATCGCAGCTTTTTGCCAATCTTTGACCACGACTGGCATATCAGTTACTAACACTTTAATAGCTTTTTCTCTTATTTCTCCCCATTGTTTCTTTTGTTCTTCGTTCATCCTAACAGCTTCACCCATTCTAAAACCTTCAAAAACCTAAAGAATCCAACCAGACAAGCGCAATGCGTCTTACAGCCGGTTGCCGCCCTACCTTACACCGACACCTTGTCGGTAGGTGCCAGGCGGATTTTTATTCAATTGTCAAAGAGCTAGTAGGCAATCAGCCTTTAAGATTTTATCCTTATTATAATAATTATCGTCCGATTGTCAAGAAAAAATTGCAAAAATTTTTTCTTGTTCACAAAAAATTTTTCTTAAAGATTTCAAAACTTTACTCCACCTTTTTTATTGAAAAAATTCCCATAAACCGGATAATCATACCATGGTCGATTCATACCATATACCCAATCCATTTTTCATCCGGCCATTGTTTTTTCTGTCCAAAGCCGGAACATGGTGTTCAGAAACAGAATCTCAATTATCGAACAGAACGCCACGTTCAAAACCTGAATGCCCATTCAGAAACGGAATCCCGATTACCAAACGAAACGCTCAATTCCGGAACAGAATGCCAATTACTGAACGAAACGTTCTGTTCAACCCTGGCATGCAAAAATCATGCCAATCAAACCTGCCTCACCGACCAAAACAACGTTATTTTACCCAAAACCGACTAAACCTGCCCCTTGCCAGGGCAGACCATGTATGCCCATGGGAAGCTATGTATGCCTGTGGGAAGCAAGTTTTCTCACGAAACTTGCTCAAGACCCAACGAAAGGAGGTGAGAGCGATGGCCTTGGAGGAGATCAAGTCCTGGTGGGACTCAACGAGTCCCACCCAAAAGAAGCAGGCCAAGAGGCCCTTGAGGAACTTCAATCCAGCTCTCCTGGCTGCGAGCTGGGATGATCTGGACGAGGACACCCAAGACCATTTAATTTTATTACTGATGTAGAAGAACGGGAGGGCTGAAGCTCTCCCGGAAAGGAGGGGAAAATGCGAGGTTATGCAGCAATCGGACTACGCCATCCTAAAAACTCACTAAACGTAGGCTCAGCGCTACGAGCAGCCGGCAATTATGGTGCTGTCTTTGTGGCACAATCTGGACGACGGTGCAAACCCGGGATCACTGACGCTATGAAGTTCTACCGTCATTTACCTTTCTTGCAGGTAGATGACCTTAAAACAGTCGTTCCTTATGACTGCGTACCAGTAGCCGTGGAGCTGTTAGAACATGCTACACCTCTACCGGACTATCAGCATCCTGAGCGGGCTTTCTATGTTTTCGGCCCAGAAGACGGCTCACTTGGCGAAAACGTGCTTTCTTGGTGTCGGGACGTAGTGTACATTCCTACTCAAGGCTGCATGAATCTAGCAGCTACGGTCAACGTGGTTTTGTATGACCGACTAGTAAAACAACTAAGGAGAAGAGAACAATGAAACTACCAGACGAATACAAAGGCTTTGTGGTCTCCCAGGCCACACTCCGCACAGAGGATCTGGTGGAGTCCATCCTTGAGTTCCTGGACTCCATAGGCTACCCAGAGACCATGGATCTGAGAGAGCAAGCCACCGAGGAAGAGGACCTAACCTACTTCCTCAATGAGGACTTGTGGGACTTAATGAACGAGATCGCTCCTGAGGGGACAACGTTCAGAGCTCACGAGGGCGATGGCGCCCTATTTGGGTTCTGGCCTTACAAGGAGGTGGAATAATGGCACGTTTCTATGGTATTCTTGAGGGCCATGCGAGGACACAGGCCACTAGGATCGGCTCCACTCGCTCTGGCCTGAAGGCCACCCTAAAAGGTTGGGGTGGCCAAATTGAGGTCGAGCTGTTCGCCCGAGGAGATGAGGACTACTTCCAGGTTTGGCACGAGTCCCTCTCCTCAGGGCGGACGCTCATTGCTGAAGGACTCCTAGGAAAGGAGGAAAAGAATGAGTGATAGATATGAGGAGATCTGCGCCAGAGCGAGAAAGCTCTCTCGTGCCTTGAGGGCCCTCCGGGCCAAGGAGAGGGAGCTCTCCAAAGAGTTCGATGCGTTAATTCGTGAGAAATGGGCCATCGAGGCCCAGAGGATTGAGCCTACACGGACAAGACGAGGGTCCCGCTCCTCTCGTCTGCAGGCGATCTTGTCCCTCCTGGATAGGGGTGAGATCTCTAAGGAAGAGGCGCAAAAGAAAATCGCAGCCCTTCTTTCCTAAACGAAGGAGGGCTTAACTTGGAGAAAGGAGGTCTAGAAAAATGGCACGCACAATCATGGTTGGCCACCGCCAGGTAGAGGTATGTATGCGAGAGGGAAGCTGGTTCAGGGTGAACCTGAGGGGAGTCCCTCGTCAAGGGATCCATATTCCGGCGAAGAATGGACGGCCCAAAACTGGAGTTTTGTGGTCCAAGTCCTGGACTCCAGAGGAGATCGCCAAAGAGAACAGAAGGAGGGGACTCTTATGAAGCTCATCTTCGAGAGTCAACACCTAACAACTGGCAACTTCAAGGTGAATCTGTATCCGGAAGGTTGGGTACTGTCACTAGTTTCTACGTATGAAGTCTCATTTTGGGGAGAACTCCGCGTGAAGGACGTTGATGGGCTCCTTTGTGCATTACTGATTTGTGATATGGTAATCTCGTGGAGAGAAGAATGAAACTCACTTTCTCAGTTCGTTACTTAGTCACCGAAAGAATTCTAGTCATCCTCCTTCAAAATGCCTGGTGGCTCAGGGAGGAGTTCACAGATGAGGTCTGTTTTAACGGAGTGCATAGGACTGAGAACCCACACGGGTTTGAGTGCGGACTTTCAGTCCACAACATGACGATCTCATGGAGAGGGAAATGAAGCTCGTCTTCAAAGGGCGGTTGCTGACAACTAGCAATTCTGAGGTAAACCTGTATCCTGAGTGGTGGGTGCTCTCTCAACCGTTCACCCATGAGGTCTCATTTGATGGAGAGATTCACTCACAGAATCAGTCAGGATTTCTCTGTAGTTTGTCTGCTCTCGGAGTCCTAATCTCATGGAGAGAAGAATGAAGCTCACCCTCATGGGCTCAAGCCTCACAACCTTGGAGTATCAGGTCACAATCTATCGCCAGACCTGGCGTTTGAGTTGGCCATTTACTTTTGAAGCTACGCTTGATGGTACTCTTTTTGAAGAGAACCCTTATTCTTTTGGAGTGGGAATGAATCCCTTCGACTTGGCAATCAGATGGAGGGAAAATGAGGATTAGGCTTGACGGAGACACTCTCATAACAGAAAGGCTCCTAATTGACTATAACAGCATTTGGTCTTTCCATTTGCTGTCACGATCTGTCTGGATTGATGGTGCCGTGAAAGGAAAGACACCATACTTCGTTTACGTCTATAACGATGTCTTGGTAGGGATAGATGATGAAGATAGAGCTGAGTAGAGCCTCTGGTTCCCTAACGGTAGACTGGAAGATATGTATGAGCTCAACCTACGTCTTGGTGTCACACCACGGACACTATTCAGTGGTGCGTCCCGATGGGACATACCAGAGAGGAACAGCTTCAGCTTTCGCAACCCTAGTCTGTGAGTCTAGGGTTGGATGGAGGGATAAATGAAGCTCACTATCAATACGAGTGCTCTTTGGTGTGAGAGGATTAGTATTGGTCCTGAATGGATCATGATTTCCCCTCCACAGTTCCCTTGCACAGTAGACTGGAAAGGCACAATAACCTGGCCAGGGATTGCCCTCTCTTCTGTGTTGAACTTCTGTGTGACTGTAGGGTGTATAGGATTGAAGGAGTCCCCAGATGAAAGTTGCTCTCAAGAATGACCACATCTATGTGGGAACATATGCTCTAGTTATCTGGCCAGGGGTCATCCTTTCTCACAAGGGAGAACCCTGTCGAGCTGTGAACGTGTACCCTTCAGGAAATGGTAACGTCCTTCGATCTCATTTCCAGTTTTGGACATCTCCCAAGTCTGTAGGTTGGAAGGAGGAGAGATGAAACTCGTAGCTGCCCAGTACACTCTTTATCTTAAAGACCTCTCTATCGGAAGAGTCTTTATCATGGTGGATTCTTCTTCACGTGAGCGAACTGTCGACTGCAGAGGGCAAGTGATTGAGACTTCTCCTGTCTTATCATTGCTAAACGCTGTAGGTCTCTATCCTTGGGTGGCCCTAAATGAGAATCACACAGATCAACGATAGCGAAATAGCCGTCTTTGGCAGTCAGATTACGATCTCCCTTGCTAACATCCGTGTTCTCTACAAACAGCTTTCTGAATTCCACTTCTTTCGGAGAAGTGGATCTTACGCCATTTACGACAAGTGTGAAGGCAGACCAGTGGCTATTTCAGTTTTGGACACGTCAGATCTTCACGTTGTCTGGAGGAAAAGGAAATGAAGTTTACTCAACTCAATGACATTGAGATTGGCTTCGCTGACTACCAGGTTGCGATATCTTCTGCTTACATACATCTTCTCTGTGACTGGCCTTCTAAGTTTGTGGTTACTTGGGGAGATGGATCGTATGCATTTTACAGCGGGGGCGTAGGCAGAACAACAACGTTGAAAACAACGTCTTTTGTTGTCGTCTGGAGAAAAGATGAAGATCGAGAGCCTTGAAGGATACTTGCGGATTCCGTCCTGCCCGATGGTCATCGGTCTTAGTCGCCGCGTAATAACATCCTTCCCGCCGGTGCGCCGTAAGGCTGTGTACTGGGACGGGCTCGAAGGATTAGTGCAGACCTCATCCGCAGTCCTGAACTTCTTAGGGCCAGTTGAAAGAGTGGAGGTTCTAGATGAAGATTAAAGAGAAAAGTAGTTGCCTTTTCACAAAGGACCTATCTGTCGCTATCAGCAACAGTGCTCTGCAAATCCAAGGGTCCGCAAGCTACACTATGATCTTCAGTGATGGAGAGACGATCTCCTGCGATGCTGTAGCGTTTGTCAACTCTCTGCTGACTGATCCCCTTCCTGGGGTGGGAAGCGCCCAATGCAAGTTCAGTTAATTGGAGATGACGTAATCGCCGTTGGAAGGGTTTTGCTTGCCCTTGACTGGATTAGGGTCAACGAGAGCGAGCGATATGAGGCCGCCTATTTCAGTGGCTCCTCAACAACTTTCAACGTCCCAACAGACATCTTGTTGTTTCCCCTGTGGAAGGGATGGAGGGTCACTTTTGAGTAAGTTTCATCATGAAACTTACTAGGAGGAAAAATGAAGCTCATCGACCACCATTCATTAACTGCTCTGACCGTCTCTAAGGTGTTCATCTGGGCCAACTCTGTGGCGGTCAGAAACTCAGATGCAGTGCCAGCTCTCGAGGCCAAGTCCGATGGGAGCACGTACAAATACGGCGTGCTCACCCGCTGGTGCATGAACCTCGAAGGTGATGTGATAACTTGGAGGGACAAGAGAAGGTGAAACTATCTCTGCAAGACGACTTAAAAGTCACCTCGATCGCAGTGAAATACTCGAACAAGACTGTATTGAAAATTATTCCATTTGCAATTTTTCCTCCACCTGGGAAAGCACAGCCCTCTATAGATGTTCGCTATGACGGGAGCGTTGGTCGGTGGAGGTCTGTCAGACAGTTCTGGATCTCTCCACTAACTATTACATGGAGAGAAGATGAAACTATCTCTGCAAGGTAAACGCTTAACGGTGTCCAGGATAGAAATCTGCCCAGACCTTATAGAAGTGGACGCCTTTTGGCCTGTGGAGGCTATAGCAGCAACTTATAATGGTCAATGTCAAAAGGTGTACAGGCATAGCTCTATCTCTATACAACCCTCATATGTGAGGTGGTGTCGCAGTGAAGATAAGTAATGGTGTGAACGCCTTGGTGTGCGGTCTCGTTGAGATCTGGAAAGACGGTCTCTTCATAGAAGCACTGCATTCCGGAGAGTCTACACTCGTCTCTTTCTGGGGGACGAGCACGGTCCAAACTGCACTCTACAGCATCGCTATCAGTGCGAAAGAAGTCAGATGGAGAAGAACAGATGAAGATCACAAAACTTAACTATGCCGAGGTCGGCATCCTTGACCACCAATTTGTAATATCTTCTAACCACATTCGTGTTTCCTGGAAACAGGCCTCTGGAATTCATTTCTCTTGGAGAGATGGATCGCACGCTCCCTATACCACATTCAGAAACGGTCCTGTTAGCATGGTGATTCTGGACATGTCAGACTTTCACATTGTCTGGAAGGAGGAAAAATGAGGTTAGTTTATCAAGGTGACCTGATCCTGGAGAACGCCCTAGCCATAGGGGCCAACTATGTTAGCCGCCGTTGGCCGGTGAAACCCTCAACCTCAATACTTGCCAACGGCAAAGAGGTGCCACTGTCCAAATCTTACACAATCCTCAACTTCATAGATGACCCGCCGTGGGTCGTTGCTGTGTAGGAAAGTGGGCGATCTTTGTTAGACCAGCTAGATGACTCAAGGTTTTTGGTTGACCTCTTCATACAGTTATGGTACAATCATCATAAATAACTTTTTACTAAGGAGGAAAGGAAATGGGAAAAGGAGTACTGTTTGTAGGGAGCCTCATCCTCGTATCTTCAGATGGAGGGTGGTTCCCATGGATCAATGTCTTGGGCCTCATAGGTCTAGGGCTTTTCGCTTATCTTATGAGAAAGGAGGAAAAGGAATGGACACGATAATCGTTATCAATGAACAGCACAACCTCTTAGACGTTCAGGAGTCCCAACTGAGGGGCCTGTTCCCTGAGGGATGGGAGGTCTTCTCTGTTCCTCGGGACGGTCTCACTGCCCCTGAGCAACGCCAACTTGCTCAGGACTTGTGGGACGCCTTCACGAACATTGCGTTCGTAAGCCCTGTCCCTCTTCTCCTAGCTGAAGTAGCTCACTTAAGAGGAATTGAATACTCCGTAGGAGGAGATCACAGGGTTTTCTTGTTCGTAAACGACAAGAGAGAAAAGAAAACCCTTCCTGATGGGAGGGTCTTCAGTGTTCTTCCCCTCAACGGGTGGAGGCTGGAGGAGATATGAAGCTCGCCTTAGGCAAGAACTGGCTCGAAGTGGGCAAGTTGTTCATCTTGTCTGACGAGCTGTGGTTTATGGCAACAGTCCCCGGTAGAATCACTTACACATTTTTCAGAGGAGACTCAGAGAGTGAGACTTTTGATGAGGTGAGTTTCCTCTTTTTTGCCCCAAGGGGACTCAGGGTTGGCTGGAAGGAAGAAATATGAAACTAGACCTATGTGATAAGTTTTGGCTCGGAGTAGGAGATTGCTTTATCTCTTACAATGAGTTACTCCTAATACAAAAGCAGTACTGGAAAGCAAACTGTGTCAATTTTAATGGCTTCAACGCAGAGTGGACGCCAGAGGATGGCGAAATGGCCTTCATCTACGTAAAGTCCTCTGTCGTTGAGGTCAGTTGGAGAAAGGAGGAAAAGGATGAAAGGATTTTATGTGTTGAAGAAGAACGGGGATCTAGTGTATAAGAAGAAAGCTCCTGAGGACGACTCGGTCGTCAAAGTGTGGCCGTTTGACTCCTCTTCGGAGGAAGATCGCTGGACAGTTATTCTCGAAGCCCTCTCCCTTGGGGCGAAGAAAAAGAAACTTGTTCACCTTGTCCAGAAGTGGGAATTGACGGCTTTCTCCTTGATCAAGAAGCATCATTTCGATGCAAAAAGTGGTCGCTTTCCCTCTCACAAAGAGGATGCGAATATAGATCGTTTCGTTAAGGAGTTTCTTCCTGTAGGTACTCGCCTTTTTTGGTGGGCTCTTGGAGAAGCTCTCTTCACAGAACACCTGTACAAGTGCCCTGGTACAGAGAAGGAGCCTGGAGTCTTCCTAGGGTGTCCAGGAACTGTTGATTGTCCTGTATGCAGAGGGACAGGCATCTTGTTCCGTTGTCCTGTATGCTTTCTTCCTCTACGCCTGAACGGAAGTTGCTGGGACAAGCACGACTTTCCTTTAGAAAAAGTTGACGAAGGAGGTAAGTAATGGAAGGATTAAAGAAGTTGCTTATATGGAACAGCGATAGGATGCAAAATGGTGATGTCGTGATCATCCCCACCTTGTATGGAAAAAGCGGGGTCGGCAAGACCTGGAGAGCGAAAGCCCTCTATAGAGAGCTCCGTGCCGAGCAGCCCGATCTTCTCTGGGCTAGGTTGCTCCCTGGCACGATGTTGCCCGAGGAGGCCCTCGGGCTGCCAAAAGTAACTGAGAAAGAGACAATTTGGACCGCTCCATCATGGGCAGTTAAAGGCCGTCCTGTGTTCTTGTTCGTAGACGAGCTTGACAAAGCCCGTCCTGAAACCTTGGGAGCCCTCTTAACTCTTTTTGCAGAAGGCCGCATCCGAGACTTCCCGCTCCCTCCTGGCTCCATGATCTTGGCCGCCATGCAGCCGGTGAACAGAGCTGAATGGCTTGCGGATGAAACGGGCGAAGCCATGGGAGCTCGCCTCACCTACATCCCAATAACCCAAGATTGGGGATTCCTCGAATCCCATCATGGCCTTGCTCCTGGAGCCCTCGCATTCATGCCCGCTCCAAAGGAGCTCCCTCTCCCTCTTGTCGAAGCCCCGACTCCCCGCCAGGTGGATTGGGCACTCGCTGTCCTCAGGACCTTTGGCCCAGAGGGAGAGCTCTTCGTCAGAGGAACAATTCCTGGTCAATTTGTAGACCCGCTCAAGGAAGCCTTAGGGGAGAGCGCAGCCATATCTCCAGAAAGTCTACTCAAAGCTCTCCAGGAAGATCCGTCCAAGGTCAGCCAGCTCTCCATCAGCGAACTGATGACTATCCTTCCTGAAAGCTGGTTCACTACTCCGGACCTCATGACTGCGATCTACAAGCAAATCCTCATCCGAGGGAATCCAGAGGACATCTCCTCAGCGCAGGAGTCAATCTACAACTACCTGAAAGAGAAGTGCGAGGAGAACGGTGGCTCCTGCGAGATCTTCCCAGACTATGATGATCCCCAAGTCCTCGTCAAAGCTCTTAATGATATGGCCCGTGAGGTCGGGCACGAATGGATGAAGAGGGGGAAGAAAAATGAATAGAGCAGAGAGAGCAGTCTCCCTTTTGGATAGGGAGACCAGAGATTGGATTCTGCGTAACATCAGCATTGTAGAAGAGAACACCTTCACCTCGTGGGTCGCCATAACAGACAGCGGGTATGTCATGCACCTGGGGACTCACATGGACAACTACAGTGACCGTCAGGTCAAGATCATAATGCTCCACGAAATAGCCCATATACTCCGTGGAGACTGCCTCGTACGTATTCCAAAGGAAGATAAGCAGATCTGCAACACTGCTCACGACTGCATCATTAACGCGGGATTTCCAGACTTCCCAGAACAGTTTCCTGGGAGACCTTACTACTGGGACTACGCAGCTATGTACGATGAGCTCCCATCTACCCATATCCCTGGATGGAAGGTCATCTATGAAGTGCTGAAAAAACACTCCCCTCCAATGGAGTCCTTCGATGGGCTACCACAAAACGAGACCAAGGACAGGGAGAAAGCCGAGCAAGCTCACGCAAAGGCTGTCCTCGAAGCTAGGGAGATCCCCTCCTTAAAGGACCTGGGCGCTAGCTCCCTTGTGCGCACTTGCGCCAAGGGAAAGGTCGCTGTCCAGCCTATCCCTGCGTGGGCTCGCCTCATGGAGAGGATCGCTCGTAAGGTAAAGAGGAATGGCTTCGGATCTCTAGTCCACGTCCGCACCTGGAACAGGCCTGGCCGTGTCGATGGGTTGCGAGGAGTCGCCAGGCAACCGAGGCTCACGATCTTTCTCGTCCTCGACATCTCAGGTTCATGCCAAGCTCTGGAGCCCGTCTTTCGTGGGCTCGCCGCCACACTGAAGCGGTCATACAATGTTCGGTTGGGGGTCTTCGCTAACTCTTTCGCTACGATCTCCCATCCAGGCGAAGTCCCCTCCGTAGGGGGAGGAACAGAAATCCGGCCTGTGATGGCAGCCCTAAACCGCCTGAAGCCAGACCTCGCCATCATTCTAACAGACGGCGAGTTCTTCGATGAGCTGACCCTTCCAACTTGTCCGGTGTGGTTCGTTCTCTACGGAAACGAGCCGCCCTGGAAGAGGAAGCTCCGATCAAAAGATAAAATAATTGACGGAAAGGAGGTGAAACGATGATTAAACTCAAAACACTGGATGACCAAGATGTGTACGTCCAGCCCCACCATGTAGTTGCTCTTTTTCCAAAGAGCAAGGTGTCCTGCACCATCACTTTAAGTGATGGCTCTCGGCTGGATGTCAAAGGGATGCCCACTAAAGTGGTTAAACTGATTGAGGAGGGTGAGCAATGAGACAGTTTTTGAAAGACGTCATCAACGAGAAAGACTCAATCACTTACATCTTGTGGTCAGGCTTCCCAGGAAAGGCGATCGAGGTGTACGAGGACAGCTCAGGGACCCTCGAAGCGAGGCATATCCCTGATCCAGATGAAGAGCTCCACTCCTTGGCTGTCGAGGCCATCAAGGATGCTTGCAAGTATTGCCCTGAACAGAAGTCCTACATCACCTCCCTGGGGGTGGAGTGCTGTGACTTTCGGCACGAATCTGGCCGCTGCGGACTAGCGGCCCTATTGACAAAATTGATAAAGGAGTAGATAATGGACCCAAAACCTTTTTTGATCGCAGGGTTTGCTAAAGCAAGCCCACAACAATTTCTGGAAATGTCCTCGGCATCTGCTGAGCTCACGATCCATTTTCCTCTGGAGGCCATCGTTGGATTCGAGGAAATCGCTCAAAAGCTCGAAGCTGCAGGCCTCCAACTAGGGGACCGCCCCTCCCTGTTAGAGGATTGCCTCGGCCTGACAATTCTTGCTGGCCTAGACGCAATAATCCGCACCACAATGGAGGTGATCAAGGATGGACTTGTTGGCACAAGAAAAAATCCTCAGGAGGAAACTGAGGGAGATGGAGGAAAAGGCGGCCAGGTTGTTCAAGGCACGCCAAAGGATGAAGGATAAGATCTCTCGTCTTGAAAAGAAACGCCTTCAACAAGAGGCGGCATCCTTCAAAAAGGTCAAGCGTTCATCAGCCTACACTAAAACTCGCCTAGAGAGCGAATTTCTGCGAGCTCTGGGCTTAGACGAGGAGGAACGTCATGGAATATAAAGACCCTATCGCTAAGATGTCAATCCGTTTTGAACTCATCCCTAGAGACAAGCTCACCCTTAGCCCTTATCAAAGGGACCGCTCCGACTCCCTGGCAAAGAAGCTCTTGGACTCGGTGATCCACGGCTTCATCATCCCAGTTGTCGCCGTGGAGAGAAACGGCCGCCTTGAGGTGATTGACGGCCAACACCGCATCGCTGCGGTTGACAAAGTCCGCCCAGACGGCTGGACCGTCCCTACATTGATCTGCCCTGAAAAGATGATCAACCTCCCCCTCCTTCTCAACATTGAAAAAGCTGACACCCTGAAGGATCGCTGCACAAAGATCTACAACTTCTACATCGACCGCCTGGAAGCCGGTGACCCTACAGAGGAAGAGATCATCGAAGCCTCCCTGTTCCAGCCCTACCTCATAACCCTGGGCTTCGCCTACAAGGAAAGCGGTCTCTCTTCTCCCTCCCTAGTCGAATCCATCACAAAACTCCTAGACGGGACCTTGACACAGGAAGGCTCCCAAGCCCCTTTGCCCTTGTCTGAAGCTGTAGAGATCCGCCGCTCAAGGGCGTCCTCGGTGGCTCAGCTCGAACGACTCGTGAATGAGATCTGCCAAGAAAACTCGATCACGGACTATAATCTGAAGCGGGCCATTATCTCCAGATCAAAAGAGAAGCTGTGGGGGAGGAAGAGGTCAGTCGATGTCTCTTTTGATGAGGGCATGGCCTCCTTGACCATGACCATCATGGAGACCGATTGGAGTTGGCTGGGGAGGGTGTAATGAACTACGACCAAGCAAGAAACATGGCCGTCCGAGTTGCCAAGTCCTTCTCTCTCCAGATGCCTTTTGAAGACCGAGTCCAAGAGTGCCTGTTGAAGTGGTGCGAGCTCAAAGATGCTCCTGTGCCCAACAACTATATTTACGTGGCCATGAAGAATAGGATGATCGAGATCATGAGAAAGGAGGCCAGCGAGCGCAGGATGATGGCGCGCTTCGATCCTCCTGCACCAGAGCCCCCTCCTGAGACTTTGCTCCTTGAGAAAGGGGAAAGCGTGATCGCCATCCCTAGACAGATGCGCATAACTCGGAAATTCCTTCTCCTCTTGGTCGAGTCCAACATGGACTTGGGAGAGGCGTGCCGCCGAGCAAAGGTGACCTACGACCGAGGGCGGGGGTGGTGGCGCAAAGCAAAGAAGATCGCTCGTCAAATGGCAGAGAAGGGCTGGAATGAGGAGGACGTGCTCATAAAGGTGGAGAGCACAGGATGAAGCTGGTTGAAGATCCTACAACTGGATGCCTGCTCTGTTTATCTGTAGAAGTTGACACTACGAGTATCTTTCTGGCCGGAGGCCCCTTCAATGCTCAATGGCTCGCCAAGGGAGGGGCCTCTTGGTCCAGATTCATGACAAACTTCGTATCTCTAGTGGCCGCGAACCCTGAGCCTGTGGTTGGGTATGTAGAGAAGTTTTACTCTGGAGGACCATATGAAGGTACATCTTAACAACCCCTTGATAGAAACCAAGGCATTTCAACTCTATCCAAATAGAATCAACCTTCAGTTTTCTCTACCTGTCACAAAACAGGTGTTGTCCCCTTTGCAAGGGATTTCTAGTTATCGGTCGAGTGATGTGCGCCCGCTATATGCTCCTGGTAACTTTACTGAGATTGAGTGGACCGATGAAACTTGATCTAGGCGCATACACTTTGCATGTTGACAGCGGCCTCATAAGTGTCACTTCTGTAGGAGTGTCTATGACCATCCCTGTGAGCACTATCACAATGGTCCACTTTCATGGGCACACAGACTCTTACTTGCGGGCTGCTTCCTGCATACCAGTTTCAGTGTGGCGACCTTTTAAGGTTGAATTTGTTGAGGAGGGCGTTCATGCTGATAAGACATAAAACTGATCTTATCTTCTCTCCATATGTAAAGGGGTTTTACAATGAAACCTGATCTAGGCCCTTATGGTTTAAGCGTTGACGGTAATCTCATAAGGGTCTCTCCCGTGGGAGTAACTATAGCCATTTATGTGAGCAATATCACAGTAGTTAATATTAGTGGAGTTGTTGGCAATAGCAACAGAACAGCTCTCATTTTCCCAACACATATTAGCGGTAACATTGTCGAAGTAGAATGGTCTGAAAGGAAAAGCTTATGAAGCTAGTCTCAAACTTTGGAGTTTTTTCCTTGGACGGGGTGAGAATCTTTCCTCAAGCTATATCCATAAGCTTCTCACAACCTTCTACAGTCAACGGCGTCTTTCATGATGGACTCATAAAGAATCCTATCTCTGGGTACGATATCTGCTATGTCATTCGTAATGCAGATATAGACCCGTTTGTCGAATTCGTGAAGGAAAAATGAGACTATTCTACAAGATCGACTCCGTAAGTGCTGATGTTCTTGAGATCAATCGCTATGCCATATACAAGTACGCACCTGATATAAGTGAAAGATTTGTAGCCGATTTTAAGGGTCGTTACTCTAGGGCGACGCCCTCTGTATTCGTCTACCCTCTCTTTGCGAGAGGAAAGCGTATCGAGGTCGAGTTCACAAGGAGTGAGAGATGAAGGTTGTCTACACGGCTGATGTACTGTTTATAGGCGCTGTTGACATGGACAAATATACCCTTCATTTCTGGGGACCACCGTTAAGAACAAAGTATGCAGCAAATCTCAATGGAGACCACTGGACGGAGCTGTCTGCTTACCACATATTTCTTTTCTGTGCCAAAAGGAAGCCGTTTGAAGTTGAATGGGTGAAGGAGCTCAAATGAAGCTAGAAGCTTGCATCGACCACATTTCTACTGAGATGGTAGAGGTTTATCTCAACAAACTTGTATCTCGCATCCACAGCGAAACTGAAGTCGTCAAGGTCTCTCCAGAAGGATCTCAGATAACAACATCTAGGTATAGAGTCACCTTTCCTCTATACGTTGATACTTCTGTTCAGGATTTGTTCGAAGTGTCCTCAGTGGCTATAGAGGTCGAGTGGCTAAAGGAGGATTAAAATGCTACAGTATCACAAAACCAAAAAGATCGAGTATAATCCCCTTCAATCTTCAACCTACCCCTTCGTGGAGAAGGACTGCAACCTCGTGGTCCTCGCTCCCACCTCTTCAGGGAAGACCATCGTTGCAGAGCAATTCATGATTCCAACAATGGAAAAAGGCTGTAAGGCCCTCTACCTCAGTCCCCTTAAAGCCTTGACGAGCGAAAAGCTCGCTTTGTGGGAGGACCTCCCTTTTTCTAGGGTCGCCTTCACGAGCGATCACAGTCGGCCAGGGATAGTTGTGCCGCAAGACCTCGTCTTGATGACAACCGAGTGCCTGGACTCGAAGTCCCGTGGAGCCCGCCAATGGCTAACCACCATAGGTTGCCTGGTCGCTGATGAAGCTCACATGATCGCTATGCCCAGAAGAGGGGACGCCTTTGAGATCGGCCTCACCCGTTTTGCCTCCCTGAACCCTTCTGCCAGGATCATCTTCCTCTCTGCAACAATCCCGAACGCTGACGAGCTGGGGGAGTGGCTCACTATCCTCAACAGCAAACCGACCGAGGTCGTGAAGACAGACTGGAGACCTGTGATCCAAGAGCACTTTTTCGTCCGAGCTCCCGACTGCTTTTGGGACTTCATCAACTTCTCTCAGCAAAAGTGTCGCGAAATCCTCCATCACCATAAGAACGAGCAGGTTCTCATCTTCGTTCATTCAATCGGCACTGGCCGCATGTTGGCAAAGGTCCTCGACATCCCATTTCATTACTCTCGTCTGTCAAAGAATGACCGTGCAGGGTTGGAGGAGGGCTTTCGTTCCAAGAAGGTGCGTGCAATGGTCTCGACCTCGACCCTCGCCTACGGGATTAACTTGCCTGCAGATGTTGGCATAATCGTGGGAGCTCATCGTGGGCCTACCCTTGTTGAGCCAGCCGACATCAAGCAAATGGCGGGGCGAATCGGAAGATACGGGCTCTCTTCCAAGGGAACGGTGTACTACATCTTCTCTGACTGGTACTTTGACCACATGAAAGAGGCCATCACCTCCATTCCTCCGATCAAGAGCGTCCTTCCCGCACGCCTCTACTTCCATCTGGTTTCTTTTGTCGCCAGAGAGAAGATGAATCTACCACAAGTGAGGAGCTTCCTCTCCCGATCTCTAGCAGCCCAACAGTACCCTCTAGATGACTACCTCTCCCAGGCTGTGGACCTCCTGACTCAATATAAGATCATCTACCGCTCAGGAGATGCCCTCACCACGTCCCCTATAGGACGAGCAGCCGCCCTCATGTATGTAGATCCCTTAGACCTTTACTTCCTCAAACGAAATCTGGGACCAAAACCGATGAGTCCAACACAAATCGCCAAGGCTTTCGCAGGCATCCCCTCCTTGGAGTACGACACCTACGTCCCTGACGGGATTGAGGGCGAGGTCAAGATGCGCTACGGTGCTCAGACACTCCTCGCAACCGGTCTCTACCAGTGGCTCACGGGCAAGCAGGTAACGGACCTTATCTCAACCGTGGTCTTCAACTTCACTCAAGATATCGACCGCATCATCTCAGCTCTCAAGATCGCAGGATTAGACAAGGTTTACCTAGACAACCTAGCCCTCATGCTCAAGAACGGAGTCCAATCCCAATATCTCGAGCTCATCACCATCCCAGGGATTGGGCGCAAACGGGCTGAAAGGCTCTGGAAATCAGGAATAAAGACCAAGAACGACCTCATCAACAACGAAAAAGTAGCCAAGAATGTCCTCGGTCCTAAGCTGTGGTACGAAGCTACCTCTTACATAAAAGACCCCAACAAGATCGTTCTTAGGTGGTGAGATCCAACCAAAGGCTACCATCTCACCATCTTCACCAACAAACAAAATGAGGCGTTGCCTCGAAAACATCATTATCAAAGGAGGGTTACTATGATAACCAAAGAATCCATCGTTAGAACTGCTGACGGAGATGAGTGGACTTTCAACCTATCTCTGCCTGAAAGTCTTCAAGAAGCTGAGGAAGTCTACGGCTCCGAGGGGGCACTCTACCTTCTCACAAGCGGCCTAATTGTGAAAGAGCAGAATGTCGCACGGGAGATGTTCCGCAATGGCAAATCCAGGGAAGAGGTTGACCAAGCAGTAGCGTCCTACCGTCCTGGAGGCGGAGCGCGCACCTCTGCTAAGGCAACTGCTCTCAAGCTCATCACTGACAAGGCTGACATCCTGAAAGAGAATCCCGATCTGATGGCCCAAGTCCAAGATGCCTTTGTAGCAGGCAAATTCAAAGATGTGGTGGAGTTGCTCTCATGAGATTTGAAGATCTCATAGACAAGCCTTTGCACGAAATGACTGACGAGGAGATTCAGTTCCTCATTGACAAGCTGACCTCAGATCAGTTGAGGGCTCTCGAATCTAAGGTGAAGAAGTCTCTCCGATCTAGAAAGGTTACCACTAAAGCCAAGAAGGAGCGGTCCGAAGAGTTCATGAAGGCCCTCCTTGGAGGGACTGATGCTGATTAGGTCTTCTGTGCTGGCCGAGTTCAAGCTCTGCCCACGCAGAGCTCATTATGCGTATGACCTCGGTCTCTTTAGGAAGGGCGGCCGCCCTAGTGTGGACCTCGTGTTCGGCAAAGCCGTGCATAAGGCCGTTGAGATCTTTCACAAAGTTGGGAGCCTGGACAGTGCGCTCCAGGCTCTCAACGACTTTGACATTCCTCCAGATCGGGATAAAAACGTTGATCGTGCGAGGCTCCTCGTGACTATGTATGCCCAAGGGAAGCCGCTTACGCTCGTTGAGAGCGAGAAGGATTTCTCGTTCAAGATCGGTCGGCACGTCTGGAAAGGAAGGTTTGACGGGATCGCAGACGTGAACGGTGCGCTCTACGTAGTCGAGCACAAGACCACCAAACCTTTTTACCTCCAGACCAAGCCTAATGACCAGTTTATTGCTTATTGGGGAGGAGCCCGCATTACAAACAAGGACGTTCAAGGCGTCATCATTAACAACTTTGATGTTGAACGGTGTGAGGTGAGACGTATTCTCGTATCCTTTTCCTGGGAGGAATTCCAAAGATGGAGGGAAGAGACTAAGCTCGTTCTCTCTTTCTATCAGAGATGCAGGACGAGCGGAATCTTCCCAAAGTCCCCCTTTGCATGTAAGGCTTACGGAAGAGAATGTTCGTACCGCATCCTCTGCACAGCAGACCCCGAAACCAGGAAGCGAATTATAGAGGACTTCTTCGAGATCAACCAGGAGGCTGTTGATTTGTCATGGTGAAATGTTCAGTTTGTGGGGCAGAGATCAAAGAGTTCTACTTCATCATCATGCGAGTGAGGGTCGGAGAGAGTGAGCCCGTTCCCCTCCCTACAAGGGTTGGCCTGTGCAAGAAGTGCGGTTCTCACACCATCTTTCTCTCAGTAGAGACCAATGATAATGAGATCATCCTTAAGGAGTACAAGAATGGGCAAGCTCAGCGAAGTGCAGCTCCAAAAGTTTGTGGTCCTTCTGATAGGGCCACCCCTTAGCGGCAAAACTGTTTTTGCCTCTCAATTTCCTCAACCTTTTTTCATTGATCTGGAGGACGGCCTCCACAGTGTAAAGGCTATACGCAAAGACCAAGGGTTGGATTTCGACTTCGATGTGATCTCCCTAACGGAGCAACCTACTGATGACCCTGACTTTGTGTCTTTGTGTGGAAAATCGTTTGCCTCCGCAAATGCCTGGGTTAAGGTCAAGAAGCTCTGTGAGGTGTTGATCAGGAAGATGCCGCAAGACTCCACTTTGATCCTGGACAACCTGAGCCGAGGATACGAAATGCTCATTGCTCACATACAGAAGACCACTAACAGGGCAAAGCTACAAATCCAGGACTGGGGGACGTTTGTAGATGAAATGGCAGATCTTGTCAACATGTTCAAATATCGTGCCAAGTGCAACGTCATCCTTATAGGACATGAGCAATATGACAAAGATGAAGGGACCGGCGAAATCCTGCGGTCATTCTTGATGCCTACAAAGGCAAAGCATCGGATTCCATCAATTGCGACCGAGCTCTGGCGACTCTACGCTGTCCCTAAAGGGCCGAAGAACAAAAGGACGATCATGCGAGTGTTACAGACCAGTCCTGACTTCTTGACCGCTGTTGGCTCAAGGTCACTCATTCCTGACATTGAGAACCCGACTTACGACAAAATTAAGCCATACCTGGAGGCAGCTCTTGGGAGGGAGCTTCCTCCTCCAACATGGACACCAAAAACTTAACGAAGGAGGTTTTGTTATGACAATTATTGATCTAGGCTATGATTTGAAGGACGTCAAGGATTCTTTTGAACCCCTACCAGAAGGTCAGTATATGTGCCGTATAGACAAGTGCACACTGACTCAATCTTCAACAGGTAAACCCATGCTCAAGATGGAATGGGTTGTCATTGATGGAGAGTTCGAGGGAAGGAGGATTTTCGACAATGTAGTTATTTCTGACCAAACAAGGTGGAAGGTCAAGCAGTACGCTGATCTCGCAGGCATAACCGAAGGAACAGCAGTTGACACCAACGACTTCGAGGGGGTTGAGGCACTCCTTGGGGTCTTCCAGGAAGAGCGAAACGACGGCAAGGGCATCACCAACAGGATCAAAACGATGACGGCTTCTGCATGATCCCTGTAGAGAAGTTCTTCGTCGCTTCTGATTTTCGCGAAGAACAAGAAGCGATAGGGGAGTTGGCCCTTTCAATTGAACGTCAAGGGCTAATTCATCCTATCGCTGTCAAACCTGTTGGTGATCGTTTTGAAGTTATTGCCGGACGCCGTCGTTTCTATGCCTTGCGAGACTACCTCAAGTTGACTCACCTCGAAGAGGGAGACCACTATGTGGTCAAAGAGGGCATGGACGCCCTCGTCTGTCAGCTCATCGAAAACATTGACAGGAAGGATTTTAAGCCTATTGAAGCTGCTCGTCTGATCAAGGCCATCCACGATCGAGGAGTAGAAGAACATGGCCGCCCTGTGCGTGGGCACAGAGGAGGGTGGACCGTCGAAGACACAGCCAAGCTCCTTGGGCGGACTAAAGGGTTCATCTCGAAAATGCTCAAGATCGCCTCCAACTCTGATCTAGTTGACAACGCTCCTTCGATTGATGCAGCCTTGAGCGAAATTGAGCGGCATGAGAAGAAAGAGGTCCTCTCTGCTGTCAGGAAAGCCCAGGTTTCTAAGGTTTCACTCCCTGATATTGAGGACTATTTCTCGTCTTATCACAACGTTGACGCCAAGACGCTGTTGTCCTCTCTGAAGGATAATTCCGTTGACCTGATCTTGACCGACCCACCCTATGGGATTGACCTGGACACTATAACTCCTGAAGACTGCTATGCGGACTCGAAGGATGACCTCCTCATAACGTTGCGCCAATGCCTCCCTGAGATGGCCAGGGTCCTCAGACCAGATCGCTACATCATCATCTGGTGTTCGTTCTACCTCTTCTCTACCGTGCATGACCTGATGGCGGAGTGCGGCCTATCCCCTTCACCGACACCGATCATCTGGTCCAAACCTAACTCTACAGGGAGGACGACCTCTCCTGATCAACGACTGGGCTCAATTGCTGAATGTGCAGTCTATGCCACCTCTGGGCCTGGAGCGGAGCTAAGCGAGAAAGGCACTCCAAACGTTTTTACGGTACATATGGTGAGAAAGGATAGAGTCCATCCTGCTCAGAAGCCTGAGGCCCTTTTAGAAAAGCTCATCACAACCTTCTCCCGTAAAGGTGACCTCGTCTTAGACGTATTCGCCGGCTCAGCCTCGACCTTGCGAGCATGTATGTCGACGAATCGCAAGTTCATTGGGTGTGAGGTCGATGAGGAGTTTTATAATGCTGGGCTCTCTTATACGTTGAACTGGTTAAATAAGTTTCATCATGAAACTTGCTCAGAGGAGGACTCCTAATGTTGATCTTTGTTATGTGCTTTCTTTGTGCTTTAATTCTTGGAGTTTGTGGAGGGAACTGGTTCTTGGCAGCCCTAATTTTTCTGTTAGGGCTTGCTACTCCGATCTTGACCGTGGCTGTTAAGATCATTTTCGCTATCGTAGACCTCATATCAACTGTGGTCTCTAACTTCTGGAGGGTGGACGAATGCGATTGACAGGACTTTTTCAGAACCTTGCAATCCCTATGGCTTTTTTCCTTCTTGGATTTTACCATTTTCTCAAGACTGACGACTGGATTCTCTTCGTAGCCCTTTGTCTAAACGGAGTGGTCCTAGGCATGCACGACTTCGCAATCGTCAGCCTGATAGAAACTGTTCATGATCTTGAAGAGATCACTTTCCTCGACAGCACTGTCAGGAGCGTATCTGATCCAAGACGTTCAAAAGACTCTTGATTAGGAGACAGCTATATGTGCTTAATAAAAATAGTTTTGAATTTCGCAATACTTATAATTTTCGTTCTTCTTGGGCTCTTCCACTATCTCAAAACAGGAGACTGGATACTGTTTGTAGCTCTTGTATTGAATGGAATAATTCTTGATGTACACGACTTCATAATCATTGACCTAATGGACAACATTCATGAGCTCGAGGTTGGTAAAGATGCGCTTAATCCAGAACATCCCAAAAACTCCTAATGGAATCTGCATCGTCGGAGAAGCCCCTGGGGCCGACGAAGAAAAGTATGGCAAACCCTTCATCGGTTGGGAGGGCCAATATCTTCGCCGTCAACTCAAAGCTGCAGGGATCAACTTCCACGAATGCTACGTCACTAACACAGTTCATGTGAGGCCGCCCAGGAATAACTACGACGCCCTCACTTCAGCTCAGATCTCTGAAGGGATAAGCCAGCTCAAAAAGGACATTGAACACTGGCGACCTAATGTTGTGATCGCCGTAGGCGCGAAAGCCCTCAAAGCCCTCACAGGGCACACCCAGATAACTCAATTCCGTGGAGCCGTCATCGAGTCCACCCTCGTCCCAGGCCAAAAGGTCGTCGCTACAATCCATCCTGGTGGCATCCTCAGAGGCGGAGAAAAGATGGGCCGCTACGAGCCCATTCAAATCCTGGACTTCAAAAAGGCCCTCCGTGAGTCAAGGTTCCCTGAAATAGTCTACCCAGAGCGCAACATTCTCTCAGTGTACTCACAAGCGAGGGCGTTGGAGCTTCTCGAATCTGTCACAGACATCCCTGATCCTGTCGCAGTTGACATCGAGACCATTGGCCCAACCCTATCAGCCTATGGAATCGCCACCAGCAAGAGTGAGGCTTTTGTAATTACGAAGGACCTCCTCCGAGACCCTACTATCCTTCGTGCAGTCGCACGATTCGCCTTCTCCTCCACACCGAAAATCTTCCACAATGCCCTCTTCGACTGCCTCCATGGGTTGGGCTACTACAAGATAATCACCAACAACATCCTCTGCGACACCATGATTGCCCAACATGCAGCATATCCGACTCTTCCTAAGAGCTTGGCCTTCTGCGCTTCTATTTACACGAACGAAGTCTATTGGAAATCGGAAGGAAAGACAATCTTCGACGACATCAAGAGAGGTCGCACTGTGGACTGGGAGAGCTTTTATATATACAACGGAAAGGACTGCTGCCTGACCTACGAGATCTACGAGATCCTGATGAAAGAGATCGACGAATGGGGCGCTCGCAGAGCCTTCGATCTCATGATGTCTCTCATCCCTCCTTGCCTCTTCGCTATGCTCCGTGGGACAAAAATCTCCATGTACAAGCTCCTCCAATTCAAAGAAGAAAACGAAAAAGCTATCGAGGTCCTCACTCGGATAAAGGACGCCGTCATCGGAGACGTAAACGTCCAGTCCCACAAGCAGCTAAAAGAACTCATCTACGATAAATGGGACATGCCCAAACAGTTCAGAGGTAAACGCCTCACAGTCGATGACAAAAAACTCGCTATGCTTGAACGCTACCCTACTCCCTATCGTCATCAAATAGGAATGATCCGCCTGCTCAAAAAATATCTCAAACGCCGAGACTTCTACAACCTCAAGACCAACGAAGATGGCCGCATTCGCACAGCCCTCAAGATCACAGGAACCTACACTGGAAGGTTCTCATCCTCGGAGTCGATCTTTGGTTCAGGGAAGAATTTGCTCAACATTCCAAAGGAAACTCGCAAGTTCTACGTGGCTGATGATGACAAGATCATGATTCAGGGTGACCTCTCCCAAGCTGAAGCTCGCATCGTCGCAGCTCTCTGCGGTGACGAAAAATGGTTGAGGGAGTTCGATGAGATAGACGTGCACAGGAAAGTTGCTGCAGGGCTCTTCAATGTCCCCTTTGATCAAGTCACAAAGTACCAGAGGAACATCGCCAAGCGTGTAGCCCATGGATGTGTCGACGGTTTCACTGAGATTCTGACTCCTTCAGGTTGGAAGTACATCAGTCACTATGACGGGACTGAACCTCTGTACATTGTATTTCCTCAGCTTGATGGTCTAGGACTGTTTGCCTATCCTGATGAGTTTGCTGAGCTTCATTACAAAGGGCCAATGGTGCATTTTAGGAGTCCTGGAATAGATCAATTTGTAACGATAGATCACTATCTTCCAATAAAGACATCGAGTGGTAGAGTGAACAAAGTCCAGACTAGTGAGCTGATAAAGAAGAAAGATGTACGCCTTCCTAAAACCGTAAAGAACATAGGCATCATTGACGAACGCCCAGAGATGCTTCAACTGTTTATCGCCTTCCAAGCTGACGGTACAGCATCTTGTAAGTACACGCTAGACTGGCACTTCGTGAAGAATCGTAAGATAGCTAGGTTGGTACACATCCTGGCATCCCTGGACATTCCTTATCATTACTACACTAATAAAGATGGGACAACAAAAATTTCTGTCCGCAAGTCTGATGTTCCAGGGTGGATTTGGAAGAAGTCTCTCAAAGACCTAGCTTTTCTAACATTGTTCAAGCACGATTGTCTGCAAGTCATGTCACGTGAGCTAACCAAATGGGATGGTCATGAAGGAAGGACTGCAAGACGCTTCATTACCACTGACATGGAGGTAGCTAAGGGAGCACAGCTTCTCCATGCTCTTTCAGGACTTGGAGGAGGCAACATCTACATAAAGCCGCCTGGAGAGTACTCAACAAAGCCAAACCTAGTGGTCGCACTAAACAACCGTAAGAACGTGAGGATAGGAGGACACATTGCCACCGTAAAGGATTGGGAGGGAACCGTTTACAACGTAGGCGTCCCATCAGGGTACTATCTCATTAGACGAAACGGTGTGATATCAGTTACAGGCAATACCCACTATGGGCTGGGCAAAATCCTCCTGAGCGAAATCCTCGGCTGCTCCCCAAAAGAGGCCCAAACCCACAAAGACCGCTACTACGAGCTGAGGCCAAAGCTCAAAGATTGGCAAGAACGGGTCAAACACACCGTAAGAACGAAACGTGTGTTGCGGACCGTGTTTGGACGTGTGATTCAATTTTTCGGACCAATTACGGACAAGCTATACCGTGACGCGGTAGCGTCCGAACCCCAATCAACGTCAGCGGACTATCTCAATACAGGGCTTGTTCGTTTGTACGAACATAATCTACCGTGGTGGGAATTTCTTTTGTCCGTGTACGATTCAATACTTTGCCAAGTCCCAGACAATCTTGATGTCATTGAAGAAACAATTCAAACAATGAAAGAGCTTGTTGAGATCGAGATCGTGATCAACGGACTCCCTATGGTCATACCTCTTTCATTCGAGCTGGGCTACTCATGGGGTGAAATGATCGAAATCGAAGACGATGACATTGAATCTGCCTACAGGAAATTGCAACGATGAGATATTGCAACTTTCTCGAACTCTACAGAAAGTACACCGAAAACACCGAAACTCCAGAGATCATCCATCTGTGGGTTGGCCTATCCACCTTAGCAGGGGCGTGCGAAAAGAGACTCTGGATCGACAGAGGGATTTTCAAGGTCTACATGAACCTCTACGTCGTCCTCGTAGGACCACCAGGCGTTGTAGCAAAAAGCACCTCGATCAACCTTGGCCGGAATATGCTCAAGAAGCTGGGGTTCAACGTCTTCGAGGATTCTGTGCTCAAAGAAAAGATCGTTCAAGAGATGTGCGAGCTAGAAAAGGCTGTTGAAGTTGATGGGAAGCCATTCTACCATTCCTCAATAACCTACATCGCTAGTGAGCTGAACGTCCTTCTCGCGTCTGGGGTGGACATGATCAAATTCCTCGTGAACATCTGGGACAAGGACGATCTGTTCACGTACAAAACGAAGAATTCGGGCATTTATGAGATAAACAACCCTTATTTTAACTTGATCGGCGCCGCCGTCCCTGAATGGTTTGGGTCCAACGTCATCGCTGACATGAACTCCACTGGATTCCTGGCCCGCTTGATCATTGTGTATGAGGATCAAAAAAGGAAAAAGGTCCCCGATCCCACTCCAACCCAAGAACAACTCGAAGCAAAGCGTGAGGCAATGAGGATCTTAGGCGAGGTCGGCTCCATGTGTGGGCCGCTCACTTTCACTCAGGATGCCACCGATTTCTATAACGACTGGTATCAAAAGCAAGACATCGACGCCACCCAGGATTACAGAATCGTCGGCTACCTAGAGCGCAAAGTCAAAAGCCACGTGCTCAAGATCGCTGGCCTCATGGCTATAGGAGACCTTAGAAAGGAGATCACTGTATCCGACCTTGAACGCGCAATCTACATCCTGGACAAGATCGAGCCCAGGATGAGAACGGCTATCCTCCTTTCGGGGGCGAACCGCATTGCTCCATACGTGCAAAAAGCTGTAGCCTTGTTGGATGCCCGTGGAGGAGAGATGTTGATAAAAGATGTAGTGCGAGCCTTTTACACAGAGCTCAACAAAGACCAGTTCAAAGAACTGATAGAACTTTTGGAGGATCTGGGCTATGCAGAAACAAGAGTTAGTGGAGGCAAGAAGTTCTTGGTTAGAACTTACAAACAGTAAAGAGGTAGCATTTTTGACATACCTGATTAACCACAAAGGAATGCTCCAGCCCATCTTAGCTCTCGATGAAGACTATGTATCGTCCTCGGAAGTCAGAGCTATGGGAATTGGGGCAATCCATAATCCACTAATCTTTCAAGGGCTGGTAGAGAAAAACATTGTAGGAACAACAGTGTTATGGCGTCTCACAGATAAAGGGCTCAAGCTTAAAAGAGCACTCATATCCATGATAGAAGCCTTAAAGGAGGTAGTGTGATGGAGACTATATCATTCAGAATTCCCGCAAACCTTAAGGCCAAACTCGAACAAGAAGCACGAGACAACGGGCTGAAGCTGAGTGATTACTGCCGGCTTCTCCTGAGCCAAAACGTCATCCTCGTGCCCAACGAATGGAAGGTAATAATGTGGAACACTCTTGGGCCAGACATTAAGACTATCAACCGCTCCCTCAATACTGCAACATCAGTCGAGGACTTTTTTGCTGGAGTTCTGAAAAGGCTTAAGCGCGATGTCAAGATCCAACCAATGGTCCTCTCTAACAAGCACGAAGTTGGCATGACATTCATCATCGGAGACAAGGAATATAATGTCATCGTCAAGAGAGAGCCTCAAATAGAACAATCTATCAGCAACATGATCTTGAATCTTGAGAAAGCCATCATGGAGGGATATGATGAAGAAAATTAGGAAGTATAACAGAGTCCTCTCCTTCGGGGCAACAGACCAACAGATAGAGAAGCTGGAGAAGGTCTCCGAGCTCGTGGGTCAGAGCGTATCGCAGGTCGTCCGGGGGCTCATTGACAGTGCCATCCCAGACATAGACCCCAACGACAGGTTTTGGCAAGCATGTAAGCAATCGGGAATCTTTAGAATAGACGTTCCAGCGCAAACTGTTGCAGCATTCATTGCATCTTTCCTTGAATTGCCCTTGACAGGAAATGATGAAATCAGTAATATAAAGATAAAGCAAAACCCTCCTCACGGGTTGTCACCTGTCTTGTGGGCTCTCCAGCACATAAAGGAGGAGATCTATGATAAAGGTCTATCTTTCGGGTCAGATAAACAGAGCAAATCCGAGGACACTCCAAAGGAGCAGGGAGGAGATCAACCTAGTGGCTAGGAGAATCTGTCTAGGGCGAGCAATTCCTGTAGCTCCAGCTCTCTGGTTCCTAGGGTACGAGCGCGATCCCAGGCTCCCAAAGGAGCCCTCTTGGTGGGTGGAGAACGTTTTTAAGGAATTCATGGTGACCTGCGACATCTTCTGCTACAAGCCCTCCTTGACAGGAGTCAAGGACGCAGTTTCGACGCTTGAGCACGAGTTGTGGAGAACGCTCTTTCCTGGGAGACCCCAGGTCTCCAGTGACGTGATCCTCGACTTTCTTTTGAACAAGCAAGCAGAGGAGGTTCTCGGTGGACCCAAAGGAGTTTGAAGAGAAGCTCAAGAATGACGAGTCCTTTCTTCGGCTGATCATAAGGTCTTTTTTCAAATACCAAGACCTTGAAGCGGTGGAGAAGGTCTACGCCTTGCCAGAGGGCACTTTTGACTCCATCTTTGCTCACGACCAAGAGTTCGAGACCAAATTCTCCTCAATGGTCGAAGAAGAGTTCAAGAGGATTCAGCGCGTCTACAGTTGGCCACGGATCAACGCTGCTCTTGACACTCTCTCAGCCCTCATGGGCTCACTTGACGATGACTCAAAGGCTGTCTCTGCGGCAACGGCCCTAGTCCGTGCTCAACAGGCTCTCCTAGAGTTCACGTCCGCAAGAGAAGGCGATGAGGACGAGATCGACCGCATCTGGAAGGAATTAGAAGATGAAGCTAGACAAAAGGAAAATTCTAAAAACAGTAGCAAAGCTAGAACAAGTGTACGGAAATGATCCTGTAGGGTGGATCAACAAGTTCATCAACTTTGATGGCCTTAAGCTCGACAAGTTAACCTGGCAACAAGAAGAGATCGCCACCTCCCTCGTTGAGCATAAGAACATAGCTGTATCAGCAGGAGGCGGAATAGGGAAGACCGCCCTCATGGCTATGCTCATCCAATGGTTCCTTATAACGCATCCCCTTGCAAAGATTCCAACAACAGCCCCTACTGCGAAGCAGCTCCACGACATCTTATGGTCCGAGGTCTCTCTATGGCTGAAAAGGAACAGGCTGAGGGACATGTATGAAACTCGGAAGGGGCGGCTCTTCATCAAAGGCTTCCCTGAATGGTACGCTGTAGCAAGGACGGTCAGCAAGGACACTCACGAGCTCAACGACACCCTCGCTGGGTTTCATGCCCGGCACTTGCTCATAATTGTTGACGAGAGTTCAGGTGTGCCCGACCCTGTTTTTACTGCTCTCACAGGAGCGATGACTGATAAGAACTCCTACATCGTCCTCATCTCCAACCCCGTGTCTACGGGAGGGTTCTACTACGATACAATAACTGATCCAGAAGGAAAGGGCAAGAACTTCAAAGTTCTGTTTTATTCAGCAAAAGATTCCCCTCTCGTTGACCCCACATTCGAGGAGTTCATCATAACTCGCTACGGCAAAGATTCCCCGATGTACAAGGCTAAGGTCTTGGGGCTTCCTATTGGAGAATATGACAGTGTTGTCGTCCCCCCAGATGTCTTCGATGAAGTTGTCAACGCGAACAAAGGATTTGACACGGGAGCTTACGTCCTCAGCGTTGATGTTGGTGGGTCTGGACCTGACGCCACGGTCTTTTGCTACCGTTGTGGAAGATCATTCTACAAGTGGGAAACCTTTGACAAGACCGATCCAACCTATGTAAGCGACCTTATAATCTCCAGGTGGCAAACCGACTTCCAGGGCAAGCCCTTCACTTGCGTAGTGGATGCTCACGGAATAGGAGCCGGGGTTTACTCCAATCTCACAAAAGCTAACAAATTCCCTGTGATTGGCTTCATTGGTCCCCAGAAGGCTTTCCATCAGGAGATGTTCCAGGATAAAAGAGCAGAAGGGTTCTATCATCTGCATAAGAACTTCAAGGATTTCCAATTTCCTGTCCCTCCTCCACAGAGGCTCAAGAAAGAGCTTGCAAACCTCAAGTTCGACTACTCTGCAGGCCCGATCAAAATGGAAGATAAGCGATCTTTCAAGAAAAGGCTCGGTTTCTCTCCTGATTACGCTGACGCCATGATGATGTCATGTGCTGTTGAGAACTTTACGGCTCTTTCTGCTTCAAGAAAAGTTTCAAAAAGGGCTGTGTCCATTCTTTCAGCCCTCCGTCAGAGATCGAGAGAAACGAAATACGGAAAATTTGGAAAATTTGTCCAATAACCCCTTTCCCTCTCTTGACAACTCACCATATTTATGTTAGCCTCCAAACAAGGAATAATCCATTCGTACTTGTCTGGAGGCAAATTTGGGCATCTTCAACAAAAAACGCCAACCGTCGAATGTCCCTCGCAAGGTCTACGGTTCTGTAGGCTACTATGAACAGCTCAAAGGTCTCCCAGACCTTGAGTTCATGTCTGAGCTCTCCCCACCTGAAGGTCTTGAGAAGTTCCGCCGAATGGAGAGGAATGATCCGATCATCGGTGGGCTTTTGTTGCGGATACGCAACATCCTTCGCAGGATAAAAACAGATGTCATTGGTCCCCACGCCTCCTTCGTTGACGCCCAGCTCAAACGCCTCCCACTTGATGGCATCATCATGGAGATGTCATCTGCCCTAACCTATGGGTTTTATATCGGTGAGATGATCTGGACTGTTGAGGACGGTCGGGTCGTTCTCACCGATATTGAGCCCAGATTTCAGACTTCAATTCGCAGGATCGACAGAAAAGGCAACGTTGTTGAGCAGCAAGCTCAAGATGGAGTTAAGGAAATCCCTTACACGAAATGCCTCCATCATATTTTCGTGGACGAAAACAGAAGTCCTTTTGGGGTTTCCCTCCTGCGCCATCTCTATAAACCTTATTACTACAAGGTCTCCTGTGAAGCGGCTGAAGCTGTTGGAGTTGATAGGGATCTCAGTGGGCTCCCTGTGTTGACTGCCCCTGAAGGGTTTGATTTTACGAGAGCAGACTCCGATCTCCCTGATTATGATGAGTCTGTTGCTGAGACTCTCCAGTGGGCAATGAACTTAGTGTCGGACATTCGCAAGGACTCGCAGCAAGGAGTCGTTCTACCATTTGGGTGGCAACTTGAGCTCATCCGTGGTGCAGGGAACTCCACAATCGACACTACCACGATTATTCAGCGGTACAACACAGAGATGGCAGCGGGACTCCTAGAAATGTTCATGGCTATCGGTCAGGGGGCATCAGCATCAAAAGGAAATGTTGAAGCTCATCTCAGGGACTTCATCCTGTCCTGCGACGCTTACGCGAAATCAATGCAGGACACGATTAACAACCAGCTCATCCCAAAAATCTGTGAATACAACGGGTTCACCACCTATCCCAAGGTGGAGTTCTCGACAACAAACGTGTCTGATCTAGCTGATCTGGCATCATTCGTCGCAAGACTGGTTAAGTCCGGTGTCATCACCCCGACCATTCCGATTGAGAAAGCTCTGCTAGCAATCGCTGATCTGCCGTACACCGACGATGAGAGCCAGTTCAAGGAGGTCTTAGGATAATGCCTCTACCAAGTCCTGAGAAAGGTGAAACGAGAAAGGATTTCATCAACCGGTGCATGAAGGATAAAAGAATGATCAAGGAGTTCAAGGACCGCTCACAAAGGTTCGCGGTTTGCAACTCTCTTTATGATAAAAAAGAAAAAGGAGCTACAATCATGGCCTTCACACACAATTCAAAGTTTGCTTCTGATGAGCCAGCCTGGAGTGAGGTCGATAAGGCTGCTCTTCCAAGGGTGGCCTTCGCAGACCAAGGGGACCCTGACAAGAAGTCCACCTGGAAGTACCCTCATCATTGGGTTAAAGGTGGGACAAAAAAGGACAAAAACGGAGTCTGGATTGACGGCACTCTCTATCTCCACCGTGGTGGCCTCAAAGCTGCATGGGCTGCTGCAAATGGGGCAAGGTCTGGACAGAAAGCATCCCAAGCCGTCATGGACCATCTCCAGAGCCATCGCAAAGCTGTAGGAATGGGAGCCGAAGCAGCCCTGATCGAGAGCCAATGGGCGATTGATGAGAGCTGGCTCAAGGTCATGTATGACGCAGCTACGGGAAATGGTGACATCGAGGCACTGCTGATTTTCACAGGGATAGGAGAGGAAGATGACGAACTCAATGTTATCGACAATGTAGCTGTGATAGATGTCGTTGGACCTATTTTTACCAGGGACAATCTTTTCACCATGTTCGGGATAGGGGTGTCAACTGAGACCCTAGTAAAGAAGCTCAATGCCGCTTTGGAAGATAGCAGAGTTGAGAGGATAGTCTTTTCCTTCGACTCCCCTGGTGGTCAGGTCACAGGGATAAATCCACTGGCGTTGAAGATTAAACAGGCCAATGACATCAAGCCCGTGACCGCATACGTCCACGGGTCTGCTGCATCTGGAGCTTACTGGCTGGCCTCTGCTGCTGGGGAGATCATCGGGGACTCAACATCAATGGTCGGCTCCATCGGGGTCGTAGCCACAATGAGGAGGAAAGCTGATGACGAGATCGAGATCGTCAGCTCCGTCTCCCCGAACAAACGGCCCGATCCAGAGACAGAAGAGGGCCGAGCTGAAATCGTGAAGGTCCTTGACGCAATTGCTGATGTCTTCGTAGAGACTGTAGCTCAAAACAGAGGAGTGACAAAAGAGTACGTTCTAGATAATTTTGGGCGCGGAGGGATTGTTGTTGGACGACATGCCCTTGATGTAGGAATGATCGACAAGATCGACACGTTTGAAAATCTTATCAAAGGAGGAGAACAAATGAAGATAACCAAGGAAGTTTTGGCTAAGGAGGCCCCTGAGCTTCTAGAAGAGATTGTGAAAGAAGCAAGGGCGGAAATCGAGGCCAAGTATGCGAGCTTACAAAGGGAGGCCTTTGCTCAGAGGCTTGGGAAGGTCGTGGGTGAAGATCAGGTTAAGTTGTTGATGGAGCTCTACTCTAAGGTCGAGGAAGATAAGATCGTAGCAATCGCAGAGGAGTTCGCTAGGCTCCAGAAAGTCATTGATGACCTTGGGTCAGCAAAGGGCTCAGACGACATCCCTTCTGAGGACAGGGAGCCTACGTTGGAGGAGCTCAAGGAGATCGCTGACGCAAAAGGGATCTCTTTGACCGAAGCACGGGTTGAATACGAGAAGATGCTAAGGAGGTAAGCTATGGGTTTCTATGAGAAGAATGTTGTAAAGACCAGCGTGGTCAACTCTTCTTCGTCTCTTGAGGACAAAGAGGGCTTCGCTGTAAAGGTTGACGGTACGTTGACCAGCTCAGCCGGAGATTACGTGTATGGAATCATAAGCAAAGGCCGTCCAGCTGATGAAGCCAGTGAGATCATTGTGAGTGGGGAGTGTGAGGCAGAAGTAAACGCTTCTTCTGCAATATCTGTTGGTTCTCCTCTAACTGGAGGCGCTGACGGTAGGCTTATTCTCGCGACTGTCGGTTCTCATATAATTCGCGCTATAGCGAAGGAAGCTAAAGCGTCTGGAACAGGCAAGATCAAAGTCATACTTTACTAAAGGAGGTAGAAAATGCCAGCTTGGTATGATCAGATAAAACCGAAGTTTGTTGCTGGCGTAGCCAACATCTACGCCGCTGAAGCAGGGATTACTGCTTTCGACCTTTTCCCTAAGGTTAACTCTAAGCAGCTCTCAGGCTACATTGCTAAGTATAGCAAGGAGGACTGGGCGAGGATAGGCGATCTCAATGACTATAAACGCCAGGGATCATCTGAGAGTGCTGGAGACGACTACGCAGTGACCTCGCAAGCGTATACGCTTGATGAGTTCGCTTTCCACAAGGACGTTTCTAAGGATGACAGGAACGAATATGATAATCCGTTTGACCCTGTGAGGGATGCGACTAGGTTTGTCCTGCACAGGCTGAACAGGATCTTGTTGCAGAACCTTGTTTCCACACTGCTCACCAGCGGGGTATGGGGGACAGACCATGATGAGAACGCTTCTACTTGGGACTCGAAGACCAGTGGTGAAAGCGACGTGGACCCCGTAGAGAAAGTTCTCACGTGGCATCAGGAAATCGAGAGCGTCACTGGGTTTAAGGCAAACAGGATCGTCATGTCTCCTGACGTGTACTATGCTTGTAAGCTCAACACCTATATCACCGCGAGGATGAAAACAACCTCGGATAAGGTCGTGACCACCGACCTTTTGGGGAGGTTGTTCGAGGTAGAGAAGTTGTTTGTGCTGAATGCAGTTAACTCTGACAGCGATGACTACATGTGGTCTGGTGGCTTTCTGTTGTATTACGCTCCTCCAAGGGCGTCCAAGTTCGAACCCTCAGCAGCGTACAACGTCACCTACAAGGGAAATGCCGGAAACGTGTTGACCAGGACTATTCCGATGCCTTGGAGAAATGACTCCCTGCGCATCGAAGCGGCCTTCAAAACGAAGCCACTAGTCATCGGTGCGGATCTTGGAGTTTACGCTTACAACTTGGTGAGCTAATCATGCAGGAGAACGACCTTCTACTCGAAGTAGGGAGTGAAGCCCTAAACGATCTCTCTGATGAAGAGAAGATCGCAATATTGAATAAGTATGAGAGCGGTCAGGAAACCCTGGCTGCTCTCAAGGTCTTCTCCATCCTCATGAAGAAGTTTAAGCCTACGTATAGGATGGGGAAGATGTATGAGGACCTCTCGGCTAAGTATGAGAGGTATAGGGATATGTACAACTTGTACGCAAAAATGGTGAGAGCAGGCCGCGTAGGAGAGGACCCCGACAACATCACGAAGTATGACGTTGATAGGTGGAAATGGCCATCACAAACACGGTAGCGACGTTCAAGCGAAGAAGCGGGACTGGTCACGGATCTTTCACGAAAGAACTCATCGGAGAGTATGCGATCTGGCTTGAGCAGTCCTCTGTATCTACACAGAGAAGGATAGGGTCCTACGCTAACGAGCAGGATATCCCCGATGGGACGTTCTTTCTCTTTGAAGATATAGACCTCACGGACTGCTACATAAATGTAGATGGAGAGGATAGGCCGATTATCGCTTTTGACAGGTTCTTGGACAGGAATGGGGAGTTCCACCACATCGAAGGGGCTTACAGCAAATGATCTCCATTGAGATAAAGCCTACTCCAGAGACAGTTAGGCTCATGAAAAATCTTGAGGGCTCCAGGGAGTTGTTAAGGCATAATCTAAGAGTGTCCATGCGCAGGAGCCTGCGAGACATCGCAGATAAAACCAGGCAGCGATTGACAGGCCCAAGACCTTCAAGGTTGGACATCGTGACCAAGAGGCTGTACAACTCCATCGGTTTTGTTGTAGGACGATGGGAAGGAGACACTTTAGCAGGACGTGTAGGATCAGATGTCCGCCACAGAAGGTTCGTACCCTACGCTGCTGTACATGAGTTTGGATACTCGAATCCAGCACAACGAGTGAAGGCACACCAGAGAATGCAGACGCATATCTTTGGAGTTCCTGTAGCACCATTTCTGGTGGACGTTAGTAGCTATGTGAGAAAGATGAACATTCCAAGGAGAGCATACGTTTCGCCAGCAATTGAAGAGGTGACTCCTTCATTTAGACACCTGATTGAGAGATCTGTAGTAAACGCCTTGAATGGAAAGGTAATGCAGTGAGCAGGCGGGATGCAATCTTAGACAGTTTTAAGCAACTCCTCTCGACGATAACGACCGCAAACGGATACAACTGCGACGTGGCAAAGGTTGAGAGGAAAATGCTCTACTGGGACGCCGAGGAATCTTTCCCTGTGCTGATGGTCCTTGGAGGGAATGAGGAGTTTGAGGACACCCTGGGAAGCGTTGTTTACTCTACGTTGCACATACGAATAAGAGGGTATTCGCAGGACTCCACTGATCCTGAGACAGCGCTTTGCAACATCATCGCAGACGTTATCAAGGCAATTGACTCACAAGACAACCCTTACAGGAACGAGACCACATTCATAAGATTGGAGACCGACGAAGGATGGTTCAACTTCCAGGAGCAAGGATTTGGGTACTTTGATCTTGAGATCACGGTCCTCTATAGCTACGAGAAAGGGAATCCATGAAAGAGTGGCCTAAAAACTGTTTAATCGGTGTCGCACAACCTTTGACCTGGCCTTACGTTCATTCATGGACACACTTGTCCATGATGGGCATGGATCGCCCAGATCTGATCGTGCTCGACACCCCTAGAAGTGGAGATCTTGCGGAGAAGAGAGAGGCACAGACCAAAGCTGCGATCCAAATGGGATGCACGCACATAGTCTACCTCGATGCTGATATGGTCTTCCCCAGAGGGGCATTGTGGGACATGATGGAGGTGATTGAGGACGGGCTAGCGGATATGTGCGGGATTGTCTGTTACAGAGGTGCGCCGCCTTATGACCCGTTGATCTGGGGAAAAGAGGAAGACCGCCTCCTCGTTCCATTCAAAGACTACCAGTTCGGAGACCTCGTCGATGCAGGGGCGACAGGCTGTGCCTGCTTGATGGTGAAGACATCAATTCTCAAGATCGTCAACCCTCCTTATTTCCAAGTCTGCGAGATCAAGGAGGGAGAGAAGATCATCAAAAGAGGAGAGGACACCTACTTTACGAAGAAGCTCACGTCAGCAGGAGCAAGGTTAAAGATCATCACAACATACGACATCGGGCATATAAGAGAAATGCTTATTGATAGAAATGTTTGGCTCATGGGGTTGCTCATGAGCAAGCTGAAGACTCCGGAGCGAGTCGTCCAGCTTTTGAAACAATTAGAGAAGGAGGAGAAAGAAAATGGGAACACCGTTGATGGGTAGATATGCTTCAGTGAAGCTTGGAACCGATTTGATCGCCAACCTTGGGAACTGGTCAATTGACATCAACATGGATGATATTGATGTGACTGCCTTTGGAAGTGTTTGGGGAAAGAGTATGCCTGGGTTCCAGAGGTGGACAGCAACGATCGAGGGATACTATGATCCAGCGGACACCAATGGACAAGCTGCCCTGCAGGATGACGCCCTTTCAGCCACGAAGATTACGAACATAAGGTTTTACATTGATTCAACTTCTTATTGGACTCCTGACGTTACAACGGACTCTGAAGCTGGATGCTACATAAACACAGTGAGCATCAGGCATGATAAGGCTGGGGTCGCAGCTGTAACCTATAACGTTCTTGGCTATGGACCACTAACACTTGTGTAAGTTTCATGATGAAACTTGCAAAGGAGGCGTTATGCTGAAGCTCAAACGATTCGACAAACCTCAATGGTTTGACATGCCACAGGTAGAGGGGGTCAGGCTTCTCATAAAGCCTGCCTCCTTCAAAAAGACAACCCAGTTGCTCTCTTCTACGAAGCGCAAGGTTAAAGTTGACGATGAGTACGTAGACGTTTACGATGATGGAGCCTTCGCGCTGAAGCTATTCAAAGAGCTCCTGGTGGACTTTGAAGGAGTCGAGGCTGAAGAGGGAATGTCGAAGGATGAGGTGAAAGAGTTACTGTACGAGTATGAGATCTTCAGGAACTTCGTTTCCGAGAAGGCGAACGATCTCTACAAACAGGTTGAACAAGAACTGGAGAAAGAGTTAAAAAACTAGATGAGCTCGCAAGGTGGATCAAAGAAAAGCGTGAAACAAAGTTTTGGTGCGACAAGTGCTTGGAGTTCTATAAGAAGAAAGGCAAGCGTCCACCTTGTGAGCAATGTTTCCCAGGGGTTGACAGGGCTAACGTCGACGCTTGGGAGATTTACAAGCTCGTTAGCTTCGAGCAAATGGGACCGACAACGGAAGGAATCTTGAAGGTCGCAGAACTAATGGAAGTGGAGGACCCTGTTGAGATCTTGTATAAAGTAGGGAGGCTCGTAAGTGCCAGCCAACAGAGTTGAGTATGAGCTGTACATAAGGGATAACGCCACAGGCCAGATCAAGAAGCTGTCTGATGTCCTGGGCAGTGCTGGGGAGAAAGGCGCGAGTGCTGCCAAGAAAATTACCAGATACTCGAAGGACGCCAACAGAGAGATGCGCAAGTTGAGTAGTTCAGCCTCCCAATTAGAAAAGACCCTTGGCAGGCTTCAGCGAACAATTGTAGCATTTATGGGCGTGTGGGCCTTCAGAAAGATCACCCAGGGATTTGCGGGGCTCGTTCGCTCAGGCATCGAGTTCAATAAAACAATGGAGCAGACCAGGATAGGAATTGGGGCCGTCCTTGCAGCTCAGACGCGCATCACTGACGCAATGGGGCGTGAACTCCGAGGAAGGGAGAAAATCCTGGCTGCGCAGAAAGTTGCTGTTAAGATCCAGCAAGACCTCCTTCAGGCAAACCTCAAGACCGCGGCCACATACCAACAACTGATTACCATGTTCCAGCAAGCCCTCCCTCATGCACTTGCTGAAGGGTTCAGCATTAAGCAGGTTGAAGAGTTCGTGACGGCCATGTCTCAGGCTGCGACTGCAATGGACATCCCTTTGAACATGATGGCCGAGGAAATGCGAGCAATGCTCAAAGGGACAATCACTGCAAAGAACACCCTCATCGCGACAGCTCTAGGAATGGAAAAGGATGTCATCAAGAGACTCCAAGGACGTTCAGAAGAGCTCTTCGACTACATCATGGGAAGGTTGCGGGCCTTCCAGCTCTCATCCCCTGACGTACTCTCGACCTGGGAGGCAACCTTCACTAATATGAAGCAAGCGTTCTCTCAGAGCATCGGTGAAGCACTGCAGGAGTTCTTTGAAGTGAATAAGGATACCATGCGTGAGCTAGCTGACTTCTTTAGATCAGAGAACTTCAAAGAAGGAGTAAAAGCTCTAGGAGAACTCCTGCTAAAAGCAACTGAACTAGCTGCTAAGATGATTGAGCTTGCTGGAGAGGAACATAAGAAGAATGTTGTTCCTTTTGAGATACAATCAGCATTAGCTACAGCAGAGGGCAGGCTTAAGGTCCTCAAAGAAATGAAAGAGATAGCTGAAGGTGGCGGCGGACTGAAGGGGAAAGCTCTCAGACTCTTTGGCGGCGTGGATAGAACGGCAGAGGATTATCAGAGAGAAATAGATCTACTGATAGTAAAAATTGGTCTCCTCCGAGAAGAGGAACAAGAGTACATCAAGAAGAATAGTGCGTGGTACAAGAAGTTTTTGGAACTCCAGAAGCAGCTTCACAATGAAAGCTTCAAGATAATTGCGCAGACTAAAGCAGGTGAAGAAGAAAGAGAAAAGGCTCTGGAAGACTATGCAAAAAAACATGTAAAAGTTGTTGACCGAATCAAGAAATCCACCCTCGATGAGACCAACTACAAACTCTGGAAACTCAAAGAGTGGTATGAGGCAACAAAGAAGGTCTACGAGAAAGCTGGAAAGGACACTACGGAGCTGAAGCTCCAGTACATTAGAGAACAGTTAGAGATAGAAGATGAAGCTGCACAAAAGATAGAAAAGATCAGAGAAGACCTCGTAGACAAGACTAAGAAGTTCACTCTTTCCGAGGTCGAATACAAGAAGTGGGCTTTGGCCCAAGAGATCAAAGCCCTTCGAGAAAAAGCAAAAGGAAACAAAGAGCTCCTCGACACCATAGAGCGTTACTACAAAGCTGCCCTCGCCAACATTGACAAAGAGGCTGCTGAAAAGGCCGCAAAAGCCCGTGAGAAGGCAGAAAAAGAATTCAAGCGAATGCTTGAGCGCATCCAAGATGCTACAGCAGACACCCTTTACGATATTTTCACTGGGGCTATAGATTCTTGGAAAGACCTTTGGGACAGAGCAAAAGATTACTTCTTAAGGGTCTTAGCTGAGATGGCAGCCAAAGCTGCAATGACCAAGATTATCATCCCAATAGTGACCGTAGCTTCTAGCGGAGGTGGACGAGCCTACGCAGCAACAGGAGGAAACATCTCTGAGCTTGGACTCATTAAAAGTATTCCTGGCATTGGTGGATTCCTGAATACCCCAGTTCTAGGCACAGCGTATGCTAACAATGTTCCTGGTGCTCAGGTCCCAACTTGGGGAGGCGTTCTCGCAGCGGCAGGACTAGGCTCTTTTGGATACGGAACTCTTGGAAACTGGATCGGGCTGCCTCAGAGCAAGTATAGCCCTTTTACATCTGGAGCTGGAGCAGGCTTAGGATTTGCTGTAGGCGGCCCAATCGGAGCAGGCATTGGCGCACTGATTGGAGGAACGCTTGGAGGACTCTTTGGGCGTGACAAGGTCAAGAAGTTCTATATGAACTGGACTGGCTCAGGGTTCCAATGGAAGAGGGTTCCAGAAGAAGTCCAAAAGTACATCACTGACACAGTCACCAAGTACCAGGATGCGCTAATAGACATGCTCGGTGATGCAACGGAGCAAGTCTTCCTCACAGGCGTAAAGCAACCAATCCATGGTGAGGCGAAGTTAAAAGAAGGCAACTTGAAACGTGGGGCTCTGAACATAATAGAGCGTTATTTTGAGCACGGGTTTTCGCAGATAGACGATGTATTCAAAACTTATTTCGAGGAGACGCGCTCTCTACCAACAGAACAATATGCAAAAGAGCTAGAACGACGCATCCAAAAAGCTTCTCAATTCGCGAAAGTTGCAGAACGGTTCCCTGAAATGTACGATGCTCTTACCGAGGCAACTGATAGAAGCATTGACAATATTCTGCAATACTACAATCAGGTCGCACAAATTGAAGATCTTCAAGCAAGTCTCATCCCAAAATACAAGAGCTTGTCTGAAACAGGGGCAGCTTTGCGTGAATACTATGCGAAGATATATTCTTTGCCCGAAGAAACCCTATCGGAAGAAAATATAAGAGCTGCAAAAAAGTGGCTGGAGACAGCTAACCCTAAAGATGTTGTTGACGCTGCTGCATCTATGGGAAGAACGGTAGATGAGCTGATATCTATGATCTATAGGCTGAATGATGCTTTAGACAGCCTACAACGCAACCTAACAGCAACAATAAATGCTCAATACAGAATGGCTACACAATTAGGCTCCCCTACGCAGGCTTATGGACTAGCGGTCAAATATATAGCTAGCAAGTATAGCCTTGATGTAGCCCAAATAAATAAAGAGTTGATGGATAAAGTTGTTGACTGGTTTATTACAGCTCCAGCAGAACAGGTAATGGACACTTTGGAAGCTTTAGGAGTAACAACAGATGAATTAGTTAGCGATATTTCACTTTTTTATGATTCCTTAGAAAGGCTGTCCAATGTTACAAAAACCTCTACAACAGCTACTAATCAGATCGTAGACAACGCAGAAGCCATCCGAAGCACTCTTCTGTCTCTAGCATCATCCTTCTACGACGCCTCTACTTATGCGGATTACTTACTATATCAGCTAGGAGAACGATTCAACACCAACTTACAGGGGCTCTCGTTAGAGGCTGTGTCAGATAAAATTAAAGAAGTGCTCCTCATGTCTACCAAAGACATAGAAAGCATTGCCTCTGATCTTGGAATAACAGCAGAGGAGTACATAGGTACTCTCAACAGCATTTACTCAGCATTATCTGCAGTTAAAGACGAGCAGGCCAGATTAGCTGAAGAATATAATTCTCTTGTGGACCAATACAGAAACGAGATCATAGACTCACTGCGACAAGAGCACGAAAGGCTTGAAAGTGAATTTGAGGAAGCCAAGAGAGCATATGTTGATGCTCTACAGTCCACTGTCGACGCCTTAGAAAATGCTGTAAAAGACATTAAGGACTACATTGGAGAGCTCTCATCTACTGACGAAATGCTTTCTCCTACTGTCCGGCTAGCCAAGGCTCACGCGATGTTTTCATCTGTGGCAAGGCAGGCATTGTCAGGGGACACGGAAGCTTTAGCCAAACTACCTGAAGCCAGCAGCGATTTTCTAGAAGCTAGCATGGCAGTAGCCGGAACATGGGAAGACTACGCTAGAGACTTTGCTGAAGTAATGAAAGTGCTCAATGAGGCACAGGCTCTTGGAGAAAGGGCTCAAAAGACTTACAAGAATGAGCTAGAGACACTAGGAGTTGTAGCTGAATCAACCGCAGACTTGAAAAAACTAGAATCCGAATACTATGCCGCAAAGAAAGCTTTGGATGAAAGTCTTTACAATCAGGTGGTCCTAGCAGATGCTCAAAAAATCAGTTGGCTAGAGAAAATAAACGCCACGATGGAAGCGTTCAACTTGAGTGTAATGGAGGCTATCAATAAGGTAGCATCTGATGCGGCCACAGAGGCCATGAGGAAAAACTCACCTACTACTTCTACTGCTGATCTCTATAGCGAGCTACACTCTGTAGCCCAATACCTGGGCTTGAACCAAACACAAGAGCAAATTCTTTACACATCACAAGGTGTTGCTGAAGCACTACGACGCGTCAAGGAAAGGAATGAGGCTACAATAGCCTACCTGAACAGTATGCAAGTATCAGCAGGTACTGCAGAGTACCTCCTTTCCACGCTTTATGGCAAGATGAAGGCCAGTGGGTTTCAGCATGGTGGAGTTGTAAGTGGACCTGTGACTGGGTACACAGTCCCTGTGACTTTTCATGGGAGGGAATATATAACGCCTGAAGAGGGGATCACAGGCCTTAAAAATGAGCTAGAAGAGATCAAAGAAATCCTGACCATGCTTATGAATACAAACGGTGACCAGAACAGCTCACTAAAGAAGATTTACAATATAATGGACCGAGTCAACCAAGGGAACACCTATTTACGGGTGAGCAGCGTATGAGACTTGCTAGGCTAAGCGATATATCATTGATCTATAGCTCCGTCGCCGGTTCAACATATGCCGAGTGGTCATCATCTACGACCTATGCCACTGGGGACACAGTAAAGGTTACTTTGGCAAGTGATGGTGTGACAGAGAGAACACCTCATGAAGAGTACGAGTCCCTAGCAGACAGTAACACAGGAAATTATCCTCCAGATAATCCTGATAAATGGCAGTTGCTGGGAGCCACGAACAGATGGAAGATGTTCGATGACTACGTTAACACGCAGACGGAGGACACGACGGATATAGTAGTTGAGATAGACTCCAGCAACACTAACATTGTCGGGCTCTTTAATCTCCAAGGTGAGACTGTCAGACTGACAAATATCGTTAACACTGAACTGTTCACAGATGGCGACATGTCATCGGACTCTTTCACGAAAGGCACTGGATGGACCTATGACTCAACGGATGAGGAATATGACTGTGATGGTAGCCAAACAGAGGATTCACAGCTCTATCAAGACATCAGTGTAACTGAAGACAGCAAGTACATCATAAAGTTTACGGTCAAGAATTACTCAAGTGGGTCTATACGGCCGGTGGTCGGTGGTGCTGAGGGAACAGCCGTTTCAGCCGATGGTAGCTACACTGAGATCATTACTGCTGGGGCATCTACTGTTTGTGGACTGATGGCTGATAGCGACTTTGTCGGGTCCGTTGACGACCTGTCATTGATGCGGGTTTCCAATGATGAGACAACAGAGATCCAACTAGATGAAAGCTACACCCCAGACTACTGGTATTACTTCTTTGCAGATTTCACTTATAGAGAGGATTTGGTGTGGTCGTACAGCCTCTACCATAATGCAAAGTTGAGGATCGAGATCAGCCCTCAAAGTGGCGAGGCCAAATGCGGAATGGTGGCAATAGGAAAGGCCGTTGAGCTGGGGTCCACCATGTATGACATATCAACTGGAATAATTGACTACTCTCAAAAGAGTACAGACTCATTGGGTCGAACTTACCTGGCTCAGGGCAACTACGCCAAAAGGGTAAGCCTCACAGGGTGGCTCAGAAATGAAAACCTCGACATAGTGATGCAAGCATTGGCTGATGTACGAGGCACACCGATAATTTTTGATGCGAACAATGACGATTGTGACTACCAGGCTCTGATCGTTTATGGGTTCATAAAGGACTTTGAAATTATTATCCCTGGGCCGAACGTAAGCAAGCTAGAAATAACCGTGGAGGGCTTAACATGACAACAATAGACACTGAGATAAGCCAGTTTCCAACTCCTCTTCCTGACCGAGACAACGATACACCGAATGAGTTCTCTGATCATGTGGACAACCTGCTCTCGCATTTACCGACGTTCGTAAGTGAGTGCAATGCATGGGCAGATGAGGTGAATGCGCTTACACCTGAGATTGAGGAAGCCAATGACAGGAGCAACGATCTTATAACATCACTTGCTGGAACTGCTCTTTCTGGGACATCGTCAACAACTCTTACAGTTGGAAGTGGCAGCAAAACGTTGACCACGGGAACAGGAAAGGAATGGGTTCCAGGGCACAGGGTCAAGATAGCATATCAGAGTGACCTCACGATATCTATGGAGGGAGAGGTCACCTCTTACAATAGCTCTACTGGGGCTCTTACTGTTGATGTTGATAGCGTGAGTGGGTCGGGGAGCTATAGTTCTTGGAGTATCTTTACAATACCGGATGTGTGGTCTTACAAAGGGGTGCGCCGTTACAAAAACAGTGCGCTAAGAACTCAGGGCGGACCGTCTTTACTTCCTCTAATTTTTGGCACATGGAGTGATGTTTTCCAGGGAAAGACGATTGAATCTGCTGAATATTGGGACGGTAGCTCATGGGTAGACTGGTCTAGCAAGATCAGTGACCTTCAAAAATTACTTGCTGGAAGACGGGAGACACAAGTTGAGATAACTGAAACTTACCATAAGTTTAGGTTTACTATTGATGCTGGCGAAAGCTTAAATTTGGGAATTATTCACGTGTTTTCTCACTGGACAACCGGAGGGCCATATCCTTTCACTCTTACCGCAGAGACCTCTTCTGACTTGAGTAGCTGGACCTTGAGGGCATCAGGTTCTTTCTCTGATGGTCCTTACTACTGTTCACTTCCTGTGGACTATCATGGCACGGAGAATTACTGGAGACTGACGTTCGATATTGACATCCCAGCAGGGGAAACACATCGACTAGGAATGGTCCGTGGGCTCTCTGCAACACACTGGACGGGGGTTTTTAGAGGAATCCCAATCAGTTGGGACTGGAGAGGCACTCTTTTTGACAAGAACAACGTCACCACCCAAGCAAGAATCTCAGGCCTGATAGCAGGTGAAGACCTCTCAACGAGGAGTGCTGTAGCCATTTCTGCTGATGATGGCAAGATCTACAGTTTTAGAACTTTTTCTTCATCCTTCCTGGAAACACTTCCAGAAGAAGCAGCAGCCGAATATGTTGATGTTGCAGCTCTAGACTCCACACACATTGTAGTAGCGTACCAATCTGCAGCTACTAACTATGGTCGCGTGGTCGCTGGGACTGTGGATTTATCAGGTGATGTTACATGGGGGAGCCCAGTTACATTCCAATCTGCTACTACTAAACATGTAAGAGTTGCAGCTTTGAGTACAACAAGTTTCGTAATCAGTTACGGAGTACTAGGGCATGCCTATGTCATAGCAGGAACAGTGTCAGGTACATCAATCACTCTAGGGACAGCAACGGAGCTGATAGGCAGCACATCTTATAGCACTGATGTGTGCATGCTGGATTCTACTCATTTCTTAGCAGGCTACAGGTCTGATGGAAATACATACGCAAGAGCAGGCTCAGTAAGTGGCACTTCAATTACGTTAGGAACAGCGTACACAGTACGCTCACGCACCTGTGTAGATGGTGACTATGTTAGCGTAACAGCGTTAACCAGTGAACGAGCAGTGATACAGGATTATTCTTTAGATGACAACAGCAGTATCATTGAAGCTGTTTTAATAGATCTGGACACACTTGATATATCATCTATTGATAGCACGACAGTAGACTACAGATGCGGAGACGTAGTAGCTATCAGTCAGTATTACTTTCTGAGTGTACGCCTTGAGAGTAATACATTGAGGCTGTATTTATATCAGCTAGGGGCATCTTCTATAAGTGTGAAAGATAATCAAACGATCACAACCGATGTCACCAGTGATATAGTTACGATGGCTAAGGTGACTGATGACAAGGCGATAGTTCTGTTCCGTCAAGACAGTGAGAGTAAGCTAGTGCTGGTTAGTCGCATAGATAACTCAATTAAATGGTTCAACAGCTTTATTGAAACTGCAATGCCTGCTCCAGGTGATTCTTATGTTGTAAGGGGTGATACGCTGAACTCATCGAGAATCACCTTAGTGAGCTATAGTTCACTCCAAGCTCAAGATATCAATATGGCCTTCTTTGGACCCACTGGCATGACTTGCGAGGCTGTATCTAGTGGAGATGAGGTCGATGTGTACAGAGGAGGCATCATCAGTGGATTCTCTGGGCTTACACCAGGGGCAACCTACCACGTTGATGCCACAAACACGTTGATGGCTGCTGCAACGGAGGCCGAGCTTGGGAAGTACTATAAAGTAGGTGTGGCAAAGTCCGATACTGAACTTTTGGTAGAGCTAGGAGAGACCATATGAAAAGGTTGATTTTGTTGTTGATAGCATGGATGGTTTGCGGGGCATGGATGATAGCTAACCCTCAGACAGGGGAAGTGATAGAGTCATCAGACGTTCAGGCAGATAGCACAGGCAGTCATTCAGTGGTAGAATTTGAAAGACCGCCAAACTTTGCCCAGATATACTGGGATACCTGGCAGATAATTCTTACGAACCCCGAAGAGGAGACATTGTTGTTCCGATGGGTAAGAGGGGTTACAGCTTCCCTGGGATATATCAGAACACAAAGAGATTGCGATGATTTCGCTATTATAGCTAAAGCTGTCCTGGCTTATGAAGGGTTTGGAAATGCCCTTGGGCTGGTCATAGATTATTCTATGAACCATGCTTACAATTGTTATTGGTATTTGTCATTAGATGAAAAGATCGTCCTTAAAAGGTTAGAACCACAAAACCCCTACATTCCAGTACCGTTTCCTATGAATGATAGGGGTATAATTTATTGGTAAGGAGGTACACGATGAAAAGGCACATTATTACCGTACTAGTCACAATCGTCATGTTAGTAATATTTGCAGCCCTCTCCTTTGCAGGAGATGGAGTCGAGTGCAAGGTCATCTGGGACGACCAGCCTGTGACAGCGGGGAGTTATGTTGAGACGTTTCCAATCGGTTTATCGGCTTCTGCACGCAACGCATCAGTTGTACCGTTGTGGCGAGTAAGGTCGGGCGGCATCCTTTCTTTGCAGCCAAATGTTACTGAAGGGACATTTACGTTCACGGTTTACTTCTCAAACTTTCCTGACGCCAGCGTGTGGGATTCAGGCACAGACATAGCAACTGGGATCACATCTAGTGACACAGACAGAATCAGCATTGATCCTGATGGCGTTGCTTTGTGGATGAAGATTAGAGCGACTGAAACCAGTGGAACTGGAAGCCCTTCACTGAGTGCTGTGCTCTGTTCGGACTAAGGAGGTGTAGCCGTGAGGAAGAAGGTTTTCGCATCAATAGTTTTCTTGGTGACGATGTTGTTTGCGGTGGTGGGATGGGCGGCGGATTGGTTTGTCCGTCCTGCTGGAGGAAACTATGGCAACGAGGATGGAACGAGCTATGAGAATGCTTGGGATGGGTTTGTAAACATAGACTGGACTAAGATTCAACCTGGAGACACGTTGTGGTTGGATGGAAGTGCTACATACCGAGAAGAACTATCAATAGGCGCAAGTGGAACTGTGGATAATTACATAACCGTACGGGGCGATTATAATGGGCAAGCAGAAATAAAAGGCTCTGATGTTATAACAAACTGGTCAGGACCAGACGGTAACGGTGAGTATACTGCCACACTAGCAAGCCACCCCTGGGTTGTAATAGTTGACGGTGTTGTATGGAAAGAGGGATCTTTTGGTAGCTTAGCATCAAACGAATGGGACTGGGATTCTGGTACTTTATATCTAGGCAGTAATCCCTCTAACCACACAGTAGAAGCTGGTGTTAGGTCACTTGGTGTCGAAGTCGGAGCATACGACTATATAATAATAAGAAATATTAGTGTTTCTGGGTGTTCTAAAGCTCCGACTTCTAACGATGGTGGAGCTATTCATTTGAGTAGCGGAGCTATGGGAGTAATTATAACTAACTGTTCCTTGTCTTTTAGTAGGTTTGGAGTAATGGATAATGGGGCAGGGTGCATTATAAGAAACTGTAACATTTTCTATTGTAGCGATGGTATTCAACATACATCCTCTAACATTGATATTAGAGACTCTAAAAACGTAATAACAAACATTAACTGGGATGGTACTGCACCTATATGGGCAGGAGTTGATGGTGAAGCTATCGGAATCACCAACTGCACATCTTCTAGCATCATAGTAGAAGAAAACATAATCTCATTTTGTTATAATGGCATAAAGGCGTATACCAACACATCTAGTGGTAGCATTGTTTTCAGATACAACACTCTCTTTTCTTGTTATGCCTCTGGTCTAAGTATTAACGGGACGACTGGAGGATCATATACCTCTGCAAAGGCGTACTATAATCTTATTTATTCTTTATTGTCATCATCAAGAGCAATACAGTTTTCCTCTGGTGATCCTCCTGCATTATCTGGGGATGTTGAAGTCATTAACAATACTGTAGTGAATTGTCCTTGGGCATACCATCTTGGTTGGGGAGACGTAATATTTAAGAATAATATTGCCCATAATGTGTCTGACGGAGGGTATTATGTATACGCTAAACCAGCTAACTCAATCTCTGCAAGCAACAATATTTATTACGACAATGATAGCGGCACAGAGTATTGGAGAGCACCAGGAGAGTCTGGAACGACTGACTATTCTGTATGGCAGTCGCAAACTTTAGAATCAGACAGTGGCGTTTTTAACCCTCTCCTCACTTCTAACTACCACCTCTCCCGCAACTCCCCCTGTATCGACGCAGGCACGAAGCTGTCTATCCACGACAGCGACTGGCAAGACCTGGTAGGGAACAGACAAAGATACGGAACCAACCCTGATATTGGATGCTATGAGCGCAACACTGATTTCAGGGCTAAATGGGGCGGACAGCACAGATGGACAAGTGCGCCCTGGGGTATAGGAAAATGGAAAAAGAACAGATGGACACCTTATGAGTAGGAGGTAGGGAATGGCTCTCAGAACCAAGCACATATCAAAACGAGATAACGGAACTTTCATCATAACAGCAGAAGAGACTTCTCTCCAGGTTGGAACAGATGAAAAAGGAAATCCAATCTATCAGACATTTACAGTGATTCACAATCCCAAAGACGGAGATACTGTCTTACAAGAGAAATTTACCAAAGAGATTCAGCGGTACAAAGAAAAGCAAGAGACCATAAACACCGTGAAGTCGAAGGTAGATTCAGTGCTTGAGAAGATAGACTATAGCAAGATTTAGGAGGACAGAGGATGGGCGAAGTAACCTGGACTAGTTATGGCACCTGGACAACGGCTTTAAGCTCAGGGCTGGATGGTTTGGCCGACGATGGGCTAGCTATAAGTTCAGCAATAGACAACAGCACCAACAGAAAGCTGTTTGTTGATATTGAGGTTTATTTGGCTTCGGTTGATTTATCCTCTTCTACGAATCCAGCTATTTACATTTGGCTCATTGCTCGGACAGACGGAACTAACTTTGAGGACGGTGGGTCAAGTGTTGAGCCTGCTAGGATGCCTGATACAATCATACCCTTGAGAGAAGTGAACGGGGCACAGCGAGTATTTGCTCGGATGCTTATGGCAACGCCAGATCAATTTAAGATTCTTGTGCAGAATAAGACAGGGGCGGCTTTGGCTTCCAGTGGTAATACAGTCAAATACAATTTGTACGGGGAGACAGTAGCATAATGTTTCGCTTTGTCAGAAACCCAGACCCTCGAAAGAAACCACCCTATGGCAGCAGGATTGACCCTACGCATCCATTGGCGCAGGGGTTGGTGGGATGTTGGTTGTTTAATGAAGGCGGGGGGAGTAAAATAGCAAACATTATCTCCAACAAAACAGATCCTTTACTTGAAACCACAGAATGGGTAACCATACAAGATACAGGGCTACATGCAACAGCAGATGGTGATGGAGTTGATCTATCTAGCAGAATACTAGCTGGTGCCAGTGAATTTACTATCTGGACAAGACTTTTTAGGCCGCTCCTCTCAAGGGTTGGAGCAATTTACTCGGAGGTTTATCCTGATAATTACTGGCAGGTTGCCTTGTTCGACACTGACTACAGTGGTGGCATTGCGTTTTACACAAGAGACACATCTACTGGGGCTACAGGGAGCAGAGACAACGATATATCAGCAGACGTGTTTCCATACAGTGATTTCCACGGTAAAGAAGTGAGCTTATTTGGTGTATACTCAGTTTCTGGTAACTTTAAGCGTATTTACAGAAACAGTGGTGAATTAATGGCAGAATCTACTACGAGTATTGACCCCATAACATCTGTTATAGGGGATTGCTATTTTCTCAGAGACAATAATCCTGACTCGCCGGATTATTACCTGTTGATAGGAGGTATTTGGCAAAAAAGCCTTGATGAGAATTTACTCAAACACCTCCACGCCGAACCTTACTCCTTTATCCTCGTTCCTCAATACTGGTACATGGTGGATCTTGGGGCGGTGGGAGGAGGTCAGACGGCGTCATTCACTTCCTCCCTCTCACTGAGCTCATCACAGACATCCAAGGCTCACTATAAGGCATTACTCACGAGCTCAGTAGGTCTGGCAGGAGCGCAGACCTCTCTTGCACACCTTCTCGCTTCCCTCAACGACGCCAGTTCCTTACAAGGGCAACCGTCGGCCCTCAGACATAGGCTGGGCCAACTTACATCTGGGGCGGACCTCCAATCTCAGACCTCAGCTCTCGCTCGCTTGCAAGCTGCTCTCTCATCCTCCCTTGACCTGTCAACTCCTGTTGATATGACGGCACATCTCAAGGGGCCACTGACCACCACCCTCTCCCTAGCGGGAACCTTCGAGACTGTTGGTGCAGCCACAGCTCTCTTCACGTCAGTTCTCACTCTAGGCGAGTCCCTCGAGACCAAAGCGTCACTCCTCACATCCATTAGTGACACCCTCTCGCTAGGGGCTACGCCTGCAGCCCTGGCAAGCCTAAAGGCTTCCCTCACGACCACGTTCAATCTCTCATCGGAGGTCGCCTCAGGGATCATCGCGTCACTCCAGGCCACCTTGAGCCTGGGCGCATCGACAACTGCACTCGCTCACTTCCTAGCGGACCTATCGTCTGCCCTCACGATGGAGGGCCAATCCGAGGTCACGATCCACTACAAGATCAACTTGACCTCGTCACTATCGCTGAGCGACCAATTGGTTGCGACAGCAGCTTACATAATGACCCTGGTTGACAGTCTTGGACTAGGGAGTCAAGTCCAGGATGTTACGATTTCGGCGACAGGACTCATAACGATCAAACTAAGAGGCAAGTCTCCTGGAATCACCATAACCGCTGGCAAGCCTGGGATTGAGGTCAGCGGAAGGGTTCCAGAGACAACTTTTGAATAGGAGGTAAGACATGAAGACCTACGATCTTTTTGAAATGAGACAGTTCCTAGTAAGTGCGTTTCTGCATGGCCGCTGGCACTTCGTACACAGGGACATCTATGGGAACATCATTGACGAGGAATGGGTGGACAACATCATTCCGAACGAAGGCATTGACTACATCTTGAACGCAGCAATCCACGGGGATACGCAGATCAGTGCTTGGTACTTTGCGCCGTTCACCAATGACTACACACCGACTGCATCAGACACCTACGCCTCACCTGGGTACACGGAGGCGACCTCAGAGTACAGCGAGTCAACTCGGCAGGAATGGGTTGAGGGCGCCGCTTCAGGACAGCAGATCACAAACTCAACCGCAGCCACCATAACGGCAGCAACCGATGTCACCATTTATGGAGCGGGCCTAGTCGGAGGGGGCACTGCCCCAGACACAAAGGGAGACACTGCAGGCGGAGGAACCCTCCTTGCTTCCGCAGCACTAAGTTCAGCAAAATCCCTCTCAAACGGTGAAACCTTGGACATGACCTACACCATAACAGGGAGTAGCTCGTAAGGAGGCCCAGGATGCCAACTACGCTGACGACACACGCAGTTGAGGAATCCACGTTTGTGGTGACGGCGTCGTTCACAGATGAAAACGGGGATGCTGTCACTCCTACAACACTACAATGGACGTTGACGGACCTTGAGGGCAACATTATCAACAACCGATCCCAGGTCTCCATCACACCTTCATCTACCGTGGACATCGTTCTATCAGGGGATGATCTCGCCTTGGAGGGGGATTCCCCTGAAATGAGGGTGCTCACGATTGAGGGAACTTACAGCTCGACCCTCGGAACTGGGTTGCCATTGAAGGAGTCCGTTAAGTTCATTGTAGACAACTTAGTAGCAGTTTCTTAGGAGGAGACCATGAACGGTTGTCCAGCACCAGAATGTCATGAACAACTTCAAGGGCTCAAGAAAGCCATTTACGGGGAAGATGGAAAGAGCGGGATTGTAGGATGCCTGAAAGACAAGGTTCCAAAGAAGTGGATATGGGCGCTCTTAGCAGTTTCGATTGTTCCCGCAGGAAGTTTTACAGCCTCGGTCTACTACAAGACCAGGGCGTCAGACTTAATGTATGCGGCAAAACCTGTGGTGGCAGAGCTAACCAGCAGAATCAATCTTCTTGAATATAAAGATCAGGAGCTTAGAGCGATTTTGCACAGGATTGAAGAGAACCAACTTGAAATGCAAAAGGACATCAAGAAGCTTTTGCAGGAGAGAGCGCAATGATAGATCCACTTCAACACATGGAAGGCTCAGAGAGGGCCAAGGACCTGGAATACCTGAAGGACGTTTTACGGAATAATTGCCAAATAATCATGGGAGCTATTAAGCGCATTGTAGAAAGCACTGTAGCCATGTCTGATGCGCTCAATGCTTTCGAGAGCAAATGGGAGGAAAGAGATGTTAGTGAAAACAGGGGTGAGCCTGAAGTGCCTCCGAAGGGAGATCAGGAGGGCACTGAACGCGATTGAGCACGTTTATCGAGACGTTGCAGGCCACGAAGCTGTTATAACGTCAACGACTGAAGGGACGCACTCGCCAGGATCTCTGCATTATGCAGGACAAGCGGTGGATGTGGCCCTGCCTGGGACACACGGAATGACATCGACAGCGAGCCCGCAAGACATCGCAAAGGCCCTCAGAAGCTTGCTGGGGCCAAACTACGACGTTGTCGTTGAGAGAGATCACATCCACGTGGAGTATGACCCGAAGTGAGTTGGACTGTCTACATTCCTTTTAATAGTGAGGATTGCCCTCATCATTTTCTAGGGTGGATGAGGAAGGATGGTGGGTGGATCATAAGAGGGCGAAAGTGCAAGCTCACAGGAGAACCTTGTTTGGAGGAGAAGTGTAGATGGAAGAAACAAGAAAACGTTGGCAAATGGCAGGATGGATTGTCCCCTCGGCAGAAAAGTTAAAGTTCTACTTTAAGGATTCAACCAAGGAGGAAGATCATGGGACTACTAGACAAGTTAATAGGAGGATTCAGTTTTGCCGATGTCAAAGGAGTCCTAGAGGGCGTAGGTACCCTCGCAAAGGACATACGCTCGGCGGTGACGGGAGACATTGATCCAGACAAGAAGGCTGAGCTTCTCGCTAAAGCGCAGGAGCTAGAGGCCCTCGCCCGTCAAGGGCAACAGAAGATCAACGAGGTCGAGGCCAAGCACCGCTCGACGTTCGTCGCGGGATGGAGGCCGTTCATTGGGTGGATTTGCGGAGTTGGGTTAGGGTCTTACTTCATTCCGCAGTACATAATGGCTGCGGTCCTGTGGGTTAAGATTTGCTGGACTACTCAGCAGCTCATGCCTTATCCTATTCCTGAGCCAAAAGGACTCATAACCCTCTTGACGGGTATGCTCGGCCTAGGAGTTCTGAGGACAATCGAGAAGGGAATGGGCAAAACCGTATAAGTTTCATGATGAAACTTACGCGACCACCTAAGTCTAGTGAGAGCCCGCCCTCTACACCATTCTCATCGTCAACACGTAAAAAACGGAGGGCGGGCATGTTCTCGAACCCACCTTGCAAAATCCTCAGAACCCCATTCCTCTACAGACCGCTCCAATGCGTCATATGCTCGCTGACGACATATCACAGATATAAGAGGTGCTTAGACTATGCAGCGCGAGAAAACTGGCCTGGATGGATCGTCGTTTCTGCCAAGCAGAACTACAAGAGTCAAAACAGGCTACGGAAACCTTTACGTTACAATAACCGAAGAGGGCGGCCAGCCTAAAGACGTTTTCGTCACCATAGGCAAATCAGGGCAGTCCATTATGGCAAAGGCCGAGCTCACAGGAAGGCTTACATCTCTTGCACTCCACCACGGAGTTCCGCTCGAAGAGATCGTGCATCAGCTTAAAGGGATTGGTGGCCAATATCCGATCTCAACCCCTGACGGGCTCATCCTCTCGATTCCGGATGCAGTCGGGCGCACCCTAGAAAAGTTCTACCTAAAGGAGACCTCATCAAATGAACTGGGAAGAAAGAGCTAAGCAACTTGTAGAAGATCATTGGGCATACCACGATATCTTGATCCCGATCTTCCTCCAGGAAGACCCAAAAAAGTTCTACCAAGCCAAGAAATTATGGGGAGAATGGTACAAAGCGATCGGAATCCATTTTTACAAGCACGCAATTGAGGACATTAAGGAAGGCATCATCTCAGTTCCTGGTGGAACCGACCCAAGAAAAAGGAGGTGATCGCAGTTGACCGCAGAAGAGATCGCAACCCAAGTCCTTCACCTAGCGAAGGAGAAACAGAATGACCCTGCCACAGCGTCGAGCGACCTCATCGCTTCGATCCATGCGACGTGGATGGAGGTGGGGCTCATTCTAGGAAGGGAGATAGTACGTCTTAGAAAGGAGGGACAACTATGACCACTAAAGTCGTTATTACTAAAAATCCCCATAAGATCAAGGTTAACGATGTAGAGATTCCAGGGATCACCGACTACGAGGTTGACTGTATTCCTACGAGAGGACCAATTGTGGAGATAAAGATCAAGGCAGATATCCTTGAGGTGAAGAGTAGATGAAGGCTCAAGCTGCAAACGCAGTTGTTCTAGCTGGAACCGTCCTCATCACTCGATCAAAGATCGGACTGGACGAGATTACCTTGACTCCACAGGAGATCACCCTATGGGAGAGTGGAAAACGGTTGAGACCCCCACAGGCAAGGTCACCTTTGGGCCAGCAGCCCAAAGGCCGCTCAGGGGCGTCTGCTGGCACAAGCGACATCGCCGATGGCTGGTGAGGTACAAAGGGAAGTATGTAGGTTGGGCGAAAACCTTGGAACAAGCTAACGAAATGAGGAGGGCGTATGAGCTTGAAAGAGAAGGAAGAAAGGTTCAAAGTAAGGTTAAGGTTGATCGAACCTTTGTTGGGGACCGTTCCTAAAGACCCAGATGTCTACTCCAGATACATCGCTTCCAAGGCTCCCCAAGAGGAGTTCATGGACGAAGAGGTAGACACAGTGGAGCTCGAAGAGCAAGGGTGGACAGGGTTCCACAAGGATGACAAGGGCATTTTCATCTACAACTACATGATCAAGGGCTTCCTAAAGAGCGCGTGTGAGGTATGTATGGGTGCGGGAATCATAGACAAGATTCCAGCGTATAAAAAGTGGATTGACCTTACCGTCTTTATTGATCCACGCCGGATCAGGATGGGAAAGGCCGAACCCGATGGATGGCTTGAGCGGCCTCTGAGGACGATGACTCCCAAAGGGCCGAGGGTCACCGTTTGCAGGAGTGACTACGTTGATGAAGGGACGGAGATGGAGTTCACAGTTAGGATCATCAAGAACAAGGTAGGATTGAATAAGGGCATTATAGCCCAGCTCCTGGAGTACGGCCAGTACGTGGGGTTAGGCCAGTGGAGAGGATCGGGAGGATATGGAAGGTTCGAGGCAGAGGTGCTCTAGAACGGTGCGGTTTCGCAAAGGCGAAGTGCGGTATTGTGGCGCCACAGCATTGTACGGTGACGTGGTGGAGTAGTAAGGTTCAGCAGAGGTAAAGCCAGGTGAGGTGACGGCTAAGCCATGCCTTGCGTAGAGAAGCGAAGGAACCGCACAGTGCAGCCAAGGTCTTGTTTCGTAAGGTCCAGGGCGTAAGGGCAAGATAAAGCGAAGTGCCGTAAAGGAGGAGTTACGCGATGTACTGGCAAGGCCAGGTGAAGTGACGGCAATCTATTGCGATGTAACGGTGACGTCAGGTAAGTCACCGTGAGGTGGCGGTGAGGTCAAGCAAACCAGCGTTAGGGAACAGCGGGGTTAGGAAACGTAAAGGCAATGCATAGTTGGACTAAGCGTCGGCAACGCTGGGCAAAGCTACGTCTAAGCAAGGCAGAGTAAACTATCTTTTCGTAGAGGTACACAATGATAGTGATCACAGGAACAGGGAGAGCGGGGACAACCTTTCTAGTAAGCTTGTTCACGCTCTTGGGATTTAGGACAGGCTTTTCTAAAGAGGAAGTGCTCAAGACTAACTGGGGTTGGAAGCCTGGAGACGTGACAAGGGCTGGCTTAGAGAAAGAATGGTGGCAGGATCTTGATGTTGTCAAGAGCCCTTCTTTCTGCTACAGCATCCACGAGATCATTGAGGCCAAGGAAGTCGAGTGCGTTCTCGTCCCGATGAGAGATCTTGATAAGGCTGCGAAGTCACGGATAGTGAACCAAGAACGTGCTGGCACAACATCGCCTGTGGCAGGGGGCTTTATCGGAGGGGCCACAGACCTGGAAACGCAAAAGAGGGTTTTGTTAGAGATGGTTTACAGCTTGTGCTTGTCCGTGGCTCGGTCTTTTGTTCCTGTGGTGTTCTTGGAGTTTCCAAGGTTCATCAATGACAGCGGATATTTGTTCAGAAAACTGACAGAGCAGGCCAAGATAGACCTAAACAGCGACGACTTCAACGAGGCCTTCACAAGGCTGTCAAGGCCTGAGTTAGTGGAGAGTTGGAATGAATAGGAAGAGGTTTTCAGTAGTCATCCCTTACATTGATGGAGGGGTTCCTCATGCGATGAAGCTCCTCCCTTCTCTAAAGAGGAGCAGTCTGAAGCCGAGGGAGATCATCTTTGCAGGGGCAGCCACAGACGGGACGACGGAGTGGCTCAAGGCCCAGGAAGGGGTCACCATCGTGGAGAATCCAGGTGGTCCATCCCCTTACGGGGATAACGTCAACTTAGGTGTGCGCTTCGCCAAAGAAGAATGGGTCTTTGTCCTCAACATCGACACCATCGTTGGAGAGGAGTTCTTTGAGCGAATGTTGAGGGACCCCGGATCTGGGATGACAGGTCCTCTCTCAAATTGGGTTTTGCCGGACCAGCAGGTCAAGCCTGCCCGTCCCAAGGAGGTGGAGGCCATCAACGCCTCCCTGAAGGGGAGGCCCACACAGGATGCGCCCATCATCTCAGGCCTGGCGTTCTTGATCAGAAAGGAGACCTTCCTCTCCGTTGGAGGGTTTGACCCCTCGTTGAAAAACGGGGACGAGGACACAGACCTAAGCCTCAGGCTCCTGAAGGAGGGGTACACAAATAGGATCGCTTATGACACCTACATTTGGCATGAAGGCGGCCAAGGAGGGGTGCATAACCGACATCTCCTGGCGGAGAAACACCACTCCACGGAGTGGAGGATTGGATGTTATGTGAGGGTTAAAGCGGAGAGGGAAGAGGTCGAGCGCTGGCTGAGGAGGCACTACCCCATCTTTGACGAGATCATCTTTGTCGATGACGGGTCACCCTTTGACTGGGAGGAGGTCCGATCCCGATGGGGAGAGATCACTGTCATCCACGGGGCAGAGGGCCTCTCAGAAGGGGAGCAGCGGGCCATAGGGATTGCGGTGGCCCGCCAAAAAGGGGTTACTGCTCTTGTTAACCTAGACCACGATGAGTTCCTGGAGCCAAAGGTCACACGAGAAGAGTTGGTCCGCCTCCTCTCCCTCCCATTGCCAACAACTCTGGGATTCGTTGCTAGGTTTCTTCATTTGTGGAACTCCCCAAACCAGTTCAACGTGGGTTATCCTCCTCATGAGCACTTGTTCATGATCAGGCTGTTGCCTGGGATCAGATACAGGTTTGACCCGTCCAAGAGGTTCCACGTCCCCAGGCTTCCACAGTTGACCAAATCCGCCATGGTGCCAACCAACATCAGGATTGTGCACGAGGGCTACATGGACCCTGTTGTCAGGGAAAGGAAGAGAAGGTTCTACGAAGAGGGTGATTCCATCAAGGACCCAGTGGACATCGGGGAAGAGGGATATGCGCATATGACAGATCAGCGCAGGCTGACCTTGGGCGAGTGGACCGGAAGGTCGGAGGACTACACAATTTCTGGGAACATGATGGCAGAAAGAGAGGAGCCCTACACCCTTCAGATTGCTCTTGAGACCCTTGCTCCCATCACGGATGACCTCGTTCTGAGGGTTAGTCCCGACAGGGAGGATTTGGCAGCCATTGGAAGAAGGTTCGAGGCCACCCTCATTAGGACAGCCTGGAAACGAGACTTCGCGGCTCACAGAAATGAAATGCTTGCGAGGTCAAAAGGATCTTATGTCTTCTATCTTGACCCAGATGAGCAACTCCCTTGGCCAGGAGAGGTCCCTGAGATTGTGAACTACAGGCCCTCAGGAGCGATTTTCACGATCTCCCATCCTGGAGGGCTCAACTCCAAAGCGATTAGGTTGTTCCGCAGAGAGGGCGCCGTCTTCGACGGGATGGTGCATGAGCACGTCAAGGTCAGACGACCAGTTCGCGCAAAGGGCACGATCATCCATCTAAGGCGGCCACTCCAACGCTACAGGGAGATGAATAGGGAGATGATAAGGATGTGCCCCAAAGATCCGCGACCTTGGTTCGATGAGGGGTTGAGGACAATCCTCGACGGGAACTTCCCGAAAGGGGTGGCGTTGATCAGGAAGGCCATCAGGCTTGCGCCCGATGAAAGAGAAATGAAGGCGGCCTTGGTGAGAGTGCTTCTCACCTGGGCTAAGCTCCTTGCGAAAGAGAGCGGCGTTAACGTTCCGGATAAGTTTCATGATGAAACTTGCTCAGGGATGCCCAACTGAAGACGTTGTAAATGCAAAGCGTATCCTTGTTGAGCGTACGTACCTGGCGACTCCTGGAGGAGGACACCATGCAGCTCCACGACGACCTTTTCAACATGAGGGCAAGATTTTATGAGGAGAGCTCTCGACGACGAGCAGACTCGTCCAGGGAGCTCCTCAAAGGACTGCTGGTTGTCCTCGCGTTGAAAGAGGACTCCTTCAAACTGTCGTCAGGCGCCCTCAGCAGGTGGTATGTTGATGCGAGAATGGTGACGACCCACCCTATCGGGGCAAGGCTGGTCGCAGAGGAAATGGCAGCTTGCATTAGAGAAGTGGATGCAGTCGGCGAGCCTGAGTTGGGGACGGTCCCGATCTTGGGCGCCCTCGCTGCCCTCAAGGGGTATCCCACCTTCATTGTCAGGAAGCAGCCTAAGGGACATGGGCTGGGCAAGATGGTTGAGGGCCACCTCGGCCAAAGGGTTGCCCTCATCGACGATGTCGCTACCACAGGCCACTCTCTGGAGAGAGCGATTGATATCTTAAAGGGCGCCCAGATCGAGGTTGTGAAGGTTCTCATCCTCGTGAGTCGTGGATGGGAAGGGGAGGCTATCTTCACCTTAGAAGAGCTCACCACAAACAGCTAACTTGTCTAGGGACCCCCCAAAGGAGGTACAGAAATAAAGGAACTCAAAATCCTAGGACACCGTTGCAAAGACAAAGTCACAGGTCTCAGAGGCGTAGCTACATCTGTGAGCTTCGACCCCTACGGATGTGTTCAAGTCCTGATTCATCCTGGGCTCAAAGAAGATGGATCACCTGCAGCTCAGCATTGGCTCGACTACAGCAGGCTGGAGGTCATATCAGAAGAGCCCGTCATGGAGGCTCCTTTCGGGAGCAAAGGCCCAGCACCCAAGCCTACGCCTCCAGTTCTAGAAAACTCTATCTAGCACACAAGCCCCACCCTCAAGCCTAAGGTTCAGCCTGTCAACGGGGGTCCTCAAGGAGGACCCCTTAGACGGGTTGAAGGATCTTCCTTCAAAGATCACATAGAGTCTCTTCAGGGCCACCTCAGACAAGCTAGCAGCTCACCCTTGGCAGATCTGTTGGAATGGGCGCACTCAGGGAGTGCGCCCACACAGATAAGCTGGCAGCTCTCACCAAGACTGGTGTCTCCTGTCTATCTAGATCTAGATGCTTGATCTAGAAAGTGCCTCTTGCCTCTCTCCGCACTCGTCTAGATCTAGATAGATAGAACGAGGTCAACTTGGGAAATGGGGCGCACCTTCAGGTGCGCCCACTAGACAAGATTGCCGAGAAAGTGCCCATCTGGGTGTGGGTTTGAGGGGTCTCAGAGGCCGCAACCGTGTTGCGGACGGGTAAGTGGGCGTCAGGGTTGAGGATTTGGGATGTTTGCGTTTTGGGCCGGATTTTTGGTGTAGGGGCGGGATAGGATTTTTTTTTTTTTTTTTTTTTTTTTTTTTTTTTTTTTTTTTTT
>Ga0190313_1000082_pt1 | contig 59724 bp, 67 predicted proteins | sample 4870071011_MG_FD_169989 | JGI IMG/M metagenome (GOLD analysis project Ga0190313, IMG submission 169989) | Hydrothermal vent sediment bacterial communities from Southern Trench, Guaymas Basin, Mexico - 4870-07-10-11_MG | ecosystem: Environmental > Aquatic > Marine > Hydrothermal vents > Sediment ...
GACATCGCTGAATAGCTTGGTCGCCCGCTCCACGTCCTCAGGCATGACCTTATCCCTCCCCGACTCCCTCGCTATTATATAGCTTGGGGTCAGCAGCTGGACAGCATATCTTAGGGTTGATTGCTCCCCGATATCCGTAAGCTTTTCCAAGGCTTCCTCGGTTAGCTGAACCTTCTCCTCAGCCGCTCTTATCTCTAGGATCTTCCGTATCTCATCCCTCGTATATGGCCTCGTCGAGATTATCAGCATCCGGTCGAGTAGATCTAACGGTATTCCATGCGGCGAGCTGAACTCGGTCCCTCTAACTTTTGTTATTCCGCGATTGCTTGCGAACATCATTATCGGAGCGAGCTCGCTCTCCATCGCCGCGTTTAGGAATGAGAATGCCTCTATATCGAGTAGATGGACCTCATCTATGAATAGGACTCCTGGAATTATCTCGGCCGTCCCCTCCTCGACCCTACGCTTAACCATCTCATCCACCTCCCTCCTCACCTCGTTATCGATCTCCTTTGTCGGCGGCGCTCCGAAGAATAGGCTTAGGAGGCTTCCACCTCTAGACTGGGCGCTTAGCTGATCTAGATCGTGTAAGGTTAGGACATAGACGAACTCCTTCTCCTTCTCGACTGGGCCGCCCGGCCTCGGGACGGGCTTCTCATCTACCGCCGCTATATCATATCGCTCGGCCGCCTCCTCGGATCTCCCAAGCCTCGTAACCCTACCGGTCTCAGCATCGATCGTTATCACATCTCCGACCGAGATACCCTGCGAGAGTATGTAGGATGCGATGGTTGCTCCAGCTCTAAAGACCCTTCTATCATCTTTCGTCGCGAGGCCGATTACGACATGGTCCGGCACCTCCTGATATGGGTTATAAGGGTGTCTTCTGGTCTTGATGTCGAGCTGGGTGACCTCGCCTTCATAGACCCTCCTCCGCTCCCTAAGCCTGACCCCTATCGCCTTCCTCATGGCCTGAGTTAGAACCTCCGTCTTCTTGAGTTCCGACGAGTAGATCTCCGAGCCGCTAAGCGTAACGAAGGGAACATCCTTGCCCAGCTCCTTAGCGATGGCGCAGGCTATAGCGGTTTTACCAGTCCCCGGCGGCCCTGCGAAGAGGAGCGCCCTCCCAGCCATCTTACCCTCCTTAATCATCCGGACGACTACGCCAGCCGCCTCCCTAGCCTCTATCTGGCCTACGAGGCCGTCGCCGACCGGTCTTGCCTTAAGCCCTTCAAGCCCAAGACCCTTAACATGGCTATGAGCGCCGATCCTCAGAAACTTCTCCCTAGGATACTGGGTGATATCCTCGAGCATAGCCATGAATATCTTCCCTAAGCCTAGATAAAGATCTAAACCCCGGCTAGGAGAATGGATCTAGGAATATTTTATAAGCTGGTCTCCTCCCCCTGCTAAGGGGAGTCTGGGGAGACATGGTTCAGTGGCATGGAGATCTTCATAAGCGGAAGCCGACCGGTGGAAGGCGGAGGCCATATAGGAAGAAGCGGAAGTATGAGCGGGGCGGAGAGCCTGTGCTAACGATGATAGGCGAGAGAAAGCTTAGGGAGAAGAGGACAAGGGGCGGCGGAGTAAAATATGCTCTCGTCTCAGACATCTACGCGAACGTCCTAGACCCCGAGAAGAAGATAGCGCAAAAGGTCAAGATCCTCAGATTGGTCTCCAATCCCGCTAACCGAGATCTAGAGAGGCGTGGAGTAATAACTAAGGGCGCGATAATAGAGACCGAGATTGGAAGGGCGAAGGTAACCTCCAGACCGGGTCAAGATGGCGTAATAAACGCGGTCCTGATAAAGCAGTAGCCCAGGGAGGGAGCCTAGGAGATCTTGCTAAAAAAGCGTGGCTACGTAATCTGGCCGATATACTTCGATAGCTCGATCAGCCGATCGGAGTGTAGGCGAGTCCCGTTATCCCTAGCGATAAGAAATCCGACAGCCGAGCAGATCGCTAAAGCTGCTAGAAGCCTTGGCTGGCGTGTAGAGCTTGAACCCGGCAGCCATCCAGCATACTGGTGGAAGAGAACCGGGAAGGTAATTATAGATCCCGGAAAACCGATGAAAAAAGGCGAGGTCATAAAGACGTTGGCGCAGGTCTTAAAACGCATGCGCCGATAAGCTTTCCAGGCCATGAATCCTCCAATCCGAAAATTGAAACGGCTTGGAAGGGTCTGGGGCGTCGTCGAGGGCAGGCTCGTGGTCGAGGGCGAGACTCTCCCAAGGCTGGGCGAAACAGTATACGACTCGAGGATGAGAGAGATCGGCGTAGTCTTAAACGTCTTCGGCCCCATCAACAAGTTCTTTATAGAAATCGATCCGAGGGATAAGCCAAGCTATAAGGAAGGTACGCCGCTCTATATCCTCCAAGAGGAAAGAGCCTCGAGGTATACTAGGAGATCTTGAGAATAGGACTTAAAGAATCTGGGTAGGTCTGATCTGGTCATCATATTTAGCATGGGATTATGCTCTCTCCAGCGGCTAAGGATCATGGATAAGAGATGCTGCCCCCTCTGCGGATCTACCCAGATAATTTTGGACGAGTTCTCCGGCGAGCTAGTATGCTGTAGATGCGGCCTAGTCCTAGAGAAATCCATCCATCGTGGCCCTGAGTGGCGCGCATATGGGTATGGGGATAGGCTTAGAAGGGAGCGTGCCGGAGCGCCTATTACGCCTCTTTTACACGATCTAGGCTTATCAACGGACCATAGGATACGCGATGGGGATGAGGAGCTTAGGATCAAGGTATTGTCGGAGATTCATAGGCTAAGCTCTAGCATGAATTTACCTAGATCTGTTGCGGAGACGGCTGGGATGCTTCTTAGAAAGCTTGGCGAGGATCTAAGGGATTTCAATCGCTCAATAGAGGGTCTCTCTGCAGCGTTACTCTATCTCTCGCTTAGAATACATGAGATACCTCGTGATGTTAGGGAGTTCGCAGAATATAGCGGGGTTGATCAAAATAAGATTCTCAGGCTTTACGTGAGGCTGGCTCAGATCCTAGGCGTTAGACCTAGATTCTCGGCGTCCTCATTCATCTCCAAGCTCGTTAAAAGCCTCGGGCTTCCGGCTAGGGTTGAGGAGTATGCGGGTAGGCTATGCTCTACGGCTATCAGGCAAGGATTATCGCAGGGAAGGAGTCTAAGAGCTTTAGCCGCCGCCTCCGTATACCTAGCCGCGAAGATTTTAGGGCATCCCGTATCTCAGAGAGTTGTATCGAGGAGCGGAAGGGTTAGCTTGAGTAGTATCAGGAGGAGGCTGAAGGAGCTTAAGCAGCTAGCCTCGGCGATTAACATATAAGGCGGCTAGCCAATTAATCTGCTTAGTGAGCTTTCTTGCCTCAAAAGCTTAGCAAGCTGGAGGAAAAGGCCATCAAGCTGTTATTGAAGTATCAGGATCGAGGGCTCCTCCAATCAGAGCTCTGGCATAAGCTCGGCGTAACGAGTAGGGAGGGATCGAGGATAGCTATCAGGCTTGAGAAGAAGGGGATGGTGAAGAGGGTTAAGGAGTTTGCAAAGGATAGATGGACTAGAAGGCTTGTCCCGCTGATCAGGAGGGTTACGATCGAGCCTATCAAGGGCGCGCCATGCATCTCATGCGAGAACGAGCACGTATGCGGTAAGGGTGGGATAGTATCCCCCCAATCCTGCCCAAAGCTAGAGCTATGGGTCCTAGAATCATATAGAAGTCATCGAGAAAAGCCTTCCAGAAGACGACGCTAACTCTCAAACAATTTTCCCCAAGCCTATGAAGTAGAATTCTGAGCTTGTCTTACGCTTAGCCTTAGGGATAAACCTCTTCACAAACCTATACTCCCTCCGAATGGTTTGCTCGAGTTCTCGAACCTCCTCGCAGTCAAACGCCTTAAGCATTATAGATCCATTAGTCTTCACGATTCTCCTCGAGATCTCATAGGATTTTAGGGAGAGCTCGTATTGTCGAATCATATCGACGTCTCTAACCCCCGTAAATCTTGGGGATGCATCTGAGATTAGCACGTCCGCCAGCTTCCCATCCAAGATCTTTAGAATCTCTGAAGCCACATCGTCTTCGAGGATGTCCAGCTGAAGAGCGATGATGTTCTCTTCTTCAAATCTCTCAAACTCCCTTCTATCAACAGCTATCACCAATCCTTCTGGCCCGACTATCCTGGCGGCCGCCTGGCTCATTCCGCCGGGCCATGCTCCAAGCTCTATGACTATATCTCCTCTTTTGAGGAGCTGGAACCTCTTCTGGGCTTCTAGAAGCTTGTAAGCTGCCCTGGAGCGATAGCCCTCCTCTCTAGCCCTCCGCCTGTAGTAGTCTCGCTTCGCCTCATCGATCCATCTACGAGTCGGCATCTTTCGTGAAGAAGATTGCTTGAGGAGTTTTTAGATATTGGGCTTAGCTTCTTCAAAAGCGAGTCTTATCCCTTCGAGGGAGGCGTCAGTCTTGACTCCGCTAGGATCTACATGGGTTATCGAGGCTCTATATCCGAGCTCCCTTAATTTCTCGATTAGGGTGGTGGGCTTGATCGGAGGGCTTTTAAGAATCCTCGCTAGATAGTTTATCGGGAAGTATCCTAGAAGGCTATGATCCTCTCTAGCTAAAGCATTTACGAGCTTGATCGTCTCGCGATAAAGCTCCTGCATCTTAATCGCCCTCGAGAAGATCTTGGATGCGAGATCTACATCGTTTAAGGGGCCTATCCAGGCTGGGCCGGCGTAGTCGATTCTATTTCCGCAGCCTTCGCAGATCGTTATCGGTTGTCTGAACCTCTCGACCGCATATATCTTGAGGCAGCTCGGGCAGTAGGAGATCCATCCAGTCTTCCTCATAAGCTCGTTAGCAGGCTTCTTTCCCCGCTCAACTTCTACGAAGACTTTTACGTAATGGTCTTTCGAGAAGGCGTATATCGGCTTCGCGGCTAGGTTGAGTCTGGCGGCGGTTCTCACCATGAAGCCGGCTAATATTCTCAGGGCGATCTCCTTCGAGAAGGGCGTTCTAAGAGGCTTTGCATCATACTTCCTCATGCACGACTCGGGCTTTGCTCCGGCGAGGGCTGGCATATCGGTTGCCGTCGCGCTTAGGATTCCTCCCCGGCGGCATGCTCTAAAAGCGTTTTCGAGGAAGGATGCTGGCGATCCGGCTGGATCTATATCGATATAGCCGTATTTCGGCTTTCCGGGATCATGTCTTGCGAGAAGCTCGTTCGCATCAAGATTTTCTACCTTCACGATGTTTTCAACGCCGTTCAATCTGACGTTTATCTTCATGAGCTTGCATGCTCTAGGAGATATATCGTTTGCAGTTATCTCTTCCGCGACATCGGTTTCTAAGGCTATCCTAATGCTCCTCACACCAGTTCCGGCCAGAGCATCGCATACCCTTATCCTGCTCTCTCCGAATCTAGATGCTAGAAGGAGTATGGTTGCATCTCTATTCGGCTTCGATACCGGGTTAAAGAATACGGGAAGATCAGTTGGAGCGAAATCCCTCCTATCCGGGATCTTAGGCGAGTAGAATAAAGCCTTCCCCTCCCTCCGAAGCTCGACCTCATAACCCAATTCCTCTTTAAGCGGGTTAAGCCTGTTCATCGACGGCCCAGCGCCTCAAGAATCCTCTCAACAACCATTATTGGAATCTTATCCCGATTACCCGAATTCAGAATGAGCAGATTCTCGCCGGCCAGCCTCTTAACCTTCGAGATCAAGGGATCACGCGAGCGGTAATGAACCGTGAGTATGGAATGCTTATCGGATGCGAGAAGCTCTTCAACAGCCTCCCTAAACCTCCTACTGTAAAGCTCCATAGGCCCAACCTCATCAACTATGACGACCTCCCCTTTCCTCAACCCGTCTAAGATTGCTGAAACCCCAACCTCCTCTAAATCCCGAATATTCACCACGTATTTCCCGAGCCTCGGCCCATCTGTAAACCTCGTATGCGCTAGGATGCCTTCGCCGCCGCCAATCCTCTTAACAGCGAAGCCTATCCTCCTCCCACCCTCCCTAATCTCCTCGGTATACATCCCCTCCACCCTAACGCCCTCATCGAGCAGCTTCTTCGCGATCTTTAGGATAGCTGTAGTTTTGCCGCAGCCCGGCGGGCCTGTAAGCGCATAAAATATTCTCCTGCCCGGCATTCAAGCCTATCCTCCCAGCATCTAGATAAGAATGTTCTCCGCTCCCTGGACTCAATTACTCTATTATGACCAGCTCTAGCGGCGAGGTCGGTCTTAGGGGGATCATTTGGCCGAGCCCCCTAGATACGTATAAGATTGAGCCGTTGATCTCGTGTAGTCCTCTAGCGTAAGCCGAGTTCGATAGGAGGGTTAGTCCTTGGATTACGATGCCGCCGTGGGTATGGCCTGCTAGGATAAGCTTAGATCCGCCTGCTTCTAGGGCAACGTTCGGATCATGTGCTAGGAGTATGGTTGCATCCGAGGCTGGCTTATATCTTCTGCTATCCCTCCAATCGACGCCATATATCCTCCCAACCCTACTCTCCGCCCATTCGTCGATCAATAATCTAAAGCCGCATTCCCTCAGGATTTTAGCTAGCTCGCCTATCCTGCCAGACCAGTGATCATGATTCCCTAGGACGGCGTATTTCTCGATAGCATCTATCTGGGAAAGGAATCTTTTAACCGGGTCTAGGGATGGGGTCAGCTCGTCCAGTATATCCCCTCCATGAAGGACTATATCCGGATCTTCTCTATCCAGCAATCTTATGATCTCCTCCTTGACGGGATCGTAGAAGTGTATATGAGTGTCCGTAAGAAATGCTATCCTCGCACCCATATCCAGCCTAAGCCTAGTAACCTCTATCCTAAGACATTCGTAATGCGAGTATGCAGCTGGGATCGCTAGGATGCCTATCGTCAGGAGAAGACCTCTCCTAGAGATCTTCACGCCTCTCCACTACTCCCGCTACTCCATGGAAAACTCGTCCAACCTTCTCTGAGCTATCTTCGATAAGGTTTTCCAACTAAATCTTACATGCTTGCCCGGCGAGACCTCCCCTCTAAGAATCCTCTCTAAGAAACCTCTAGTCTTCGGATCGGAGGGATATCCTGATCCAAAATCTCCGAGCTCGGCTTTCAACAGCTCTATCCTCCTATCCCTTTCGTATTTCGCGATTATTGATGCGGCCGAGACTATCGGATATTTTTGATCGGCTTTATGCTCTAGGATGAGCGCGCAGCGATGGGATGCTAGATCTTCGATGGTCTTTCTAAATTCTTCATAGCGGGTTGATGGTAGATCTATATAGGCTGCATCGGGTTTAAGCGAGTCAATGATCTCGGCGAAGATCCGGGCTTCAAGCTCATTTAGCCCCTGAGCGCCCCGCCTCTTAGTAGATCTATCGACTTCAGCCGCCTCGACCACAACGACCTTCACATCGTCTGCGATCTCCCTAATCAGCTTCGATAGCTCCGCCCGCATGCCGGGCGTAAGCTCCTTAGAATCTCTAACTCCGATCTGCATAAGCTCCTCAACCCTAGAGTTATCTAGTAGAACGCCGGCCACGACCATAGGTCCTATTACCGCGCCTCTACCAGCCTCATCGATTCCGCAGATCTTCAACGGCTAATCTGTTTTAGGATGGCTTCATAAGCATTTTCCGCGCCTCTCTTTCCCCGGGGATCGTCTTTCCAGGGATCTAGCCTTAAATAGCCTTTAATTTACGGAAGACTTGCAGAGGTTTAGGAGATGCCTCCTGCGGGTAGGGTTAAGAAGCTTATAGAGGTTCTTCGTGAGGACGGCTTAACGGGAGCGATTATAAGGTCTGATGCGAACATCTTCTACTTGACCGGGTATAGGGGTTCGGGGCTTTTATTTATCCCGCTTGATGGCCTCCCGCTCCTCTACGTTTCTCCCTTGTATTACGAGCTTGCTGAGGAGAGCTTATCGGGGGATGTTCAGCTTGTTAAGCTTGATCAGCAGCCTGTTATAGATCGGATTCTCGACGGTCTTCCAGATTCTGTGAAGGCTAGGCTTGGATATGATAGCTTAAGCGCGGAGGATTATATCAGGTTATCCGAGCGGCTTGGCGGATCGATTATCTCCATATCGGATAGGCTTTGGAAGCTTAGGATGATCAAGGAGGAGGATGAGCTTGAGAAGATTCGAAGAGCATGCGAGATCTCCTCGAGATGCATGGAGCTCGCCTCGGAGATCATCAGCGAGGGAGTTACGGAGGCCGAGGTTAAAGCCGAGATCCTGAAGGAGATGATGACGCTCGGCGGCGAGAAGCCTGCCTTCGATATAATCGTAGCCTCGGGGCCGAACTCCTCCAAGCCCCATGGAGTTCCGGGGAATAGGACTATCGAGTCGGGCGATATAGTGGTCGTAGACCTAGGCGTCGTTTATGAAGGATATTGCTCTGATATGACGAGATCATTCTATGTTGGGGATAAGCCTGAGGAGGAGATGATCCGAGCATATGAGGCGGTGGTAGAGGCTAAGAAGGAGGCTGAGGAAATGGCTAAGCTCGGGGTCAAGACGGCGGAGCTATATGAAAAAGCATATGAGAGGCTTGCATCAGCCGGATATGGAGAACACTTCCTTCACGGGCTTGGACATGGCGTCGGAATAGAAATTCACGAACCCCCGAGGCTAAAGCGGGAAGCCGATGAAATATTATCCGAAGGCATGGTCATAACGATAGAGCCTGGAGTATATCTTCCGAAGAAGTTCGGCATCAGAATAGAGGATACGTTATTGGTCCTACGAGATGGCGTCGAGAAGCTAACATCAGCATCATACGAATTAACCCTACCCTAAGCTCCAAACCTTCGCTGCCTCTTCTGATAGGTTCGTATAGCCCTCATTAAATCGATCTTCCTAAACTCTGGCCAATAAACGTCTAGAAATATGAGTTCGCTATACGCCGACTGCCATAGGAGGAAATTGCTTATCCTCTCCTCTCCCGACGTCCTGATAATCATATCAGGCTCCTGTATTGGTAGATCAGCTGTATAGAGATACCTGCTTATCAAATCTTCATCGATATTCTCTATCCTAACCTTCCCTGAAAGAACGTCTATGGCAAGCTTTTTGGCGGCATCGGTTATCTCCGCCCTACCACCATAAGCGATCGCGAGATTCACGAATAGTCTATCATAGTTCTTTGTCGCTTCTTCGAGTTCTTCGAGCGCCTTCCTAAGATCGTCGGGTAGAAGCTCCCTCCTACCAATAACCTTAACCCTAATCCGATTCTTATGGAGTATATCACTCTTCAGATAATCTTCGGCTTTCTCCTTGAATAGCTTGAATAGCTCGGCAAGCTCCCTTTCATCCCTCTTAAAATTCTCGGTTGAAAGCGCGAAGAACGTAACGACTTTTATCCCTAGCTCGAGACACCATTTTATGACTTCTTCAAGCTTTTTCGCGCCGAATCTATGGCCTAGCCATGGTTCGAGCCCCCTCTTCCTAGCCCACCTCCTATTCCCATCCATGATTATCGCTATATGTGCTGGCATCTCGCCTTTCTCGATCACCTTACCCAGCCATTTTTCATAAAGCTTATACACTCCTAGGGCTTTTAGAAGCTTCTGGATCATCTCTTCCAGATAAGTTTTGGTTATTCCAAGCCATAACCTTTAGTGTCTAGGTTTCTTTCTGAAATAGCTGGAGTAGGCTTTCCGGAGGATTCTAGTAACTAGAATCGTGATCGTCATGGCGACCATTCCTAGGATCGCTGTTACGATTAGTAGGAATATCTGAGGATTCTCGAATCCTCCGGATGCTCCCGTGAGGAGTATTATGCCTGTTCGCTTAAGTAGCGCCCATAGCCATAGGAGTAGGACTGAGCCTCTAACCATCAGCCAGAAGTTCGGGTTTCTTGTAAAGAGATAATAGACCATGTTCGCTAGGACCGCTACGAAGATCGCTATCGAGATCAGATCTATCGAGCTGCTTATATACGCCCCTGCTAGGAATGGGAGCTTATCGAGCCACCAGAGGACGTGGGTCGAGAACTCCGGAGCCTCTGGATATGCTTCCTCGACCGCTTTGATGGTTGAGATATAGCCTGTGTAGAAGCCCATTAACAAGAGTATGACTGTCGTGAATGTGGCATATGCTCTTAGCTGGGTATAGGCCGGCATCCTAAAGAGTCGTAGGAGGTTTCTAAAGCCTGAGGCTATTCTTTGATCTATGTTGAATCCCCTCATGATGAAGTATATGCCGATCGCTGAGAGGACGAAGGGTATCGAGGCTACATTTACGATATAGAGTATGCCTATGATGGCCATTAGAAGGCCGGGTATCCCCAAAAATATCCTCGAGTACCTCGGCTCGGTAAAGATTAGCTTAAAGTATCTTCCGAGTATAAGCCAGGTCTGTTCAACCGATTCGCTATGCCTTACAACCACCCTTCTAACCGAGACTATCGGAAGCCGGGATGAGAGGATGGGTGTAACGAATTGATCTGTTACGCCGTCGCTTACAAGTATGCATCCATCAGCCTTAAACTTCTTGAGAACCTCGTCTAGTTCTCGCATAATCTTCATATCTGCTTCCAGCCCCTCGCTCTCCTCCCCGGCGACGGTTGCAACCTCTATATGGTCTCCGAGCTTTTCGGATAGCTCTCGATAGATCTTTAAAGCTCCGAAGATCGCGTTTGCATCCGCCTCTTCCGGATCTGCTAGGAGTAGAGCTTGAGCCGCCTTCAGGTTCTCCTCAAAGCCTACTATCGGGGTAGAGAGTCCAGTCTTCCTCCCGACATCATTATCCCTATCAACCACAAGTATCAGCAGCTTCTTCTGCTTCTCAGCCATTAGTTACTTACACAATAAATTTTCTGCAAGGGATGAAATAAGGATTGCTTAGCTCTTTTTAAGAAGCTCCTCAAGCGGCTCTCCATCCTCTATCAAGGCTTTAAGCTCCTCGAAGGTTAGCTTCTTACCTGATACGAGTTTTAGCTTTGCCTCCCTCTTAAGCCTCTCCTTGATCATCCTCTGCCTCCGCTCCTCCTCCGCCTGCCTATACTTCTCGAGCCTTTCTTGAATCTCTATAATCCTCGATGTGATCAGGATCTTTTCGGCCTCGAGCTTCATAAGCCTCTGCCTCGCCTCAACGTATCTCGCATGCCATTCATCGCTCCTCTGTCTAAGCTCCTGAACCTTCTCCCTCAAAGCCTTCCTCTGCTCAAAGGATTCTCCAAGCTTTCTCCTCAATTCATCGATCCTTCCTCTCAGCTCCTCAATCTCCTTTACAATCTCATCGATTTCCGCCTCATATCTCTCGACCTCTTTCTCGAGCTCGATCCTCTCATTTGCCTGAGCTAGCTTTTCATGAAGCTCCTCCAGAAGATTGCTTAATCTCCTCTCCTCCTCCCTAGGAAGAGGCTGGGTTTGGATACGCCAATCTATCTCCTCGATCCTCTTCCTAAGCTCATCCGGCCCCTCTCTAATCAGCCTAAGCCTTCTCAGCCTAGCTCTCAGCTCTCTAAGAGCCTTCCTCCTCTCTCTAAGAGCCTCTCTCCTCTTAGATAGATCTTCTTTAAGCTTATTCAGCTCCTCCCTCTTCTCCTTATCAGCCTCCCTCATATTTCTCAGCTTCTCGATATATGGTCTAAGCTCTTCATGCAGCTTATCGCGCTTCTCAGCGAATCTTCTAGCCTCCTCCTCGGCCTCCCTAATCTGGAGGTTTAATCCCCTAAGCTTCTCCCTAAGCTCGAAAAGCTCCTTCTCCAGCTTCTCATAATCCTGCTGCGCCATATCCTCTCACCTCAGCTCGAGATCCTCCTCTAGCAGGAATCTTGTGAGGGCTGCGTGAAGCTCGGATAACCCTTCCATGGTTATGGATGAGATCGGGACGATCGGCATGCTGGCTATGATATCTTGGAGAGCTTCCGCTATCTCCCGCGAGAATATCATAAGCCTACCCTTAATCATGTTCTCGAGATCTATTATGAGCGAGTCGAACGACTCGCCCCAGCCCTCTATCCTCTCGACATCCTCTCTCGGGACGGCGTCTATCTTATTCAACGCATGGACCATGGGTATCCCGAAGGAGAAATAGACGGATGCGGAGAGGAACATCGTGGAGACGAAGTTCTTCACATTCGTGCAGAACATGGGATCTAATACGAAGATCATCGCCTTCCTATCCTTAAGCCCGATGTTCTCAGCCAGGATCAGCCCCTCACGCCTAAACGCGAATAGCTCCAGCTGCCCGGGAGTATCCACTAGGACGTAGTCTGGATTATATGAGCGGATCTCCTCCCTAAGCTCCTCAACATGCCTGGCAACCTCCCTAATGGAAGCGATTAAAGCGGCATTAGGGCCGAGCTTCCTAGTAGCCATAATCCTCTCATAATCGACGAACTCCCTAACATCTACATCGGGCTCATAGGGGAGAACCTGGGCTGCGGGATCGAGATTTACGAGAAGAGTTGACCAGTCCTGCGATCTCAGCCAATCGCTATAGGCTGAGGTTAGGGTCGATTTGCCCGATCCAGCCGTCCCGACTATGAAGACCGTATTCATGATCATCCTCTCCAGCTGCCCTTCCAGCGACTTTCAGCCCAGCTTAAGGCTAAAGCTAAGAAGGCTTATTGGAAGACTCCGGAGAAGCCTGAAAGCATCTCCTCATCTTCGCTTTCCAGCATCTTTAAGACCTTCTCCCTCTCCTCTCCAGACACCTCTTCGGCGAGATCCTTAGCCAGCTCCAGCGCCTTCTTACACTGCTCCTCGCTTCCAAGAACCCTTACATAGTATCCGTCTTTCCCAAGGCTCTTCGCCTCTCTGAATAGGACGTTCGCTCTAGAAACCACGTCATCCTTCAATAGAATCTCCCTAAGCTTATCCGCCGAACCTCTCTCAACATAGAGTATCAGCTCCAAGCCGAATCCCCCCTACTTCTTCGATGAAGTCCACCACTCCAGGTATTCGGCATACTTTCTCCTCCTCTTATTCTCCTCAACCTTTTCTCCAAAGCTCCTCCTAGACTCTATCAGTAGGTCCTGGGTGGTATATGTGAGGCCGCAGTTTAAGCATACGTAGGAGCGCGTATCTCGATCGTAGATCATCCTCGAACCGCATTCGCGACAATATGGCAAGCCTGATCGTCTAACGCTCCTATACACGGCTATTAAAGCATTACGTTTATCAGAGCCTAAAGCAATCTTCAAGAAAAATCTAGATCAAGCTCCCTCGGCTTCCCCCGTTCCTCCGCGTCTTAGAAGATAAAGCATGAAGAATAGCATCATTAAGAACGGCAGTAATAGGAGCAGCAGAATCATCAACGGATGAAGCTCTCCATGAAAAATTATCGGAAACGGCCCTATGATTATTAGTCCTCCGCTCTCAACCCTCTCGACTGGAATAAGCCCCAGAAACGCTATGAATGCTCCTAGAAAGATTAGGATTATCCCTAGGAAGAGGAGGAATATGGAAGCCTCGGGAGAGATTCTCAGCTCTCTCAAGTCAAGCCCCCTCCCAGGCCTAAGATGATCCCGAGGAAAAGCATGATGAAGACTAAGAACATCCCGACTACGAGTAGGATTGAGGCCATCGATCGGTCGCCGAATATTATGGGGAACGGTCCTATCAGAATCAAGCCTCCTCCCCTAATTCTCGCTCGGGCGGATGCGAGCGAGATCGTTACGAGTATTATCCCAAGTATTATCAAGGCGAGGCCTATAGCCGTTAGGAGAAGATCCATGGCTTAGGCCGGTCTAAGCTTTGCCGCCACCCTATATTAGGGTTTCCGGGAACCGGTGCTAGAAATCAACATTAATTAAGTTCCTAAGCCCATCTCTTCTACTTGGAGGAGTAGGGATGGCTTTAGGAATCGCTGGAGCATATGATCGTGCGATCACCGTATTCTCTCCGCAGGGCAGGCTCTATCAGGTAGAATATGCTCTTGAAACCGTTAGATCAGGCTCTACGGCCATGGCCGTAGCATGTGATGAGGGCTGCGTCCTAGCAGTAGAAGAGAGAATGCATACAAAGCTACAAAACGTCAATTACTCATGGAAGCTCTTCCAGATAGACGATCATATAGGCGCCGTAGCAGCAGGCCTAAACTCCGATGCGAGAGTCCTCGTCGACAGCGCTAGGGTTAGAGCTCAGATCCTGAGGCTAACCTATGAGGAGCCTCCGACGATCGAGGCGGTAACAAAATACATCGGGGATGTTATGCAGATGTATACCCAGCACGCGGGGGTTAGGCCGTTCGGCGTAGCCCTCCTATTTGGAGGAGTTGATGACACCGGAGTAAGGGTATTCTATACGGAGCCTAGCGGAATGGTCCTCGAATATGATGCTTGGGCTATCGGAAGAGGCGCCGAAAAAGTTAGAGAGATTCTAGAGTCCGAATATAAGAGAAGCCTAAGCCTTGAAGACGCCATAAACCTAGCCATGAAATGCCTCGTAGAGTCGGCTGAGAAGATAGACGAGCATTGGACTATTAGGCTCGCAACCGTGCCGACCTCGACGAGGAAATTCGCTCTCATGCCCCAGGATGAGCTAAGGAAGCGGCTAGACCCCTTGATCAAGAAGAGGCTTGGCGGCAGCTAGAAAAGGCATTTTAATCCCAATTTCCCCTCATCTACTTTGGGAGAGATCCTTGTCCAAAGGTTATACTATCGCGAGGCTTGAGCGAAGGGGCGAAACCTTCGAGATCCTCGTAGACCCGGATAACGCTCTAAAATATAGAATGGGCGAGAAGATCCCAATATCGAAGATCGTCGTCTACGAGGAAGTCTACCGAGATGCTAGGAAGGGCATTCGAGCAGGAGAAGAACGGCTGAAGAAAGCCTTTGGAACAACAGACTTCATGAAGATCGCCGAGATAATCCTCCGAGAAGGGGTAGTCCATATAACCGCCGAGCAGAGGCGTAGGCTTATCGAGGAGAAGAAGAAGCAGATAATCGACTTCATCTCGAAAAACGCCATAGATCCCAGAACAAATCTACCCCATCCACCACAAAGAATAGAGCTAGCGATGGAGGAGGTCGGCGTCCAGATAGATCCATTCAAAGACGCTAAGGAGCAGGCCCTTAAGATAATCGAGAAACTTAGAACGGTCCTACCTCTAAAGACCGGAGTCCTAAAGTTCAAGATTAGATTGCCAGCAGACATCGCGGCGAAGGCATATGGAGTAGTTAAGAGCATGGGTAAGATCGTTCAGGAGCAATGGGGTAGGGATGGGAGCTGGACTAGCATAGTCGAGGTCCCAACAGGATTACACGTCGATCTAATAGATAGGCTGAATAAGATCTCCAGCGGGCGGGTGGAGGTAGTTCAGCTGGAAAGCTAGAAACCTAGAGATCGCCTCCTCTGAGAAATCGTTTAGCTGCTCTCGAGCCGGCTAGCGAATGTTTTTATACCTCGAGTTCGAGGCGTTCAAACTTAAAAGAAGACGATGTATCTCACATTCTAGAAGATGTAGGCTTGGAGGGGCGGGTATGCCGATATACTTCTCAGAACATGAGGTTGTTTTACCTGGACAGTTACTCTCGGATAATGGGAAGCGGAGTGGTGAGGGTACTTACTCGATCGGTGGGAAGGTTTATGCTGCTCAGATAGGGTTTGCATCGATTAAGAATAATAAGGTTGTTGTAATACCGTTCAAGTCCGCCTATAAGCCCTCGCCGGGCGATAGGGTGATTGGGATAATATCGGATGTAAAGCCGAATGGATTCGAGGTTGATCTCGGAGGATACCTCACCGGGATGATAAGGATACCGGACAGGGAGGAGGTAGTGAATATGAATCTGAAGGTCGGAGACGTGGTATATGTGAAGATTAGGGAAAGCGGCCTCGGCGGGATCATAATCGATAAACGAGATCGAATTAGGAAGATTCAGAGCGGTCTCCTAATCCATATCCACCCGGCGAAGATCAATAGGCTGATAGGTAGGCGGGGGTCGATGATAAACATGATAAAGAAATTGACCGGTTGCGAGATTCTAGTCGGGAAAAACGGGCTCATAGTGATAAACGGCCCCACGCCGAAGCACGAGTTCGCTGCGATGAAGGCGATAGAAATGGTGGAGAATGAGGCGCATACTTCCGGCTTAACGGAGAGGGTTGAAAAGTATCTAAAGGAGCTTTTGGAGAAGGGGTGAATAAGCTGGGGTTCATGCTACTGCTGCCAACTATATATACTGGGCTGGCGGGCTTTCCTCGGAGTAGCTGTATGGGCTTTATGGAGGGTATAGAGCTATGGAGAAGCCTGAAAGACTGATCGATGAAAACGGAAGAAGGGTTGATGGTAGGCGATTTGATGAGCTTAGGCCGATAAAGATGGAGATAGGAGTTCTGGATAAAAGTGATGGCTCCGCCTATGTCGAGTTTGGTGGAACTAAGGTTATTGCAGCAGTCTTCGGGCCTAGGGAAGCTCACCCGAGGCACCTCGCTCTACCTGATAGAGCGATCCTAAACTGTAGATATCATATGACTTCTTTTAGCGTCGAGGAGCGGAAGCCTCTCGGGATGACTAGGCGTGAAGTGGAGTTATCGAAGGTGATTAGGGAGGCGTTGGAGACTGTAACGTTCTTGGAAGAGTTTCCGAGGGCCTCGATCGACGTCTATATCGAGGTTATTCAAGCCGATGGCGGTACTAGGACTACGGGATTAACTGCCGCCTCGCTTGCCCTAGCCGATGCAGGCATACCGATGGCCGACCTAATCGCAGCGGTCGCCGTAGGTAAGGTCAATGGCCAGCTCGTCCTAGACCTCTGTGATATCGAGGATAAGTACGGCGAGGCGGATATGCCCGTAGCCATGGCCCCCAGATTTAACTCCATAGTCCTTCTACAGCTGAACGGCCGAATGACGCCAGACGAGTTTAGGAGAGGTCTCGCCCTGGCTCAGAAGGGGATCTCTGAAATCTATAAGCTTCAGAGGGAGGCGTTAAAGAAGAAGTTTAGCTCAATCCCACCTACGGAGACGTGATGGAGTATGGCGTTCGTTCCTCGAAAAAGCTTGACGGCGAAGATAATGCGGGATAAAATCTACAACCTCCTCCTCCAAGGTAGGCGGATCGATGGCAGGGGGCCGAGGGATCTTAGATCGATAAGCATTCAGACGAATCTGTTAGCTAAGGCGGATGGCTCGGCTTTAGTCTCGATGGGGAGCACGAAGATCTTAACCGGGATAAAGGTGGAGGTCGGATCACCATTCCCCGATAGACCGGATGAGGGGATATTCACGGTGAATGCCGAGCTTCTCCCGCTCGCATCGACGACTTTCGAGCCGGGGCCTCCAGATGAGAGGGGTGTCGAGCTAGCTAGGGTCGTCGATAGAAGCTTGAGAGAGGGCGGGGTTATAGATCTCAAGAAGCTATGTCTGGTCGAGGGCGAGAAGGTCTATGTCATATTCATAGACATCTACGTCCTAGACTATGATGGAAACTACTTCGACCCCTCCCTAATCTCGGCTCTAGCAGCATTAGCAACCGCCAGAATACCGAAATACGAGATCGTTGATGGGAAGCCTCAGAAGACCGGCGAATTTTTCACCCTAGAACTAAATTCGCTGCCATTCACGGTAACAGTCGGGATAATTGGAGAAAAGTTCTTGGTAGATCCGCAGATAGAGGAGGAGAAGGTTTTAGATGTCTCCATGATCATGGGGACTGATGAGAAAGGCAATATAACCTGTATCCAGAAGAATTCTCCAGGCCAGATCCCGTTAAGCCTCATGGACGAGATCCTCGAAACGGTCTTGGAGAAGACGGGGGAGATTAGGCGGAAATTCCTCCAAGAGGTTCCGGTGAAGCTTGCCGAGCAATCGACCTAACCCTTATATTGAGAGCTGAAGCCATAGCCTAAAGGATTAGGCGATGCAGATAGGAAGGATTAAGGGTAATCCGGCTAAAAGGTTTGGTCCGAGATATGGTTCTACGCTGAGGAAGAGGGTTGCCGAGATCGAGCGAGAGCAGCGAGCATGGCATATATGCCCGAACTGTAATCAGCCTAAGGTGAAGAGGGTTGCGATCGGAATCTGGAGCTGTAGGAAATGCGGATACACCTTCGCGGGAGGAGCGTGGACGCCATTCCCAAAGCGATAAGAAGTTTAAGCTTAGGATAGTATTCAAGCTTAGGGAGGATGAGGCCGAGACGCTTTATCACGCGATCCTGCCGGAAACCCTAGATGTCCCATCGAGAAGAGTTTCCGTAAGCCTATCCCTGGAGGCCGATACGCTAGCTTTAGAGATTCGAGCAGTAGATCTAATAGCTCTTAGAGCAGCCCTAAACTCCTTTCTTAGATTCATAGACTCCACGCTTCAGTCGATAAGGCTTCTCTCAGGCTGATCCTCGACAACTCTTTTAAGAACGCTAAAGCCTGTTTATTGAGATGTCTGCTGGTGGAGAAGAGCTTCCCCCAAGCATAAGGCAGCAGGTCGCACGCTTCCAACAGCTGCAACAGACGCTTAACGCGATTCTGGTTGAGAAGCAGAGGCTTGAAGCGGAGCTTATGGAGATTCGGGATGCTCTCGAAGAGCTTCAGAAGTCATCGGATGATGCGGTGGTCTATAAGGCGGTCGGCCCGGTCCTCGTCCAGACTACGAAGCAGAAGCTCGTGGAAGAGCTTAGCGAGCGGAGGGAATTAACCGAGACCAGGCTAAAATTGTTGGAGAAGCAGGAGCAGAGAACTCGTGAGCAGCTCGATTCTCTTCAGAAGGAGTTAAGGCAAGCCTTATCAAGCCAAGGTGCTGGATGAGGGACGAAAGCTTCATACGCGGAGTTGAAGAATGCTTAAGGCTGCTCTCCGGAAAGATAGTCGCGATAATAACTCATAGCGGCGGCGACCCCGACTCGATCGGCGCCGCCTACGTCCTCTCAAATATTCTCAAGAAGACCTTCCAGGCGAATGAAGTATTGTTCAGGATACCGTCTGAGGCGTCAACGCATAGCCTATCCCTACTAGAGAGGCTCGGGTTCAAAGAATCTGAAAACGGCTTGGATATGGTTGACTGCTTTTTGATTCTTGACTGCGGCTCGCCCGAGCAGCTTAACGAGTTCAGGTGGATTCTGGACTCGGGTAAGTCCATAATCGTCGTAGACCATCACTCGACGAGTAGAGAGAAGTTCGGCGATAAGGCTAAGGTATATGCGCTAGATGAGTATCAATCGGTTTGCGAGATAATTCTCGATCTAGCAGATCTATTAGGCTACAGGCTTTCTCCTAGGGAGGCTGAGGCGCTATTCGTAGGGATATACTATGATACGGTTAGACTCTCGATAGCAGACTCCGAGACTCTTGGGAAAGTTTGCAGGCTCGCATCCTATGGCATTCAGCCGAGGGAGATCCTCCAAGGTCTTGAAGCTAGGATGGATATCTCTGAGAGGATTGCCAGGCTTAAGGGAGCTGCTAGGATGAGGATCTATAGGGCTGGAGATTGGCTTATAGCGGTTAGTAGGCTAAGCAGCTTCCAAAGCTCTGCTGCGAGAAGCTTGGTGAGCCTCGGCGCTCATGTGGCGATCGTCGCCGGCGAATCAGATGAGGGGATAATAGTCTCATTTAGAGCTGTTAGAGAATTTACCGAGGCGACAGGCATAAATCTAGGAAGAGATATAGCTGCAAGGATCGGAGCCGAGTTCGAGGGTCATGGAGGTGGGCATTCATCGGCGGCGAAAGCACTTTGCGTGAAAGGAGACCTGCAAACAGTCCTAGCACGATGCGTAGAACTCCTCAGCGAGCTTCTAGGAGAAAGGATTGTGGAGCTAACCCCATAGTAAAAATCGAAAACCTCTCATTCAGATACTTCGGGAGCGAGGAATACGCCTTAAAGGATGTAAATCTCGAGATAAGGCGTGGAGACTTCGTAGTCCTAGCTGGTAGAAGCGGCTGCGGCAAAACCACCCTCCTAAGATGCTTGAATGGATTGATTCCAAACTTCTATGAAGGCGATTTCTTCGGAAGGGTGATAGTTGATGGCATGGATACTCGCAAAACCCCGACCCACCTCTTATCACAAGTCGCCGGAATGGTCTTCCAAAATCCGGATAATCAGCTATTCGCCCTCAACGTAGAGGCGGATATAGCCTTCCCATTAGAGAATCTGGGAGTGCCGAGGGAGATTATCCTAGAAAGGATAGAATGGGTTCTTAAGCTTCTCAAGATAGAGGATCTGAGAAATAGATCCCCATTCGAGCTCTCGGGAGGCCAGAAGCAGAAGGTTGCAATAGCGTCTATCCTAGTAATGAAGCCGAAGATCCTACTGCTCGACGAGCCTACAAGCTCCCTAGATCCGTTATCCGCGAAGGGGCTTATAGAGTCGATAATCGAATTGAATAGGCGTGAAAACCTGACGATCATAATATCCGAGCATAGGCTCGAACTCCTCCTACCCTATGCGAGTAGGCTTATAGTCATGGATCAGGGGAGGATAATCTATGACGGTCATCCGAGAAACGTTCTGGAGAAGGCGGATCTAATGGCTTATGGCGTAGCCGCTCCAAGGGTGGCCGAGGTCGCAAGATACATCAACGCATATAACGGCTGCCTGAAGTTCGAGAGAATCCCCCTAAGCATCAGCGAATTCGTCGAGAGAGTGAGAGAGGTGATTGGATGATAAGATTCGAGGAGGTCGAGTTCGTCTATCCGAGCGGCGTAAAAGCCCTCGACGGAATAAATCTCGAGATCAGGGATGGGGAGATCGTCGCCTTAATGGGGGAGAATGGAGCGGGCAAGACAACCCTTCTAAAGCATCTAAACGGTCTTCTAAAACCATCTAAGGGGAGAGTCCTAGTCGATGGGCTAGATACCCGTGAGACCACCGTAGCCCAGCTCGCTAGAAAGGTCGGCTTAGTCTTCCAAAATGCGGAGGACATGTTCTTCTCGAATAGCGTATGGGAGGAGGTCGCATTCGCCCTAAGAAACTTCGGCTACGACGAGCACGTCGTTAGGCGGAGGGTCGATTGGGCTTTAAAATTCATGGAACTCGATAGATATGCGGATAACTCCCCATTCCTATTAAGCGGGGGCGAGAAGAAGAGGCTGGCATTAGCGATAGTCCTCGCCTGGTCTCCGAAGGTGATAGCGCTCGACGAGCCTACGACAGGCCAAGACCAGCTCCAGAAAGAGAAGCTCATGGAGATGATTAAGCTTCTCAGAGAGCAGGGTAAAACGATAATCATATCGAGCCACGACGTGGAGTTCGTAGCCCAGCTAAAGCCGAGGATAATCCTAATGAAGAATGGGAGGGTTATAGCCGATGGAAAGGCTGAGGAGATATTCCTCGATGAAGAATTGCTAAGAGCATGCAACCTCCTACCGCCGCAAATAGTATCCCTAGTAAAGCATCTAGACTTCCTAGGATTAGAGCCGGCGCTAAAGCATCCGAAGGAAGTGGCTGTGGAGATCCTCGAAGCCGTAAAAGCCCGCAATCCGCATACCATCTAAACTTTTATCCTCCCGGTAAGCCATTTAATCAACCGGATGCCGCCAATCTTCTGCATAATAAGCCTTGGGAGATCTAGAGGGAAGACGAGGCTAATCGAATGGATGACCAGCCAGCTCTCAAGCCTAGGAATTATGATCGCCACGATAAAGCACTCCAGAGAATCCATAGACCTAAGAGGTAAAGACACCTATAGACATCTCGAAGCCGGCGCGATTGAGACGTGCTACATCTCGCCAGGGGAGATAGTAACCATAAGGAGGGTTAAAGGATCTATCGAAGACGCCATAGCCTCGCTCCACGTGAAGCCCGATCTAATACTCGTTGAAGGATTTAAGAACGCTCCATATCCAAAGATCCTATGCGCCAACGCTCTTAACGAGGTTAAAGAAGCATTAGAGAAGATCCCGAACATCGTCGGAGTCCTCGGCGAGAACCTCCCAGCAAGCATGCATGAGTTAAAAATAATGGATCGGGAGGAGATTCTAAGCATCGTTAGAGATGCGGTCATAGAGTATTGGATCAGCCAGATACCCGGATTTAACTGTGGTAAATGCCGCTATGGCTCGTGCAAGCTACTGGCAGAAGCGATCAAACGTGGAGAAGCGACCATAAGAGATTGCGTGATGAAAGATCTCCAGGTCGCTAGAATAATGGTGGATGATAGGGAGATCCCGCTCGGACCCTGGCCTCAGAAGCTTCTCCGCAGCATTTTGAAGGCGTTTATCGGATCTCTTAAGGATGGCGAGGCGGTTCTCGAGAATGCTCGAAGGATATTCGTTAAGGTTAATCTCGAGGATAGTGGGGGAGAAGGATAACCTAGGGTGGAAGCCTTCATGACCGCTATTCTTCAGGGATTGCAATTCCAGCCTGGAACGAGCATAATCCATAGGCTGGATCCGAGGGTTAAGCTCGTTCTCTCAGTAACGCTTTTGCTCACTTCTCTCCTCTATCTCGAGGTCTCCGTTATAACGGTCGTGATAGCTGTGGAGGCGGTTCTCTCGGCCATAAGCAATACTCTTAGGAGATGGGCTAAGACCCTCTATGGCGCCATACCCTTAATCATCCTAGTCTTCGCGATAAACTATCTCGTGAGAGCCTTCCCCGAGGGAGCATACTACGATCCCGAAATCATCTATACATCTTTCGCTACGGCGTATAGGCTGATAGCATTTCTCGCATCCTTCTCGATATTCTTCCTAACAACGACTCCCGAGGAGCTGGGGATGACGCTTACAAAGCTAAGGATACCATATACCTACTCCTTCGCATTCATCTCGGCGATAAGATTCACGCCGATCCTAGCCGAAGAACTCCAGACCATAATGGACGCCCAGAGGTCCAGAGGTCTCGAGCTGGATAGAGGCGGCCCATTCAGCCGGATTAAAAGATACGTCCCTATCCTGGTTCCCTTGATAGTTAATGTGTTGAGGAGGAGCTATGAGCTTGCGGAGGCGATGGAGGTCAAATGTTTTGGAGCATCTAGGAAAAGGACTTTCCTAAAGGAGCTTAAGATGAGTTTGAGAGATTACGCTGCTTTAGCGATTATACTGCTCTTCCTAGCCTTGTCGGTCTATGTTAGATTCTTCATCAGGATCGGCCTGCCGTGAGGATGCCATTTAGAAACCTTTAATATCCATGTAATCGATGGACGTGGAGATGATTGAAGAGATTTCTGGCGTTGTCTTGCTGGTTCTAGGTCTCGCCTTAACCTTTCTCGGGAGGAAGCTCGTTAAGGTTTTGATATTCCTTGTGGGCGGCATTATAGGAGCATTTCTAACGTTTATCCTTGCCCCGTCATTCTTGTCTCCACTGTTCACCTATCTGGCGGTTATCGCGGGCTTCGTGGTCTTCGGGTTGCTATCCTATTTCTTGATGCCTTTCGGATTCGGTTTAATCGCTGGATTGGCGGCATTCCTGCTTTTGAAGGGTTTGGTGAGCCTCGTCCTCGCGGTAATCCTGGCCATAGTAGTCTTGATAGTGGTAGTAGTGCTTTTCAATAAGATTCTCTCGGTGGTAACCGCCTTTGTAGGATCCTTGGTCGTTCTCGTCGCCCTAGGCCAGATGGGCGTAATCCTACCATATTTCGCCAAGCTCGCAATTCTAGTAATTCTAACGATTCTAGGCTCGATAGTCCAGTTTAAGACCTAGATTTAGCGAGTCTATAAGCCAGCTCAGCGGCTTGCGCCGGATCCTCGACGAAGTATACTTTGACTATTCTTCGATGATCCAAGTATCCGTCTTCGCAGAGTTCTACAAGCTTATCGGATGGATAGCCGGTCCCAGTTATAATTATCAAGGGTTTTCGATAGAGGTAGGCTAAGAACGCCTCGATCATCGTGCCCGCCCCGCCCCCGAGTATCACCATAGCGTCGCAGCTTCTCGCAATCGGTATACTCCTCATCTGATAGGTTACCCCCGTTAGGATGCTTATCGAGTTATATGGGCTATATCTCGGATGCGATGGATCTATGAACTCGTCCTCGAGCGGGATTACGCCGATGGTCGTTCCCCCATTCTCGACAAACTCTCTACATGCTATCTTCATTAATCCTCCATCTCCGCCGCTCATCAAGATAACCTCATCCCTATATCTCGAGAGCGTTCTAGAGAATACTCTAGCCTTCTCGACAGCCATCGGATTGGGATCGGGATCGCTTGAAGCCCCTATCCCTATAATTATCTTCTTCCCTTCTTCATCCATCTAGAATATTGGGGCTATTCGCCGGCAAATAAAAATTGATTGAATGTGTTGGATTTACGGCTTCTCCACTCTTATCTCGATCTCCGGCTTAACTCCAGCTTTCTCGAAGAGCGCTCCTACTGGGCAAATCTCCATAGTCAGTCTGAGGACGTTCTTTACCTCCTCCTCGCCCGCGTCGGTCTTTATGGTTAGAACTCCCTTGCATTTCTCGATGGTCTTCTCCCCTTTCTCAGCCTCAAGATCCACTCTTAATCCCGAGTATTTCAGTTTCCTCTTCTCAGCTACTATCGCGAAGATCGTAGTGATGCAGCCGGCTAGGCTCATTAAGGTGAGTTCGAGGGCGGTCGGCCCCATATCGTCCCCGTTATTCTCGGGCGGTAGATCGACGACCACGCTGTGCTTTCTTCCATTATCTAGAACGCTTCTATATTTTGAGATCCAGATAGATGTCGCCTTCATATCCCATCAGCTCACGCTATCCTTATTTTTCGCATTTGATAACCTTTTTGATTTGGATGAAGGTTCGCGAGAAGATCCGCAGGTTAATTAGATATGGGTTAGGCGACCTCGATGACGCTATCAGAAGTTTGGTCGAAAGATTCTCTCGTGGAGAGCTAGAACTAGATGCTTACCTCGAGCTTAGGGCTAGGCTTGAGCGCGAGAAGGAGAAGAGGGTTTTGGAGAATCTTAGGCGGATGCGCTAGCCTCCTACTCTCCGAAGAGCGGCACTCTTCCAAGATAATTCATGAGAATTCTCATTAAGTCTATTCCGCGTATTCTGCATAGGCATCCTCTCGCGCATGAGATCTCGTCGAATTTATCCACCTCGTCCCTCCGCACGTCCGGCCCTATTATCGCTAGCGGCACGGGATCTCCCTTATGCTCTCCTACCTCGCTAGGCGTTGTATGATCTCCTGTTATGGCTAGATAGTATCCTTTCTCGAAGACTTTATCGACGAGGGGTGTTAGTTCTCGGGAGATCCACTCGATCACCTCGACCTTCTTCCTCGGATTCTTATCATGGCTTACGGAGTCTGTTGCCTTGATATGGAGGAAGACGAGATCGTATTTATCTAAGGCGTCTAACGCGGCCTCCACCTTCCCTCTTAGATTCGTATTCACGGTCCCGGTTGCTCCGGGGACTTCTATCAGCTCGAATCCTACGGCTCTCGCAACGCCCTTATACAATCCTCCGCCGGCTATCGCCGCGGCCTTCACCCCCCAAATCCTCGTTATAGGCTCGATTCTGGGCAGGGTTCCAGCTCCTCTAGGCAGGAGGACGTTCGCAGGCTTAAGCCCCTTCTCAGCTCGCCGGCGATTAACCGGATGATCTTCGAGAATCTTCCTCGCTTTCTCTAGAAACTCTTGAAGAGCTTTCGCGGTTCTCTCGGCTTCAGGCGTATCGTCTAAGGGCTTTGGATCGGGAATCTTTACTCCAACCTTATGGAGATCGACGTCTGAGACCCGCCTGGATAGCCCCTCGCCCCTGAGAACCAGAACGCCTCTATGCTCTGATGAGTGATGGAAGATGGCCTGCACGCCGCTTACGCTCTCGATCCTTATCTCCTTCAGGGCTTCGGCGAGTTCGCGAGCCTCCTCGCTACTTATCCTCCCAGCCCTCCTATCGAGGACAACCCCATCCCGGCTGGCGGTCGCAAAATTGCATCTAAATGCGACGTCTCCAGGCTTAAGCTCTATCCCGACGCCTAGAGCCTCGAATGCTCCGCGGCCCGGATAGCACTCGTATGGATCATAGCCGAAGAGGGCGAGGTGGGCTGTATCGCTTCCAGGCGGCTGGCCAGGCGCGATGACATCCATTATCCCGCATTCTCCGGCCGCCGCAATTCTATCAAGGGTCTCGGCTTTAGCTGCTTGCAGAGGTGTTAGCCCGTTCAGAGTCTTCGTAGGTCTATCCCCCAACCCATCGCAAACAATCAGGATAGCCTTCATTCTAGTTCGATGAGGTTTAAGCAGGCTTTAAACCTCCCTCAGACGCTAGAGATATCAGATAGCCCATTCTATCAAATTCCATGAACCCAAGATGCCCGAAATGCGGGGAGGAGATGAGCTGCTTCGATAAAAGCCTCTCAGCGAGCATAGGACCATTTACAGTGAAGAAGTTCCTACCATCAGAGCTTCAAGAGTATAATTCTGTAGAGATTAGGGTTTGCAAAAATTGCGGATATATGGAGATCTACTGGAAGAAGTGAAAGCCGGCTACGAATACTCTACCACAACCTTCTCAACCTTCTTTAAGGCGCTCTCGACAAGCTCCCCGATTGGAAGATCCTTCTCAATTCTCTTTATATCCTCGAGTCTTGCCGCGGTTATCTGCCTCTTCGGGACGAAGAGGGTGCAGCAGTCTTCCTGAGGCTTTATCGAGATCTCGTAGGTTCCTATCCTCTTCGCTATATCTACGATCTCCTCCTTATCCAATCCTATAAGCGGTCTTAGGATCGGGATGCGTATAGCTTCCTCGATCACCTTCAGATTTTGAAGGGTTTGGGATGAGACTTGGCCTAAGCTCTCGCCGGTTATGATCGCTGATGCCTTCTCCCGCTCAGCTATCTTCTCAGCTATCCTAAGCATGAACCGCCGGTAGAGTATTATCAGATATCTCGGATCAACCCTAGTCCTGAGATACGTCTGGATCTCTCCTAATGGTATTAGGTAGAGGATGCTTGGAGACCGATATTTTGAGAGAAGCTTTACAAGCTGCATAACCTTATAGATGCTAGTTCTCGAGACTATTGGAAAGCTATGGAAGTGGACGTAAACGAGCTCTACGCCCTTCCTAAGCATGAGGTATGAGGAGACCGGCGAGTCTATCCCGCCCGAGATCAGCGATAAAGCCTTCATACCCCCTCATAAGACTTCTAGTTACGTGAATTTAAGATGACGGTCATGCTATACGAAAAATATGGGGTATATTTCGATTATCTCCGGATGAGGTATGTCAGGGGATGTTTTGGATCCGGCTCTCTCATGAGCATCTGGATTATCGGAGGAGGATATTTTAAGCCGACGCTTTTCAGCCTCGCCAACGTTTTACTCATGTCGCCTGGGGTCATAGCGAGCCATAGCTCGTCATCCTGAGCCTCCGCTATGGCTCTCGCACCTCCACATGGTATAGTTAGCCAAGGCTTTCCGCTCTTAAGAGAGGCTGCAACGATCTCGCAAGCTGCATGACCGTTAAAATCCGATTCCGGTTTAATCCCGGTCGCATCAAAATATCCCACCAATAGGAGATACGCTTGAGCAGAGTTTATCGTCAGGAATATTAGGTCGGGATCAAACTTCTTTAGGTGAAAGATTTTAAGCGGAGCTATGAAAGCCGCCTTATACTTATTCATCGGAAGAGAGTGGACCCCCTCTACTAGGCTCTTGAATTTCTCACGAGTATAGGAGAACCCCTCAATCCATCTCCTCTCTAGGTCGGCTGGGGGCTCTAGGAAGCCGAGAACGTAGCTGCCGACGACGCACGCGTCAACATCCTTACCTTTTATGCCTATGCTCTTCTCATAGATGGATACCAGTTTGAGAACTTGACAGAGGGCGAGCATCCTTTCAGGAGGGCTCGCTTTTAGCCTCTCAAATTCCTCCTCGCTTTCAAATAGCTTTATCCCGACCGGCGTTCCCTTCGGCTTTATCAGCTTATCAATTTCATCATGCATCTTATCATATTCAAAGCTCATTTTTCGCTCCAAGATGGGCTGCATGTTATTTAAAGTGCCCGTCTAAGCCGTCCTACAATAATACTACCTTTCCCTTTCTAAAGTTGGAAATTCCGCTAGTTTCCAGCTAGCGATCCTCCAGCTCACCTAGCATATTTTTCGGCTATTTCGTGTAAGGCTTCAGTCACGTATTCGATCTCGCTTTCCTCAGTCCATCTCCCGATGCTAAGCCTTAGGCTATTCTTCGCTCTCCGCCGATCTAGCCCTATCGCTAGAAGCACGTGGCTCGGCTCAAGCTTTCCGCTAGAGCACGCCGACCCCGTCGAGGCGGCTATCCCCCGCTCATTAAGCTCTAAGATCAAAGCCTCTCCCTCGATGAACTCCAGCCAGAAGCTCGCTATCGTTGGAAGCCTCTTCTCCGGATGCCCCGTTAGATGCACTCCATCCAGCTCCATGATTCCCTCGATAAGCCTCCTGCATAGCCTCCTAAGCCTCTCAACTTCCTCATTCATGGAGTCTCTGGCGATCTCGCATGCCTTCGCGAACCCGACGGCTCCGGGGACGTTTACCGTGCTTGATCTAAGCCCGTATTCATGGCCTCCGCCATGTAGAAGGGGCTCGAGCTTAACCCCCTCCCTGACGTATAGCGCTCCAACCCCTTTAGGCCCATAGATTTTATGGGAGCTTATGGTTAGCAGGTCTATGCTCATCTTCTCGACGTCTATCGGCAGTTTCCCGAGGCTTTGGGCGGCGTCGACGTGGAAGTAGACGTCGCGGCTTCTACAGATCTCCCCTATCTCTCTTACCGGCTCTATCGTCCCTATCTCGTTATTTGCATGCATTATCGAGACTAGGATCGTATCCTTTCTAATCGCCTTCTCGACCTCGGCTGGATCCACCAGCCCATATCTATCGACTGGGAGATAGGTTATCTCGAATCCGTTCCTCTCAAGCCATCTGCATGGCTCGAGGACGCTTAAATGCTCTATTCTAGATGTGATTATATGCCTGCCCTTATCCCTGTTCGCGAAGGCAGCTCCCTTTATCGCCAGGTTATTGCTTTCAGTCGCGCTGCTCGTGAAGATCAGCTCCATCGGATTAGCCCTGATGAATGATGCTATGGTCTCCCGAGCCTTTTCGAGAGCTTCCCTCGCCTCCATACCCCAGGCATGGGGGCTCATGGTATTCCCGAAGACCTCTCTCATATAGGGGAGCATTGCCTCGATTACCCTAGGATCGATGGGCGTGGTAGATGCATAGTCCATGTAGATCCTCTGCCTCATCCTAATCATAGCCGCTTGATAATCAGGGCTGTGAGAAGATATAGATTGCCTTGAAAAAGGTTGGGGAAAGGTTGGAGGGTTATCCCGCTACTCCTTCTTAGATTCCAGCTCCTTAGCGGTCTCCCTCGCCTTCTCAGCCCAGGCCTCAACCTTCTTCGAGATGAAGTCTCTTAGTCCGAATCCTATTGCGATCCCTCCTCCGATGGCTATCGCGCCTGCGAGACCCCATGATAGGGCTGTGACGATCGTGTAGAGTATGCTTACGTCGATCCTCATGGTTGATAAGCCTATGATTATCACGACGAGGTATAGTATGCCTCTCACAAGTAGCGACGCGGCTCCAGCGTATTCTATCCTAGCTTCTCTCCCAACAGCTCTTATCGCGTCTCCTACGAAGTCTGCGGCCATCAATCCGAATATCAGGATGAACACTCCGGCTATGAAGCTGGGTAGATACTCAACGACCATCTGCATATAGCGTGTCAGGAACTCGATCTCCAGAACGTTTACGGCTGCGAAGACCGCGATCAGATAGATGAACGCCCGGATTAGTATATCGAAGAATCTTGGAATTGAGACTCCAGACTTTTCTATCGCTCTTCCTATAGATGTCTTTCTTAGGGCGTCGTCTACCCCGGCCTTATCAAGAATTTTGCTTATAGCTGCTCCAAGCGCTCTTCCGACCGCCCAGCCTATTATCAGGATCACTATTGCGGTGATTATCTTCGGGATTGCATTAATAAACCAGGCAGCGAGGCTTGAGAAGAACTCGTATGGCATCGGGTGGTTATTCGCGGTAACCTTATATAAAAGTTGCTTAAGCATGCCGAGCCAAAGATGGCTGGACTGGCATGGCTCGATAAGCGTTGGGGGACAATTTTAAAAGTCGCGGGCTTAGTCGGAGAGCTAGGCTTGTTGCCGAGGCTAGGTAAGGTTAGCCTTAAGCTCCTGCTAGTCCTCGAGATCGCCTTCGCCGGAGTATACCTCTCCTTCACTAGGAATCTTTTTGTGATCTATCTAGCCTCGATGGGGTTTGACATAGCTGGAATCTCTCTTATGTTTGTTGCAGCGACCCTCGCATCCTCCATCCTCTCGATAATCCTCTATAGGTTTCCAAGCTTTCTCGTTAAGAAGGTTAAGCCCAAGTTTCTGCTCTTTCATGCTGGCGAGCGGATCTTCTGGATACCCATGGTATTCTTCAAGGATATGGGGATGATAGCATTCCTCTACGCCTTGATAAACCTCTCCTCTACCATGCTCGGATCCTTCATGAACCTCCTAATCTACTCCTCTTTCGACGAGGCGGGGATTAGGGATGTAACCGCTAAGAGGACCGCAGCCTATAACGTAACCAGTATTATCGGCTCTCTCGCAGCTATATTCTTTCTCGCGATCCTTCCATCCGACCTCAAGTTCCTAACCCTCTTCATACTCGGATCTATGGTGGGGTTGTTATCGACGCTGATGCTCGCCTTCGCTAACATGCGCCATCTCGAGGGGGCTGAGATACCGAGGGCTATCGAGAGGCCTGAGCAGATGTTCTCCGTCTCGGCCTTCTTCCTAGCATTCCTAGCCTCTGGAAACTTGCTCGGTATATTCTGGGCGCCATATCTGATGAGCGTCCTTCATGCGCCAGACTATCTCGCCGCCGCCATGAACTTCGCCGCAACGGTCTCGAGCATAGTCGGCTCCCTCCTATGGGCTAAGCGTTCTCTCAAAACTTTCAGAATAGCCTTAGGGATGTCTATGCTTACACCTCTCGCAGCATTCCTGATACCTATACCGATAGCCCATGTGGGGATCTCCGCATTTAATGGGCTTATGGGGACTGGGGCTAGCTTCCTAGGAAACTTCCTCTTCGCCAGATACTTGAAGGAGTTCGGGATCGTCCGCTCAAGCATAATGATGACTATCCTCGGAAACTTGGCTCAGCTTCTAGCCACCCCCTTCGGCATATTCTTCGGCCAGAGATACCTGATCCTATTCGCATCCGTCATGGCCATGATTATAGTCTCTCTGCTGATGGCGTTCCTAACGATTCCAGAGGTCGCTATAGTCCCGGAGCATGTTGCGAGAACATACTCCTACCTAATCTACTCAAATAGCATCGCCGGATACGCTTATGCGGTCGAGACGAGCAAGGAGACGATAATCCTAAGCTTTAGGCTCTTAGCCCTAGCCATAATCCTAATCATCCTCTACATCATCTACAGGTTCATCTTCTTCCTCGCGGGCCTATGAGCTAGATTAAATAGATGGGAGATTATTGAGGGATGGAGCATTGATGAGTGAGGAAGCCTTAAGGCGCTTCGCATCCGAGCTGATGGCTGATCTAATAGGACTGCTTCCGAAGCTAATCCTAGCCCTAATCGTAGTCATAGCGGCATTCCTGATTCTCAAGCTTATAGGTGGAGCTATTAGAAGGCTCCTCAGGGTAGCGAATGTCGATGAGCTTCTCGATAAGCAGCTTGGAATAAGGCTGCCTCTCTCCGTGAATTCCGTGATCTTAGCAATATTCTATATCGGCGTGATCATAGCAGCGGTCTACGCGATGATAAACATATTCTTCGGAGAAGCCTATATAGAGCTTGCGAACTCGCTATTAATCTACGGAGCTAGGATAATCAGCGTGATCTTTCTCGCGATAATACTCTTCGCAGCATCCTCTGGGATAATCGAGCGGATAAGGGTCGAGAGCAGGCTTAAAGGATACCTGCTCTTCATCATGATGCTCCTGCTCACAGCCATGCTGATAGACATAACGGCTTTAAGCGAGCCGGTAAAACACGCCCTCTACACAGGTCTCGCAATAGGAATAGGGGCATCCCTAGCAGTATTCTCAGCCTGGTTCTTCTTCGGAGAACTCTGGGAAAGAATCTTGGAAGAGAAAAAGGGAGCGAGCAGGAAAAAGTAGCCATAAATCCTCCGCCGCCCGCTCCGCTTAGAAGAAATACTGAAAAGCCGGCTTTAGAAGAAATGCTCTTGGGGGAAGTTAATGCAAGATCTAGTCCCGCCGCCGAAGCTCGCCCCCTCACTCCTCTCGGCAGATTTTAGAAACCTCGGAGAGCAGATTAGAAAGGTCGAATCATCCGGAGCCGATATGCTGCACTTCGACATCATGGACGGCCACTTCGTCCCGAATATAACCTTCGGACCCCTAGTAATGAGATGGCTGAGAGGTGAGACGAGCCTCATCTTTACAGCCCACCTAATGGTGGATAATCCCGAGAGCGTCATAGAGCCGGTCATAGACTCCGGAGCAGATATAGTGATAGTTCATGTCGAGTCCTCAAGCAATCTATATCGGCTCATACAGTCTATAAAGGATCGCGGGATAAAGGCTGGCGTAGCCCTGAACCCCGCAACACCCCTCTCCTCCCTAACCTATCTACTGGAAGATGTCGATATGATCCTCATAATGGGCGTCGATCCAGGCTTCGGCGGCCAGAAGCTCATCCCAAGCACATTAAAGAAGATAGCAAAACTCAGGAAGATCCTCCTTAGACGCAGGCTTCCAAAAGATATCGCAATAGATGGAGGAGTAACTCATGATAACGTGGATACGATAGTCAAGGCTGGAGCAAACGTCATCATCGCAGGCACGGCAATATTCGATCAAAACAGCATAGAGGAGGCTACGAGATCGCTTAAAAAGCGATGCCTTGAAGCTTACGATGAATATATTAGCAGGCTATCAAGATAGGCCGAAAAAGCCGTCAGAGATCCTGAAATCCGCTCTTTTCGACCGAGCTTACCATTTATCCGATCTCCCCTCTAGAATTAAATACTCGAATCATGCAGATCGTTTGGGGAGAGAGTGCCTAGAAGAAGCGGCCGGGAAGGGGGTGCTGGGATGACGCAGCAGGAGAAGAAGGTCTATCTTAGGATCGAGGATCTTCCATCGGTTGGGGCTGCGACCGCTCAGAAGCTTAGGGAGATAGGCTTCTCCACGATAGAGTCTTTAGCGACGGCGACCATCGCCGAGCTCGCCGCAGCTGGTATAGGCGAGAAGCGGGCGGCTGAGATAATCTCCGCTGCTAGGGAGGCTGTCGAGGTTAGCTGGGTTACAGCTAAGCATCTCGCCGAGCTAAAAAAGGGAGTAGGAAGAATAACCACCGGAAGCAAGGCGCTCGATAACCTGATAGGAGGAGGCGTAGAAACCCAATCGATCACAGAGTTCTTCGGAGAATTTGGAAGCGGCAAATCCCAGCTCTGCCACCAGCTCGCGGTAAACGTCCAGCTCCCACCCGAGAAAGGCGGGCTAAACGGAGCGGCATTATATATCGATACCGAGAATACGTTTAGGATCGAGAGGATAGTCCAGATGGCCAAGCACGTCGGATTAGACCCGGATGAAGCATGCGAGAGGATAATCTACGCCGAGGCTTATAATAGCGATCACCAAGTCCTCCTACTCGAGAAAGCCGATAGAGTGATCAAGGAGAATAATGTAAGGCTCATCATAATAGATTCACTAACCTCCCACTTCAGAAGCGAATACGTCGGAAGGCAGAATCTACCCGAGCGCCAGCAGAAGCTAAACAAGCATATGCATAAGCTATTAAGGCTCGCTAGAGCATTCAACGCGGCGGCCGTCGTTACGAACCAGGTTATGGCGAGGCCTGATGAATTCTTCAGCGCCATGGCGGTTCTCCCAGTCGGAGGCCATATCGTAGGCCATACAAGCCATACGAGAATATACCTGAGGAAAGCTGCTGGAAAGAATGTGAGGATCGCGAGGCTCGTCGCAAGCCCATACCTACCAGAAGGAGAAGCATTATTCAGGATAACCGAAAACGGGATAGAGGATCTGGAGGAGGCTGAATGAACCCCCAAAGCAAGAGAGCTGTAAAAAACTTTTTCACGCTCCTCTTCTCAGGCAAGCTCAGTAAAGCGGAGGAAACGCTAAAAAGAATCAAGAAGAGGCTGGATCAGGAAGATGAGGGATACTATAAAGCGCTCTACGGAATCTACTACGCATACATATCCGATGATAGAGATTCCTACCTCTTCCAGCTCTGGAGAAAATACTTAGACGGAAAAGATAAATCCATGCTAAAAAGATCCTTCACGGAATTATTGAAAGCCTCCTATGATCCGCCTAAAGGCTTCATCCAAGCTTGGCTAGACTTGATAGATATGATGGATTCCCTGCCGACCCCCCATAAGCTTGAGAAGAAGAGCGGCTAGATCGGCTAGCCTAAATTGAAGTAGTTTAGGATCTTCTCCGCGACGGCTTCTCCGGTAAAGCCGAAATCCTTCATTAGATCCTTATACGGCGCGGATTTTCCAAATCTCTCGATGCTTATTACCAGCCCCTCATCGCCCACATACTTATACCAGCAAAGCCCTACGCCAGCCTCGATCGCAACCCTCCGCTTAATCGATCTAGGTATAACCTTCTCACGATACTCTTTATCCTGCTTCTCGAATAGCTCGAAGCATGCCATATTCACGACCCTCACCTTCAGCCCCCGCTCCTCCAAGATCTTCTTAGCCTCTAATGCTACATGAACCTCGGATCCCGAGGCTATTATCAGGATATCCGGCTCCCCCTCCGAGTCTGCGAGGATATATGCGCCGCGCCTAATACTGTCGGCTGATGGGTAAATGCTTCTATCTAAGACTGGAAGGCTTTGCCTAGTCAGGATTATCGCGGTCGGGCCATCCTTCCTCTCGATCGCTATATCCCATGCCACCGAAACCTCGTTTGCATCGCATGGTCTTATAACCCATAGATTCGGTATAAGCCTGAGCGATGAAAGCTGCTCGACCGGCTGATGGGTTGGCCCGTCCTGCCCTATCCATAGCGAGTCATGGGTGAATACGTAGATTACTTGAAGCCCTGCCATCGCGGCGATTCTAATCGCCGGCCTCATGTAATCGGAGAAGACTAGGAAGGTTCCTCCATAGGGGAGTATTCCTCCATGATATGCCATCCCATTCATTATAGCTCCCATAGCATGCTCTCGAACGCCGTAATGGATGTTCCTGCCGAGAGGATTATCCGCTTGAAAATCTCCAAATCCCTCGAGATAAGTATTCGTCGACTCGCTTAGATCCGCTGAGCCTCCTATCATTAAGGGGAGATAGCTTGCTATGGAATTCAGCACCCTGCCGCTCGCCTTCCTCGTCGCCATGGGCTCCGCGAATCTCGGTAGATGCTTCTTGTACTCGCTTCCCCAATCCCTCTCAAAGGCTCTGACTAGTAGATCCGCTAGCTCGGGAAATCTCTCCCTATATCTCTCGAATTGCTTCTTCCATTCAGCCTCCCTCTTCTCGCCCTCCTCAATCTTCCTCCTCCTATACTCCCAAACCTCCTCGGGGACGTAAAATTCCTCAAGAGGCCAGCGGAATCTCTTCTTAGTCTCGGCCGCCGCCTCCTCGCCCAGCGGGGCTCCATGAACCTTACAGTTGTCTTGTAGCGGGCTTCCATAACCGAGATGCGTTCGAACGGCTATGAAGGATGGTCTAGACTTCTCTTCCTTAGCCTTTCTAATCGCCTTCTCTAAGGCATCCAGATCATAGCCTTCCTCGACGTTCTGGACGTGCCAGCCGAACGCCTCAAACCTCTCGAGCACGTTCTCAGACCATGCTAGGGATGTTGGGCCATCTATTGAAACCCTGTTATTATCCCAGATGACTATAAGCTTATGAAGCTTGAAATGTCCTGCTAATGCTCCTACCTCGCTCGAGATACCCTCCATCAGATCTCCATCGCTCGCCAGCACGTAGGTATAATGATCTATTATGTTGAATCCGCCTCTATTGAAGTAGCTTGAGAGATATTTCTCGGCGATGGCCATGCCAACCGCATTCCCGAAACCTTGTCCGAGGGGGCCTGTGGTGGTCTCGACTCCCGGGGTTAATCCGTATTCCGGGTGGCCTGGCGTGATGCTATTCAATTGCCTAAACTGTTTAAGATCTTCTATTGTGATGTCATAGCCGTTTACGAAGAGGGTTGCATAGAGCATGGCGCTCGCATGGCCTGCGGAAAGCACGAATCTATCCCTATCGATCCATCTAGGATTCTTCGGATTGAACTTGAGGAATCGATCGAAGATCAGGTATGCTATATGAGCTGCTCCAAGAGGCATGCCCGGATGACCGGACTTAGCACGCTCTATCTGATCTATGCTTAAGCATCGGATAGTGTTTATTATGACCTCGTCAAGCTTTCGACTCATCCCTGAAAATTGGGAGAGAACCTACTTTAAACTGTTTTTCTTGGATGTGGATCGGTCTAGAGCATGAGGTTGTAGATCATTATTAGGGTTATCAGCCAGCTGGCGGCATAGGTTGCCGCCCCGCTTAGATATAGGTTCCTGCCGAGCCTGCTCCTCTCTTCAGCGGATAGGATGATCCTGAGGATGATCGCCGATAGCATGTAGGCTACCACCATTATGAGGACTCCTACTAGGATCGTTGGCTGATAGAGCTTAAAATATGCTGTGATTATCCCCATGATTATCCCGCCGACGAACCTCCCCCAGTAAAGCTTATCCTCGAGTTTCAAGCTTATCACCCAATCCTTTTAGGCTCGATCTTTTATGAATTGGGTGAAGGCTTGTTAAAAAGCATGCCTCCGTACTAGGTTTAGGTGGCTGGATTGGAGTCCGCATCCTACTTCGAGCTCAGGAGAATCCTAAACGAGATACGCGGCCGACTTATAGATGCTAGAGTATCCAATCTTTATCATCTTGAGGATGACTCGATCATACTCAAGCTCAGATCGGAAAAATTTGCAGGAGAGCTTAGGATAATCCCCGGCCGCTTTCTATACTTGGTTGAGGGCTTCTATGAAAAGCCTATGGAGCTCAGTCAGAAAGGTAGGCTCATGCGTAGCTTCGTCGAGAATTCTAGGATAATCGATGTAAAGCTTATCGAGGGAGAGCGGATAATGATAATGGATCTTGATAGGAGGGGTTCTAGGCTTAAGCTCGTATGCGAGTTCCTGCCGAAGGGGACGATATTGATCCTAGATCAGGATGATAGGATTCTGGCATGCCTGCATAAGCTTGAGATGCGTGATAGAAGGATCGCGCCCGGAGAAAAATACGTCCTACCGCCTGCGAAACCCGCTCCATCGGAGGATGATCTGAGAAAGCTCATGAAGAGCCTGTCTCCTAGAAGAAGCATAGTATCAGCCTTGGCCTCGGAGCTGAGGCTCGGCGGAAGATACGCCGAGGAAATACTTCGTGAAGCCGGAATAGATTTCTCGAGAAAGGTTCGAGATCTATCAGAGTCCGATATCGAAAAGATTATCGATTCTGCTCAAAGGATCTTTAAGCTAATCGAGGAGGGAAAACCCGTAATCGCATACTCGCCTCAAGGAGACGTCCAACCACTACCCTATCCGATGAGGATATTCGAGGAGAAGGGGTGGAGGCTCGAACTAGCCGAGAGCCTAAACGACGCGTATAGGATCGCCTACGAATACTGGCTCGCCAAGAAGCTTGAAGAAGAGCGGAGGAAGGCGATAGAGGAAAAGGCTAGAGAGATAGAGAGGAGGGTTCGCGAAAAAGAGTTTTCGGCGAAAAGGCTTCTATCGGAATCATCGGCATTAAGAAGCCTCGCGGAAAAGCTCTTCAAATACTCCGCGATCCTTGAATCGATTAAGAATAATCCAGAGCCTAAGCAGATCGATGACATTAAGATAGTTCCGAAGCCGGAGAAAAGACTCCTGCTAGTCGAATCTGGTGAGCATAAGATCGAGCTAACGCTCAACGAATCGCTAATGAAGCAGATTTCAAGCCTCTATGATAAGGCAAAGAAGGCTGAAGCCGCTGCGAAAAAGCTTCTAGACGAGGCGGACAAGCTTTCATCAAAGCTTAAAGCCCTGAAGAGAGAATCGGAGGAGGTTTTGGAGGAGGCGCTTCTAAAGGTCTCAGCGCATATCAAGCCGAGCAAGGGGAGATGGTATGAGAAATATCGATGGTTCATTTCCTCAGAAGGCTTCCTAGCGGTAGCCGGAAAAGATGCCTCAAGCAATATCTCGCTGCTAAAGAAGCATTTAGAGCCTGATGATCTGGTCTTCCACGCGGAGATTCGAGGCGCGGCAGTAGTAATTCTGAAGAATGGGAAGAACTCGGGCGAGATCTCTAGGAATGAGGCAGCCCAATTCGCCGCAGTCTATAGCAGGGCGTGGAAGGATGAGCTAAGGCTCGTAACAGTATATTACATCACCCCCGACCAGATATCCTTCGAGCCTCCCCCAGGCCACTATCTACCAAAAGGAGGCTTCATAATCAAAGGAAAGCGCACATACCTCCAAGCAAGATTAGAGCTAGCGATAGGGATAACACGCGACCTAGAGCTGATATACGGTCCTCCAAGCGCTGTGCAGGCGAGGGCTGAAAAGTTTGTCAAGATCGAGCCTGGAAAGATTTCCGCCAGCGAGCTCTCGGAGAAGATCGCTCAGAAGCTATTCTCCGGCTTTGAGTTGAGTTCGAGGGAGCTGAGAGATTTGAGGCAGTTTATAGCTGAGCTAATACCGTATGGAAGGGGTAGAATCGTCGATGAAGATGTAGTTTAAACTTTAAAAGCCATCTAATCGAGCTTAACATCGGTAGTGAGTAGGCTTGAGGATAACCGACGAGGTCTTGGTGCGCGAGGTAATGTCTAGTCCCGTGATCGAGAGCAGCGAGAATGAGACAGCTGAGGAAGTTGCTAAGAAGATGATGAAGTATAAGGTCGGGGCTGTGATCGTAACATCAAAAGACGGCTCCCCGAGAGGAATAATCACGAAGACTGATCTGGTCGAGAAGGTCATAGCAGTAAATCTTAAGCCGAGCGAGGTAAAGGCGAAGGATATAATGAGCACACCCCTCCAAACGATCGAACCCGAAGCTAGGATAGAGGACGCCCTAAGGAAGATGAGCAAGCTCGGGATAAGCAGGCTCGCGGTAGTCTACAAGAATAGGCTAAGCGGCCTAATAAGCATCAAGGACATACTTCAAGTCACGCCGGAAATTCTCGAGATAGTGAAGGAGCATATGAAGATAATGGGATTATCGCTCCCGAGGAGTAGTGAGGGCTATCTAGAGGGGTATTGCGATGAATGCGGAGAATGGTCGGATATGCTATTGAACGTGGATGGGAGGTATCTATGCGAAGACTGTAGGCTGGAGCTTATCCGAAGAGGTAGAGGAGAGAGATGATTAACGTCGTATTGGAGCATGGGGTTACCGAGGCTTTAGTGTTAAATATCTGGGATGCTCACCTCATCCTAACCTAAAATGTCGCCAAAGCTTAAGCTAATCTCGTTTGACGCATGGAATACTCTTCTAAGGCTCGACTTGATAACCGAGAGTATAGCGGCTGGAATAGGAAGCCTGCTGAACATCGACTCTCGAAGCGTTTGTAGAAAAATGATAGAGACCTATGAGGAGCTTAGGAGGAAATGGCTTTTGGGAGAGCTTGAGGAGCAATCAATCCTTAGGATAGCTCAGGCCGCTCTCGCAGATAACCTAGACACCTCGCCTGATCTAATCTCCAGAGGAGTGGCGAGGGGCGCGGCCATGCTGGATCCAAGGAAGGTCGTATATCCTGAGGTGAGGGAGGTCTTGGAGAACCTCTCGGATAGGTTCTGCTTGGTCGTGATCAGCAATGTCTTCTATTGGCCGGGAAGCTATACCAGGCTTATCTTAGAGAAGGCGGGCTTAGCAGGGTTCTTTAAGGCTCAACTCTATGCTGATGAAGTAGGCTTATCCAAGCCTGATAAGAGGATCTTCATAAAAGCCTCTCTCCTATGCGGAATCGATCCAGAATACTCGATTCACGTCGGCGATAGCTTGGCCGAGGATATCGGCGGCGCCCTATCAGCAGGTATGAAGGCAGCCTATCTGAGGAGGGGTTCTGGAAGATTTCAGGTGATGAGAGAGCTGGGTCTAGCCTTGATCTCGGATCTAACCCAGCTTGAGAGGGCGATAGAACTGCTCTCCGAGGAGCAAATCTAAAAAGTGGGCGATCCAAATCCTAGAGTAGCGTGAATTAATGTCTCGCACCTCTCCTCGATTCATAGTCGATGCGATGCTTAAGAATCTGGTTTCATGGCTCAGAATACTGGGCTATGACGCCATCTACTGGAATGGAGATGATCAGGAGATATTAAGGCTGGCGAAGGAGAAATCGGGCATGATCCTGACCATGGACAGAGGATTGGCGGCAGCCGCCTTACGCAGGGGACTGGACGTGATATTGCTACGAGAGAATAACGTCGTCAAGATTTTGGCCGACCTAGCCTCGAAATACGGCCTCAGCCTAGACTTTAACCCAAACTCGACTAGATGCCCAATCTGCAACCACCCCCTAACCCTCGAGCATAGAAATGATCGAGAAGAATGGATCTGCAATAACTGCGGTAAAAGATACTGGAAGGGATCTCACTGGAAAAATATAAGTAAGACCCTTGAAGAAGCTCGAAGGCTCGCTAGCAGATCCCCGGATGGAAAGAAGTAAATAATGATGAGGAGACTTCATCTCTGGTGCTCTAAAGTCATGGAGCCTCTAACCCTCGATGAGGGCATATATCTTGTAAGGCTCGCCAGAAAGACCATCGAAGTATCTCTCTCGGAGAAGATTCCAGCACCTCCAGAAAACCCTCCTGAGAAGCTTAAGAGGAAGCAGGGAGTCTTCGTAACCCTAAACACCTATCCAGAGAAGGAGCTTAGAGGATGCATAGGAGTCCCCCTACCAGAATATCCCCTGGTTGAGGCGACTATGAGAGCTGCTATAGCCTCAGCAACCGAGGATCCAAGATTTCCCCCAGTCTCGCCGAACGAGCTATCGAAGATAGTCGTCGAGGTCAGCGTCCTAACACCCCCAGAAGAGATAGAATTCTCAGATCCGAAAGAACTTCCAAACCTCATCAGGATAGGCGTTGACGGGCTCATAATCGAGTCCGGGGGGTTCAGCGGCCTCCTACTACCACAAGTTCCAGTAGAATTCGGCTGGACTCCAGAAGAATATCTAATGAACTTATGTCTAAAAGCCGGGCTTCCATCGACCTACTGGCTAACTGGCAAGATCAAGCTCTATAGATTCACGGCTCAAATATTCGAAGAAGAATCTCCAGGAGGCAGGATAATCGAGAAGAAGCTTCAAGCCAAGTAATCTACTCCTCAAATCAATACGCTATGACTCCAAGGATACACTTTGGAGTATGCGGTATAGGCTATGGCCACGCATCGAGATCAGCAATACTGGCTAGAGAGTTTATGAGAAGAGGCTGGAGCGTTTCCATATCATCCTATAAGGATGGGCTACGCTATCTAAAAGCATCCGGGATCGAGGCAAAATATTCTCCAGAAATCTCCTATGGAATCCTCCCCGAAGGTAAGGTTAGCATAAAGATGACGATCTTCAGGAACATACTCCTGCCGATAAGATTCCTCGAACAGCTATCCTACGAATTGAATTATATCGAGGACGCCGATATAGTAATCTCGGACTCTAGGGCTTCAACAATTCTTGCGGGAAAGTTTTCCGGTAAGCCCGTATTAACGATCCTAAACCAATTCAATATCAGGGTAGAGTATCCGCGTCATAAGAGGATAATCGAGCTTGTCGAAGCATTAGCTCAAGCGCCCAGCCATGTATGGATGCTGAGCGATGAGATCTTGATAGCGGACTATCCGCCGCCATACACGATATCAAAGCATAATCTCGTAATCCCGGAGAGAGTCTTGGATAAAACGAGGTATATAGGGCCGATAATGGAGCGTTCAAGAAAATACGCTAGCTCGAAGCACATCTACGAAAAATATGGGCTCGTCGAAGGATCAAATCCAATAATCTTCTATCATGCTTCTGGGCCAAGTTATGAGCGGAGGATCTTGACGAACATGATCCTGCCGATCCTCGAAAAGCTCTCGAAAGATTATCAGATCATCGCCACTCTTGGAGGGGACGATCCTCCTAAGAATATTAAAGGGGTTCACGCATTTTCCTGGGTTGAGGATCCGGGTGAATTGTTCAGCATAGCTGATCTCGTGATCTGTAGGGCTGGTCAGACGACTCTGGCGAAAGCCCTAGCCTATGGGAAGCCTGTGATAACTATCCCGATACCGGCTCATGGCGAGCAGCTTGGAAATGCCTGCTCGATAATGCAGGTCGGCGCCGGAGTACTCCTCCATCAAGAAAATCTTTCGCTAGAAACGCTTAGATCGGCCATCGAGAAAATAATTTCTGATAAATCGTTCCTCGAGAAAGCAGGGGAATACCGCAGGCTCGTAGAAAAGCTTAATTCGGTGGAGTATGTCTGTTCGAGGATACTTGAGCTAGTAGGTTAGGGACGCTTGATCCGGCTTCCTGATGCTCCTTAAAAAGAAATATTTATCTCATGGGATCGAGATATTCAGCCTAGGAAGGTGGTAGATGAGTAAACGCCCCAAAATCTCCTCCTCCGTTACCCCTGAGATGATAATGGGTATCGTTGACGTCATCTACGATTATGGTAGCAAGGCGGATCTAGCTAGGATAGCGATAAACCTTCAAAGCGATGTCGACGACCTGCTGCCAGTCGTGGATGTTGCGGAGGCTCTAGGTCTTATCAGAGTCGAGAATGGAGATATATCCCTAACGGATTTGGGGAAGAAGTTCGTCAAGGCTAGACCAAGCCAGAAGAAGCTTATCCTCAGAGAAGCCCTGAGAAAGGTAGAGCCGTTTGCAACCGTGTTCAAGCTTATAGAATCGAGGAAGGAATTTACGGCCGAAGACCTCTTCGAGGAGCTCTCGAACATAAGGGAGCTTAGCGAGGAGTATAGGAATCCTGAGGAGATCCACCACATGCTACTAGAATGGCTCTTATTCACGGAGATGGTTGATTACAACGGGGATGAGAAGAAGTTTATCGTTAAGAGGCTTTAGCTCAGCAGGGTATAGATCTCATCCACGTATCTATAGAACTCTTCACTACGTCGAGATCTCGGCCTCTCCAGATCTATCTTAACCTCTCCCGCAACCTTAACCGGCCTCTGGGTCAAGACTATAACTCGATCGCATAGCTCGACGAGCTCCTCTATATCGTGGCTAACGATTACGACAGAGCTTGGTGGAAGGCTCTGATTCTGCCAGAGGGTCTCGATCTCCCTCCTGAGAGATATCGCGGTTAATGGATCTAGATTGCTGAATGGCTCATCCATTAGGAGGAGGTCTGGCTGGGATACTAACGCTCTCGCCAAGGCGACTCTAGACTTCATCCCACCGCTAAGCTCAGCCGGGTAAGCCGACTCAAACCCGATCAAACCAACCATGTCGAGGAAGACCTTCGCACGCTCAATCTTCTCCTCCCTACTAAGCTCCTTCTCGTGAATTAAGGCAAGCATAACGTTCTCGAGAACGGTATACCATGGGAAAAGCGCTGGATTCTGGAACATCACAGCGATTCTAGGCGTCGGTCTTTCGAGAGGCTTTCCCCTGAAAAGCACCACACCGCTCTCAGGTTTTAGAAGCCCGGCCATGATCCTTATCAAAGTGCTTTTCCCGCAGCCGCTCGGCCCGGCTATTCCGAGGAATTCTGCATATCTGACTTTCAGCGAGAGATCGTTGAATACTTGCAGCTTCTCCCCCTTCCTCAACTTATAGCTGAAGGTTATATTGCGAAGCTCTAGGAGTGCTTCTTCTGAGATCCCTAGGCTTTCTCCATTCATCTCGCAACACCGGTTAATTCTATTGCTTTCTCGTAGAGTCTTCTCCAGAATAGCCTATTCAAGACCATTATGAATCCCGCCATCCATATAGTCGTGGCTATCAGTAGAGGTATATCGCCTTCTGAGACCGCTATGCTAAGCATCCTCCCGATTCCAGGATTTCCGACATCCCAGATGAAGTCTTCGAGGACTATCCGCTCGGCTACGACCAAGGTGTTCCATCCGCCTCCCATCGCGACTAGGCAGCCCATTACGAGGTAGGGTAGCATCCTCGGAAGATAAAGATGCCTTAGCTTGCTAAAACCGGTTATCCCAAAAGCTCTACAAACCTCATCCTCTTCAGACGGTATGCTTCTAAGCCCATCGACTAGGAAGAAGAGGATATACCATTGGGTTCCGAGAAGTATCATTAAGAGCGCTCCGAGTTCGAGCGGAAGTCTGGCGTCGACTATGAATTTCGCGATGAGGGGTAGCATTAGGGTGGCTGGGAACGAGGCGATTATCTGGAAGAGGGGGATTAAGATGTTTTCAAGAAATTTATGCTCGTAGATCAGGACTGCTACGGGTATGCACCAAAGTAGGGCAACGATTATCGCGAGGGAGGTTCTGAGGAGGGAGAATCCGAGCATTATAAGCGGATTGACCAGCCCAAGCCTAGCAAACGCCTCCAATAAAGCTGAGAAGGCTTCGGGGGAAAAGCTCTCGGAAAATATGCTATAAAGCCAGTATCCGACAACCGAGATCGAGATCGCGGCAATAGATATCGCAAGTATTCTCAAAAGCCTCTCAGGAAGCCTTAATCCAGGCGATGGAACTCTTGGAATTCTAAGGCTCCCCAGCTTAATTCTCGCAAAGATTCTTCCGATAGCCTTTAGAGGTTTCTCGAACCAGACTCGCGGGACCTCGGCCGCCCTCTCCTCGAATTTGTATCTCTCGCTTAGCCTCATTAATGGGATGAAGACGAGTAGGTTCATGAGTATTATCGCCGCCATCACCGCGGCCAGGCTTAGAACGAACTCCATAATCCTACCCGATAGGATGTAGCTCGTCGATAGGGTTCCTATGCCGAAGAGCTTCCACTTCCTCTCGCCGATCGTAATCATCTCACAAGCCACTAGAAAGTATAATCCATTAGCCCAGGAAGGCGGGATATTGCTGGCGATCCTCGGGAAGGCTGCTGGAATATATATTCCGATAAGCCTTCTCCAACCGCTTAATCCAAGGCTTCTAGAAACCTCCATGATGTCGGAGGGGATGAGCCTAACGCCCTCATAGACTCCGAATGCGATATTCCAGGCTTGGCTCGTAAATATTAGAAAGATCGCGGCGAGTTCAGGCCCTATGATCGGGTGGATCGCTATGAAGGCGTAGAGCGCGATTGGGAAGAAGCTTAGAATGGGGATCGATTGGAGGACGTCCAGCACGGGAATTATGATCCTCTCGGCAAGCTCATTTACCGCTGCTATTATCCCGACGCATAGAGAGAAGGCTATTGAGATTAGGAGGGCGATCGTCATCCTAGCCCAGGAGAAGCCTAAAGCCGCCAATACATCGATTATTACTGCTCCAAAAGACAATCCTCTCAGAAATTCATTCTAGCTTCTGGTATAAAGATGGCTCGCTCAAAGATATTGATTGATTATCTCCTTGATAGCTGGCTTGGGCTGGAAGCCTATTATCATATCAACAGGTTTTCCATCCTTGAATATCATTAGGGTTGGAATGCTCATTATGCCATACTTCATGGCGAGCCTCCTATTCCTATCGACATCCACCTTTACGAAGACAACCCTCCCAGCATATTCCCTCGCAAGCTCATCTATTATCGGAGCAATCATCCTGCACGGCCCGCACCACTCAGCCCAAAAATCCACCACCACCAGCGGATATCTCCTAACGATTTCATCGAATTCTCCCTCATCCACGTGAAGAGGCTTATCGAGCTTCTCACCGGCCACATGACCCCCGCTCATAAGCTTCTTAAGCTTTCTAAGCTTAAGCCTCTCCAGCTCATGATCGTCTTCCGACATTCTAGCTAGTAAGCAGGCTAAAGCCTTCTAATAAACCTCCTACCCCCGTCGAGGGGCTCGAAAAATTCATTTTATAGATGGTTAGGCGAGCGTTAGGGATGCCGGCTCTCACGATAAGAAAAGAGCGCTTCTGGAAGCTTCTCGGAAAACGGCTTAACGATGAAGAATTATCAGAGCTTCTACACGATCTCGGATTAGATGTCGAGGAGATCGCGGAGGAGTATTTTAGAGCGGAATATAACCCGAATAGGCCGGATTTCTCAACCCCCGTCGGGATAGCGAGGGCGGCGAAAGGCCTTCTAGATCTCGAGGTAGGCTCTCCAAGGTATAGGCTTAAGCCGGCGAGGACGTATATCGAGGTCGATCCAAGGCTTAAAGAGGTCAGACCATACGTCGCAGCAGCAATCGTAAGAGGTCTTAGGCTCGGGGTCGAAGAGCTTGAAGAACTGATAAGCATGCAGGAAGACCTCCACTGGATAATAGGGAGAGATAGGAGGAAGGTGGCGATAGGATTACACGACTTCAGCGCCGTCAAGCCGCCATTCAGATACGTGGCCGCGAGAGGCGATGAATACAAGTTCATCCCGCTCGGCGGATACTCTCCCATGACCCTAGACGAGATCCTCGAAAAACATGAGAAGGGCATAAAGTATTCTCACATACTTAGAGGGAAGCCATACTACCCCCTCATAGTGGACTCGCTTAATAGAGTCCTATCCTTCCCGCCGATAATAAACTCGAGGCTGACCGAGCTAAGCGAGAGAACTACAAGCATCTTCATAGATGTAACTGGAACAGACTTCGATGCGGTCATGAACACCGTGAACATCTTAACGACGACCTTAATCGATATGGGTGGCGAAGCCGAGCAGGTCAAGGTAAAATATCCTGATCGAATGATCCGAACTCCAGACTATAGGACGAGGAGATGGCGACTTACAAAAAATTACGTAAATGAGGTGCTGGGGCTAAACCTCTCGACCAGAGAGATCGTTAAGGCATTAAAGCGCATGCGATACGATGTCAAGCTTAAGAGCGGGGCGATAATAGTATCGCCTCCTCCATATCGAGTAGACATAATACATGTCGTGGATCTGGTCGAGGACGTCGCCATAGGCGTAGGCTATAAGAATCTAGAGCCGAGCCAGCCGAAGGTCTTAACCTACGGATCGCTCCACCCGGATACGGTCTGGGAAGAGCTACTAAGAGAGCTAATGATAGGTCTCGGATTCACCGAAGTGATGAACTTCACTCTAACAAACGTCAAAGACGAGTATCTGAAGATGGGGATAAAACCCCATCCGCATATACGGTTAAAGAACCCGGTCTCCCTAGAATACTCGATCCTAAGAACCTGGATACTGCCAAGCCTGATGAAGAACCTCTCGATGAACGTGAATAATCCTTATCCCCAAAGGCTTTTCGAGATAGGCGATGTAATCCATCCTGACGAGAGTAGGCCGGAGAAAGCAGTCCGGAGACTTAGGCTGGCGGCGGTCTCAGCCCACTCAGAAGCCTCATACTCCGAGATGAAGTCGATCATAGATGAAATCCTAGAAAACCTGGCGATAAGCGAATGGAGCATCAAACCGTTCGACTCCATGCCATTCATAGAGGGAAGAGCCGCGGAGATAATATGGAGGGATAAGCCGATAGGGTTCTTCGGCGAGATACATCCAGAGGTATTAACCGAATGGGGAATAACCATGCCCGTCTCAGCGATGGAGCTCGACCTTAACACGTTAATCGAAGTCTCAAAAACATAAAATAACGTGGCGATGCCATGAAACCGCGATGAGCTATAAAGCGATAGACGGCGGCATATTGATCCTCGAGGACGCCCTCGAAAAGCTAAAAGACATCGACGCCATAATCTTCGACTGCGATGGAACTTTACTAGACGTTGCCTCCTCCTTCCAGCTCATCGGCAAGATAATAACAACAATATATCTGGAACAATTCTATGACGTAGAGTGCAGAATAGGAGACGATTACGATGAAGCATTCCAGCTATTAAAAATGCTCGGAGGGTTCAACAACGTCCGGAGAGTTATCTCAATCCTACTCCAGTCGATCTTCATCCACCTAGAGGATACGCGGCTGAGAAAGACCAGCATCCAGCAAATCAACCTAAAACATTATCTAGGTAAAATCGGTGGGGGTGCGAGCAGACCAGCCTCGATAGAGGAGGCTCTCAAATGGATCATCTCCGAACTCGAAGACTTGCTCGGAAGCTACCTAACCATGAGGGATGTCGAGCTGATGATAGAGTCAAAAGCCAAGAAAATGAATAAGCTCGATGATCTGCTAACCCTTAGAAATTTAATGGGGCCGCTTTTCCCCTACGGCTCGGGGACATTAACAACACTCTTTAGCGAGATCTGGCTTGGATCAGAGGGAGTCAAAGCGAAATACGGGGTTAAGCCAAGATTCTATGATGGATCGGGCTTAATCGAGTACGAGAGGCTACTGGTTAGAGAAAGCGCTTTGAGAGAGCTTAAAACCATAGCTCCCAAAGGATTAGCGATATTATCCGGTAGGGGGATGTGGGAAACCTCCAAGCTCCTCGGAGATCTCCTACACTACTTTGATACTGATGCAAGCGTATTCGTAGGCGATAGGTCTATCAGCATAGAAAAGCCGAATCCAGAAGGGTTAATCGCCTGTTGCAGGAAGCTGGGAGCTAGGAGGATAGTCTATGTCGGAGATGGCGGCGAAGACCTCTTCCTAACAAGAGAAGCCTCGAAAAGGGGGCTGCAAGCATACCTAGCAGGACTTCTAACAAATAGATACTCCTATACGCTCTTCACAAAACTTAAGGCCGAGGCAATTCTCGAAAACGTCAATCTTCTTCCTAAGCTATTTAAGCGGCTTTGATAAAATAAAATACGCCCCACCGCTGCGTTTGGCTCCCCGGAGAATGGCGCTAGCCTCACTATGATGGGGAGTTGTCGGCGGTGGGGCACACCTCACCTCACTAACAAGATTAATGCCATGAAGATCAACGCAACCGAGAAGATCTTCCTCAAAGTCTTAGATGCTATGTGTCGTGCCGTAGCCGCTCCGAATCTAGCCCCTACAACTATTCCTGGAACAATCCCCATAAGCTCGATCCATCTAATATGCTGAAGCATTAGATGACCTAACGTCCCGGAGAATGCCGTTAACGTTATCATTAAAGTCGAGGTCGCTATCGCGACATGCACGGGAACCCCAAGATGATATAATATCGGGACTTTGAGAGTGCCGCCTCCTATTCCGAAAAATCCCGAGATGACTCCTGCGAAATATGACGCCGATAATAGCTTTGGTAGATCCACGCTATACTCGAAGACCCTACCATAGGAGTCTTCCAACCTCCTCTTCCACGAAAACTTATGCGAAGTGATGGGCTGACTGCCGGAACGATCCTTTCCATCTTCCTTTCTGACGATCATGGAGAACGCCAAGCCTAATAATAGGAATGCAAAGAGCATCCTCAAACCATTAGACGATATGAATGTTGTCAAATACGCTCCAGTCAATCCACCGGGCATGGTCGTAGATTCCGCGATTATCGCAAGCCTCCAATCGAGCCTCCGCTGCTTAAAATACGCGAAAGCCGAGGCCGCTCCCGTAAACATTACGGCCGCGATGCTCGTTCCAACCGCCTGATGGGCGTCGAATCCGAAGAGCGTTATCAATAGTGGGACGAGTATGAATCCTCCACCTAAGCCGAGCAAAGCGCCTACAAACCCTACCATAGATCCTAGAACGAGCATAAAGGCTAAGTGGAAGAGGAGTTCCAGCAAGCTGTATCCATCTCCGCGGGCTCAGCCTACCTAGTTATCTCCTGAGATTTAACAAATTCGTAAAGTTCTCTCGCTCTTTTATCTTTCTCGAAGTGCTCTCGTATAGGTCTTATGAGCTGGTTTAACGCATCTGCAACCCCCTGCTTTAGATCTGCCGGATGCAATCTTCCTTCAAGATAATCTTTCTCGAGCTCTTCGTAGGAGTAGTAGTCTATCGGCCCACCATATTTGCTCGGCCTCTCGATGTGAAGCTTATCGAGTTTTCTGAAGATTATGTATTTGGCGTATTCTAGGATCGGGTTTCCTTCAGCGGTTTTAGGCGGGCAGTACGCTCTCCTTATCTTCCTCCTTATGGTTTCCTCGTCATCGTGGACGAAGATGCTCGTCTCGGGTATGCTCTTGCTCATCTTAGAGGCTATCTGTAGATTCATCCTCGCATCATCCTCGAATCCCTTCACCTCTGATGGGCCTTGTAGCCCCATAAGCATGTGGTGATGGACCGCGACGGGCTTCTTAAATCCAAGCTTCGGCGCGAGCTCTCTCGCCAAGATATTCGCTCTCCTCTGATCCAGCCCAAGCTGACAGATATCGATACCCATGTAGAATATGTCTGAGACCTGCATGGCCGGATAGATTATCTGGGCGGCCTCTTCAAGCTCTCCGGCAAGCCTCCCCATTATCGGCAAAGCCCTCAATATCCGCTTTATCGTAACACTCTTAGCCACACGTATAACAAGCTTCCAATAATCTGGATCTGATGCGAGATCGCTCGCCCAGATCACCTCAACCCTATTCAGATCTATTCCGGCAGCCCTCCAAACCTCGAGCAGATACTCTCCAACCCTCCTTATCTTCTCGAGATCCCCGCCCATCTTATTATTTATCATCGCATGCCAATCAGCCAGCAAAAGCTTAAACCTACATCCAGCATCGAGCAGATCCTGAAGCTTTATCGGCCTTAGAAGCCCAAGAGCTATATGCGCAAGACCGCTAGGCTCAAACCCGTCATAAGCCACCGGATGATCCGTAGTCTCAAGCAGCCTCCTAAGATCCTCAGGGGTAATAACCTCCTCGACCGGCGGCCTAGTAATAAGCTCAATCCTCCTCTCCAGATCCATAACCTGACTAACCCCCTCCCCCTCCTAACTTAAGAAAATAATCCCGCATCTAGGTCTCCCTAGCTTCACGCCATCATTTAAGATGAAATAACTAGAATGTTATTAAAAAAGTCGATATGAAGCTTAGAAGGGCCGGTGGAGAGATGTCAAAGATCCTAATTTTTGAATTCTAGTGCGGATGGATGCTTGAGGGTTAGATAAAGAGAGTGGGCTTTGTTAATAAGCTCCAGCCTCGTTAACTGCCTCATACATGGCTATGATATTTTCTGGTGGGACGTCGGCTTCGATGTTATGGACTTGGCAGAAGACGAATCCCCCTCCCTCCTTGAATATTGTGACGAGTTCTTTTACGTGTTGCTTGACTTTTTCTGGGGTGGCGTGTGGTAGTACGTGCTGGGTGTCGCATCCTCCTCCCCAGAAGGTTATCTCATCGCCGAACTCTTTTTTCAGCTCTTTTGGATCCATGTTTCTTGCCGAGATTTGGACCGGATTCCATGCATCTATGCCTATCTCGATGAAGTCTTCTATGAACGGTTTGATGGATCCGCAGGAGTGTATTAGAGCGTAGCAGCCGCTCTTCTTTATGAGATCCACGAGCTCTTTAAGCGCGGGCTTGTATAGCTCTCTCCAGTCTTTCGGGTTTATATTAGGACCTATCTGGGAGCCTAGATCCTCTCCTCCGAATACTACTATCTGCACGTATTCGCCGACCGCGTTTAGGAACTTCTTTAGCTGCTCCTTGTTATGTTCTAGGAGGAGTTCTACCAGTCTCTCGATTACTCCTCTGTTGCTTCGTAGGCATTTTGCCCATGTTACGTGGCCGAGCAGGTATATTGTTACCTCGAAGAGGCTTGCGAACCCTCTGCCTAAGAGGGCGTAGTCGGTGTTCTCGTATAGCCATTTAGCATTCTTTCTTAGGAGGTCTAGCTGCTCCTTACTATATTCCGTTAGCCATGGGTGGAGGGGTAGCTCCTTGATCTCGGAGGCGCTTTTCACATCCTTCAGCGGCGTGTAGAATGGATAGGGCTCGAAGAATAGGGTGGTGGGCGGGCGAACCGCTACGACGGTCTTCCTCTTCTCGGGATCAGGGGCGAACCATGCCCGCATATACTCCCTGCCATCCTCTCCAACGAATATATCGATATCCTCAGGGATGTAAACGGTCTCGTTAAGCAGGCGATACTCCTTAAACTTCACATCATCCTCTGTCAAGCCTGTCGGACTAATCGTTCTACCAATGTTTATCACATCGATGTTAAACTTCTTCAAGAGGGATTCAGGAACCTCTCCAAGCAATTGGACAGGATCACATATCCTAACTTCTTCATCCAATCCGAGATATCTGAGCAGCCTTTTGAGAGCAAGGCAGTGAATTCCGGAAGATTCATGTCCTCCGAGATCTACTGGAACCCGATCCGGCTCTTTGTGTTGAAGTGCGGTAATAACTCTCTCGCGTGGAGTTTTCATGTTCTAATCATCGGAGATTTGCTTAATAAAGTTTCTAGGATGCTTTATCCCCTTACTGCCCCGAAGGTCAATCCTCTAACCAGCGCCTTCTGGGCTATGAACGCTAGGATTATTGGAGGTATATACATTATTGTAGCCGCCGCCGACATTCCACCCCAGTCGATCAGGAATTCCTGCATGAAGGTATAGATTCCTACAGTGGCCGTCCTAGAGGCCACGGATGAGGTGATTACAAATGCTATTGGGAATTCGTTCCATGAGAAGATGAAGATTAGGAGGGCTGTCGTAAGTATGCCCGGCTTTGATAGCGGCACGAGTATTCTCCATAAGATCGACCACCACGAGGCTCCATCGATTGCCGCTGCCTCGTCGATAGCTTTCGGGATTTCGTCGATATATCCTGAGATGAGCCAGGTTGCAAATGGTGTATTCAAGGCTATATAGGCTAGAATTAGACCTAGTAGCGTATCATCGAGTCCCAGCATTCGGTAGAAAATGTATAATGGTATGCTTAAGGCTATTCCCGGAGTAGCTCTTAACAATATAATTGAGAGGAAGAAGGCATCTCTTCCCTTAAACCTGAATCGGGAAAACGCGAATGCCGCAAATAATGCTAGAATAATCGATACTAGTGTCGAGGTGGTTGCGGCTATAACCGAGTTCATTAGATATGATGGGAATAGCGAGAACTTTGTTAATCCGCTATAGCCGTAGATTACGTGGATATAATGCTCTAGAGTGAGTTTACGGGGGAAGAATACGGGGGGATATACTGAGATATCGCTTTCAGTTTTCAGAGAGGTTATGAAAATCCAGTAGATCGGGAATAGCACGATAGCCAATATTAACGCTATGAGGAAGTATCTTATAACCTCCATTATACGAGTTCTACTCGACAACCTTCTTCACCTGCCTGAACAAATACCATGCAAATAGGATGCTAACAAGCATCGCGATATACGCTCCTGCTAAACCATATCCAAACTGCCTATCGAGGAGTGCGGTCCTATAAATGAACGTTCCTAAGACTTCGGTGGCGTATGCTGGCCCGCCGCCGGTCATTATTTGGACAACATCAAAAATTCTCACGACATCTATTGATCGTATAGTTAATGCCACCCATAGGATCGGCTTAATGTGATTGAATGTTATGTATCTAAAGCGTTGGAAAGCGTTCGCCCCATCCAGCTCTGCAGCCTCCATCAAATCTTTTGGAACTGATTGCAGTCCGGCGATCATAACCATGATCATGAATGGCGTCCATTGCCAGATTTCCGCGATGAGGATCGGTATAAGCGCTATGTTCGGCTGGACGAGCCATGCTAGCGGCTCATTAATTATCCCGAGGGATGTAAGAATGTAATTTACTACTCCATAGATTTCATTAAAAAGCCATTTAAATTGTAGTCCGACGACTATCGGGGCTAGGGTCATCGGGGTGATCAACAACGGTATGACGATACTCCTTCCACGGAACTCTCTGTATAGTAACAGGGCTACTCCAAGCCCTATCCATAGCTCGAGATTTACCGCTACTATCATCAGTAATAAGGTATTCTTGAAAGCTTGATGGAAAATGGGGTCAAAAATAATTTTCACATAATTTCCCAACCCTATGAACTTACCACTCCCAGGCTGTAATAAGACATAATCCGTAAGGCTTAGGTAGAGAGAGTTAATGAGCGGGATGATTATCACAAATAGTATAATGGCAATTGAGGGTGCGAAAAGAAGAAATGGGAGATATTTCCTATAGCCAGTCATTTACTAGCTCCTCCATCATAAGTTGATGAGCAGTTTGTTGTTGTCAGCGTAAAATGTCTATTTAAAAATTGTTGTGGGAGTTAACCGTAGTATCCTGCTTCCTTCATGATTTGCCTAACCTTCTCGGCGATTGTGTCGAGTGCTTCTTTTGGCGACTTCTGTCCGAGAATCGCTTTCTGAGCCTCAGGCCAGAAGGCATCCGATATCCTCGACCACTGTCCAGTCTTAGGCACGGGTAGATAGTATTTGTCCATGATCTCCATCAGCAGTCTTAATCTTTTCGCATCTCTTGGATCCGGCGACTTTTCAGCATCCTTAATGTATTGTTCGAGAGATGATCTACGAGTTGGTATCGCTCCGGTATTCTTTGCCTCGAAGTATAGTGCTGGAGCGGATGTCAAGACCTTAACGAGGGCTATGGCTGCCTCTTGGTTCTTGCTATATCTATTGACTCCGAATGCATGGCTTCCAGACCATACAGCTATCTTATTAGCAGGCCCCTTCGGATACATCGCTAGATCGAACTTGTCTCCGACGTCTGATTCTTTAACAAGCGCATACCATCCTGGCCAGTCGAATAGGAAGGCCACCTTACCAGCTCTAAATAATGAGTTGACCTCATCCCAGAGATAGTTAGGGACTCCTGGCGGCGTGGTCTTCTCTTGGTAAAGCTTGGCGTAGTGCGTTAGAGCCATGACTCCTGGCTCATCATTCATTATCGGATTCCAGTCCTCATCGAAGAAGTTTCCTCCAGCAGCTACGGTCGCCTCATAGATCGTTCCTGTTAACGCCTCCTCCTTTCCTGTAAAGACGAATCCATAGATTTCCGGAGCGTTAGTGAAGAATTTAGCCATATCAAACCACTGATCCCAATCCTTCGGCGGCCCCTCGAGCTCATATCCATACTGCTGCTTGAATTTCGCCTTCATGGTCTCGTCCTCGAATAGGTCCTTCCTATAGTAGACCAGCCTTGAATCGGAGTGCCTTGGTAGAATCAGTATATCTCCTTCAAATTCGCATGCCTCGAATACCTTTCCTAGGAAATCGCTTTTATCGGCGCTCGTTATATAGTCGTTTAGGGGTAGGTGGTAGTCTGCCCAGCCTGCGAAGAAGCTTGTATGATCTGAGAAGATGTCGAATTTATCAGACTTCGAAGCCGCCTCTATCACGATCTTCTTATTCAACTCGAAGTGGCTTAGCCTCGTAGTGGAATCCACGGTGGCCCCCGTCACCTTTTCGAAGATCGGGATTATCTCGTAGAGCTTCTCATAAGCTCCGCCTCCTATTAGAAGAGCTCTGAGCGTTATTCCCTTAAACGGCTTATAGGTATCGGTTGGTCTTTTACCAGTAACCTCTGCTACGATGTCTGCTATAACCTCCTCCATCGGCGCGGTTGGGGAGACCGTCGGCGTCGTGGTCGCCGTATAAGTTGTGGCTACAGTTGAGGTGGCGGTAGTGGTAACGGTCTTTGTAACGGTTTGGGTAATCGTGCTAGCAGCCGCCGTCTGAGTTACAGTTTTCGTCTTTTCGACAGTCTTCTCAAGAGTCTTAGTCACAGTAGGAGCAGCCGCCATTCCTCCGAAATATCCTCCTACAGCGCCGACGACGAGTCCTCCAATTGCCGCTAAACCTATCTTAGCTCCCGTGGATAATGCCTTCCTCCTCGAGATTTTCCTATTCAGAACTGGATTTGCATTCTCCTTACCCTTCATACGGTCTCAGGGATTTAGCAAAGTGATCCAATATATAGTTTGCTACTATGTAATTTTTGTTCATCGTTTTCTGCGAATATTCATAAATACGAATATTGTTCGATATTCCGAATATCAATGGACTCATCCACCTCCCATAGACTTCGTATACGTTCTGGCGGAAAGGAGTTTGAGATAATTGTAGATGAGCGTCGCTCTTTATTGGAGAATTTGCTTAAGGCAGGGATCATGGTGGATAATTTATGCGGTGGAAGAGGTATTTGTGGAAAGTGCGCCGTTAAGGTGATCTCTGGATCGTTTTCGCCTCCGACAGATAGGGAGCTTCGCTGGATGAAGGTTCTTAAGCCGGGTATGAGGCTTAGCTGCCAGGTTAGGGTTCTTTCGGATGCCGTGATCGAATTAGAAGAGGTTTCGAGGGGGATTGAGGGGAAAATTCTAACGTGGGGCGCTGTGAAAGGCTTAGCGGTTAACCCGCTTGTAAAGATTATGAAGGTTAAGTTGAAGCCGCCGAGCCTTCAGGATCAGAAAAGCGATCTGGAAAGGCTTCTTGAATCCTTGAACGTAAAGTCTTACGATCCATTGATTATCGCAGATCTATCTGATGCTTTAAGAGAATCGGATTTCGAGGTTAATGTGGTGAGTTATGAGGATGAGATCATCGATGTGATCCCAACTAATGAGGATTCAAGACTTTTCGGAGTCGCGGTAGATATCGGCACGACAACGGTCGTCGCCTACCTCTACGATCTTATATCCGGCGAAAATCTGGGGGTTGAATCGGCGTATAATAAACAGATACGATTTGGGGAGGATGTTATAAGTAGGGTGAATTACGCTAGAGGTGATCGAAGTAACATCGAAGATTTGAGAAAGGCGGTGGTCGATACGATTAACGAGCTTTTAGAGAATCTTACCCGGAAAACTGGCGTTAGGAAGGATAGAATTTACGATGCCGTTTGCGCTGGCAATACGACCATGCTCTCGTTCCTCATGGGTAATGATTGTTATCATGGATCCAGAGCGCCTTACCCACCTCCGTTTACATCATCTGTGAAAATAAAGGCGAGAGACTTGGGAATCGAGATGAATCCAAGAGGATATGTTAGAACGGTTCCATCGATGAGCATGTATGTCGGCGGGGATATTGTTGCCGATATGCTCGCCTCGGGGCTGCACGAGTGCGAATGCGCAGCGGCATTAATTGATCTCGGTACTAATGGGGAAATAGTGATCAGAACTAGTAAGGGAGAGTTCCTGGCGACATCTTGTGCTGCAGGTCCAGCTCTAGAGGGCTATGGCGTTCGTGATGGAATGAGGGCTGTGAAGGGCGCCATAGAATCGGTAGTCATAGACGAATCCGGCAAAAGCTACTACAAGGTCATCGGCAATACGAAGCCTGAAGGGATTTGCGGATCCGGCATAATAGAGGCAATAGCTTGGATGCGGATAAGAGGGATAATCGATAAAACTGGCAAGATTATAGAGAATTCGAGCGAGCGGGTAAAGAGGGATCACGAGGGGCTAAAATTCATTATAGTCCCGGCCAGCGAATCCGCTACCGGAAGGGAGATAGCGATAACTCAGAAAGATATTCGCGAAATACAGCTGGCAAAAGCAGCCATATACGCAGCTCTACTAACCCTGACACGGGTAGCCGGAATGAAGTTCACCGACTTCGAAAAGATCTTCATAGCCGGAGCCTTCGGAAACTACCTCAACATATTCTCCGCCCAGGTCATAGGAATGCTACCCGACATACCCCAAGAACGATTCTCCTTCATCGGAAACGGATCCGTAATAGGCGCAGGCATGATGCTCCTCTCAAAGGAGGTGAAGGAGAAAGCCCAATCCATCGCAAAAATGGTAAAAACAGTAGAGTTAAACATGATTAAAGAGTTCCAAAGCGAATTCATCAAAGCGACTTACATCCCCCACACGAACGAAGAACTATTCAAAAATACGCTTGAGAAAATCAACTCTCTAAGGATCGGGAAGTAGTAGAAAAACATAAAGTACCGAGAAGGCGTTGGAGGACATAGAGCTCTTAGAAATTCAAAATCTGCTTATACTGTAATGTATCCTTGGGGGCTAAATAAATGGAGAATTAGGAGAGGCTGTATGCGGTTTGATTATGCGGAGCTTTAGAATATCTTGTATAGGGGATGGTTTCTTGTTTTGGGCGTTATGCCTAGTGTTCTTGCGTAATAGGCTATCATAGCGTTTATTGCTGCGCATGCTGGGTATACCCAGCTCGCGTTTTTTATGGGGCCGTATATGATGAAGTCTGCGCCCATCACTATGGGTAAAGCTATGATGTTTGCTCCGCAGGCTTCGAATTGCGGTGTTGTTAGCTTCTTTTTTCTCAGCCACATGTATAGTGCGTTGGCTGGGGCGCAACCTGCGGGATAGCCTAGTTCCTGCTTTATCCTATAGATAATATCTGTTGTCCAGCTTATGCTTGGCACGTCGAGCACGCCTGGATCTATCAATATCTTTTCGAGTCCTGCGTCTTCTGCGATTTTGATGAGATTTTTCTCATTAGATTCCAGCATCTTGAGTCTATCTTTGGGCCTGAGGTATTTTGTGCTGAACAGGAGTATGACCACGTTTTTTATCTTGCTCGCTTTCAGCGCCTCTATCTCGTCTTCTTTAATATTCTCGTCGATCGAATTGTAGACGGCTCTATCGACCAAGCCTACTTCCTCGACATGTTTAAGGGCTTTTATTCTCGCCTCTGGGCTTGTGCTATCTATTAGGAAGGGTGAGTCTGTATAATCTGCTATGAAATCTATGTATCTGCAGAGGGCTTCGGGGGTCTCGCCGATTACGTCTATTATGCGGGGAATTCCCGTTTTCTCGGAGAGTTCTGCCTCCTTGTTTAGGAGTTCTTCGGCAGCTTTGCGGTCGAATTCTCCTCTAACATGATCTTTTACGATTCTATCCTTGCTGTAGAATATGCTGCCCATCAATACTGTTGGGTATTCTCCCGGCTGCCCGCCTATCGTAACGTTGCCTATTTGAAAGACCTTTTGCTCGGCCTGAAACTTGAACATAGAGCAATCACCAGATTGGGGTTGTAGAGTTTATAAAAACCTTACCGATTCTCCCGCATCCTATCACATTTCATTTTTCAGATGTTTGGCCTCGGGAGGAGCTTCGCTCTCTCCACTAATACCGGTACAATGTTCTCCCATTCTATCGCCATTATGTGGATTCCGTGAACTCCTTCAATTTCCTTTAATCTTTCGATTATCTCGACACAGATTTCTACTCCCTCTTCTCGAGCCTTCTCTTTTGGCGCGTTCTTCATTCTCTCAAGGATTTTGTCCGGTATTTCTATGCCGGGGACGTTTTCCTTCATATATTTTGCCATGCGATAGGATTTTAGCGGTGTAACCCCGGCTATGATATGCACCTTTTCGTGTAGTTTTCTCTCTCTGACGAGCTTCATCCATTCCTCGAATTTTTCTACATCGTATACGCATTGGGTTTGTATGAAGTCTGCGCCGGCTTCCACCTTTTTCTCAAGCCTTAGAACGTCGAGTTCTAGCGGGTATCCGGCGAACGGGTTTGCAACAGCTCCGATGTAAAGTCTAGGCTCTACGGTTATCTCCTCGCCGCATTGGAACCTCTTTTCATCGCGCATGTCTTTCACGATCTTGATAAGCTGGATTGAGTCGAGGTCGTAGACTGGCTTGGCTGAGGGGTGATTTCCCATGGATACGTGGTCGCCCGTTAGGCAGAGGATGTTCTTTATTCCTAGGGCTGCGACGCCTAGAATATCCATCTGCAAGGCTATTCTATTCCTGTCGCGGCATGTCATTTGGACTATCGGCTCCAATCCTTCCTCCTTGCCTATTAGGCAGGCGGCCCAGCTCGCCATTCGAACTACAGCGGTCTGGCCGTCGGTTACGTTAAAGGCGTCAATATAGCCTTTGAGAGTCCGCGCTTTTCTTCTAATAACTTCGGCGTCGGCGCTCTTCGGAGGGCCGATCTCGGCGGTAACAGCAAACTCGCCGCTTTCAAGAATTCTCTCAAGCCTGCTACCGGTCTTCAAACGATTTCACCTCATAGGGTCATTTTAATCCTTTCAACCTCTATCCTACGCGGCCTCTTCATCTTACTCCAATCTTTAGGCTCTCTGATTTTCGAAAATTCGTCGAGATCGTCGAGCT